>Ga0307507_10004830_pt1 | contig 23157 bp, 5 predicted proteins | sample 7_EM_MG_FD_207223 | JGI IMG/M metagenome (GOLD analysis project Ga0307507, IMG submission 207223) | Populus trichocarpa ectomycorrhiza microbial communities from riparian zone in the Pacific Northwest, United States - 7_EM | ecosystem: Host-associated > Plants > Roots > Unclassified | place...
AATTACTATGCAATTTTAATAGAAGCTGCAAAGCGTATATAAAAGTCTAAATCTAAATTATTAGAATTTATTATTAAGTGGTTGTTAAGATATTAAAGTATGAATTTCCTAAATTTTGGTGTATTTTAACGTCGGACACTCGGTGGTGGAATACGTTAGAAACCTTATGGTTAACAAAGAAGGCCTTAGTATATTCCGATTTAACAAAGATATAATAATTATTAAAGCACCCCATATATACGCATTCCCTATAGTTACACAAAAGAAGCTATTAGAGATATTAATTTGACTTTAGTATTATTACTTTAGCTACCTTAGCCTTAAGAATGTATAGAAGACCTCTAGATTGGTTAAAGGTATAACCCTTAAGAAGGAAGAGCTGAGCGCTATATAATAGGAGGACGAAGACTTAAGGCTCTATAACCTATATAAGAAAGGAAAAGCTATAAGGTATATATAAAGACACGCTAAAACGCGAAATCTATAGGTGTTTGATAAAGTATATATTAACGTAATAATAATTACCCCTTAAGGCATTGGAAAGAAGAAGTATGCTATAGTATTTACTAAGAAGGCAACTTTAGTTCAGTGGGCTTACTTCTATAAGTTAAAGAATGGCATATATAACGCTCTGGTTAAATACCAAAAGATAGTAAAGACTTAATTTGGAAGAGTTATTAAAAAATAGTGTATAGATGGGGGTAAAGAATATAGCCTAAAGAAGCTAGCTGAGCTTGTAGATAATCTAGGGTAGGTAGTAGAGCTTACTATACTATATAACTTAGAGCAAGACGGCACTTCTAAATAAACAATCAGTATTCTCTGCGAGCGTACACGAACCGCGATAATTAATATAGATATTCTACAGTTTCTCTAGCTACTAATATTTAAGTTAATGGTACTAATTACCAATTAAATAGCTACCTTTTTGTTAAAGGGTAAGACCCTATATAAAGCCTTTACGGACGAGTTTTATCTAAATTAAGACAATAGACCATCCGTAGCTTATCTATAGGTACTTGGCTGCAAGACATATGTTTAAATACTAAAGGAGCGCCAAATTATTAGCTAGAAGGTTGCTATACAGGCTGAGGTAGGAATCCTTATAGGCTATAAAGGAAGCCATATCTTTAAGGTATATATACCTTTAAGAAAAGGACCCGCCAAAAATAGGATTGTATAATCCTTAAATGTTAGATTTAATAAAGGAGGCTTAATTATAAAGCCCCTATTAGAAGACGATACTAATATTCCAGTACCTACTAGAAATAGGGGTAAGAGTACTAAGAATTAGGATCGATAAGATAGTGACCTAATTTATTAAAGAGTTCCTAATATGCCTGGAAACATTAAGCATTAACCCTAATTAGTACTTGAAAAGGCCATTACACCAAAGCTTTAAATTAATAAGGATTTAGAGCAACTAGATGTTAACTCTAATATTAAACCCAAATTGGAATGTAATATTAAATTAATGCCGGAGACTACTTAGGAGAGAGTTAAAACTAAAATGGCACTTAAGTTAAGGGGTTAACCTAGAGGTTTAAAGAATAAGATCTATATCCTAAACCCAGAGCTTAGTAGAGAGACTTAACAAGCCGCTTAACAATTAAAGCTAAAATTAAGCTTTAACTCTAAATTAAATATAGCATTCTAATCTTTAATTAAGAATGTTTGAACAGTTCTTACTTTATTAACTTAATTAATAATATGCTTTTTGGAGCTCTTGCTGCACCTAGCCCAAAAAGACCAAACCAACCAAAAGAACCCTAAAAAACACCCTAATAATCCCCTAAGATGCATGCATCACAGGGGAGGCACAGGTGGAACGACGGTGGTACACAGTCACGCGCGACCGCCAGACCTATACCCAACAATGGCCCCCCACAACAACAACAAGGACGGGCGAATACCACACCAGAAAGCGGAAATACCCTAATTAAAAAGGTATCTAACAAAATATAAAGCCTATTAGACGCGTCTAATATCTAGAACTATAGGGGAGTATCTGTTAGCTATTACAAACTAATATAGCTAGCAGAATGGCTCCAGTCTAGTAAACCTTAGGCGCCCCTCTAGCAAACCCTTAATTAAATCCTCTAACGGCTAAATAAAATTAAAGATAAATAAAAACCCCCCTAATAGGCGAACCGCACCTGGGCCGCTATAGCTGTGCTCCTATAGCACAGGGAACCTACCCCCCTAAAGACAACAACTGGGTATACAATCATAATACGACCAAATATAGAAAAGGCAGAGGAACTTAGGGGATAATTAGAAACAGAAGTTCTTATAAAGATTTATAAGGAGGTCCACAACGCCATCACAGTCCAACACCTTAGAAGTGGAGACATTAGAGTCACCCTAAAGGACCAATAGGCAAAGGAACAGGCCGTAAGGGCAGGGGATAGGCTAGGAGAGCATATTAGTATAAAAGTGCTTTATAAAGATTACCTAGTTAAAGTCCTATTGGTTCCTATAAGCCTTAGGGTAGAAAGGGGACGCTAGGCGGACAATACAGCAACTATATAGGAGATAGTAAAATAAACGGAATGCCTTATACTAGGACTCGTAATTACCTAGATCTAATAGCTTTAACAGGAAAATATAAACTAAGCATATAATAAGAATAATAAGAGGATATAAGGGGCGCCAGAGACTCGCTAGGGAAATAATAGATAAACGTATAGCTCCCTTATTGTCAGCGTATATATACTAGGAATGCAAAAACTCCTTATCCAAAAAGGAATAATTATAAATAGCCTTATATATAACACAAGGCTCTATAACCACAGACTACGCCTGGAATAATATTATTACTATATATAATAGGGACACACCCAATCTATATATACAGCATAGGTGTGCTGCGGCTACTATATAGGCCCCCATGATATAAGATAATATATAAATCAAAACTAAATAAAATGCGCGAACTGTTACTAAAGCACATATAAGGCATGGGAGAGAGAAGACTGCATTAAATACAGGAGATGGAAGGAAAGGGCTTAATAGCTATGGGAATAACTGCACGCCAGGTTATATAAATGGAAATAATAGGTAATAAGCCAGGGGGACGCAGGTGTCTTCCCAGCGTTTCCTACCTTTAATACTAGGGGGCTAAGCCAGCCATCCCAAGCCTTAATAGGCCAAAAGCGACGCCGTGTGATATTACTAGACTGAACAGGGATATAAGGGACATATAGAATACAAGGGAGAGGATACCTAGTAGGAAGACCCCTATGGACGGCTATAGCAAGTTTAAGGCCGGGACAATTAAGAATTAGATTTAACGCAGTAAATATAATATATACAGCTAGCTTATAAGGGGCATATAGCTAACTAGCAAGAACAGGGGAAGAACCAGAGGCAATAATAGACTTAGATTTAGAAAGGCTAGTAAAAACATAAGATATAAAAATAGAAAGCTCTATACAAAATAAGTAGTGGCCAGGGAGTAAACATAGGAGATAGAAGTTCTAAACATTTTAGAGAAAGTGGAAACGGAAGAAGTGAGGAGTAAAGGAAAGGCAAAGGACCCCTACTAGGGGTCCGCCACTTAACTATTATACAGTATAACTGCGGCAATACGAACCACTATCTAGCAAGGCCCCTACTAGACAGTCTAGACCTAGAGAAACACTATATTCTTGCTATATAAGAGCCGTATTATAATACCTATATATAATCGACATACTACCCCTAAGGATTCTAGCTCCTGTATAAACCAAAAGCAGCCACACGCGTATGCTTTATAATTAGCAAAAATATCAGCCTTGCCTTATGGTTATAGCAGGCAGTTAACCTAGATATTGCAGTTATAACCATCCAGATATATAGGGGGCTAGTACAAATTATTAATGTTTATAACCCTAGGGTTAAAGGGGTAGCACAAACAGAGAATATTATATCTGTAATAAGCTTGCTAGAAACTAAACACGTAGAGTCTATTCTACTAGGAGACATAAACCTCCACCACCTATAGTAGGGGGGCATTTATATTGCTGCTAATTAACAGGCAGAGTGCCTACTAAGAGCTATAGATAATAGGGGCCTTAAGCTAGCTACCCCCCCAGGTGCAATTATATAGTAATGGGGTACTGCCAAAAGTACAATTAACCTTACAATTATGGACGAAAACCTATACTAGAGACTCAAAAGGTGCTCCCCTAAAGAAGAATGGGCACTTACCTTAAACTATATCCCTATTTAGATATAACTAGATCTAAATATCAAGGCACAACCAAATGGCAAAAAATACGCAATAAGGAAGCTTAACATAGATAGCTTCCTTAATATAATTAAACAACAACTCTAAGACCTAGAAGAAATCCACCCAATACTAAATAAGCAAGGCTTATTAGCTACCCCTAAGGAAATTAATTAAAGACTAGAAAGAATCCAGGCAGCAATTAAAAGTGGGCTAAAAGAGCACTACCTAGTTTTAAAACCAGGCCCCTATATATAACACGCATGGTCCGCACAGTGCGTGGCCCTTATAGCCAGCCAACAACGAGTAAGGAGGAAATACACAAGCAGCCACAATTCTAAGGACGAGAGATAATATAAAAACACAAGAAACCAGCTAAAGAATACCCTAAAAAAAGAAGTAAGGAATAACTAGAGACGGTTTATAAATAAACACACTACTAACCTAAGTCTCCCCTATAACAAGGGCCTTTGGACCATAGCGAAATAGGTAAAGAAAAAGGCGGGACGCCTAATAGAAGATCTATACCTACTACCCCTATAAAGAGCAGGCAAACTACAGGCCACAAGCAATAATAACAAGAAGGTAAAGATCCTTATAGAAAGATTTTTCCCTTAACCGGCTCTAGCAGACCTTAGCGACATTACTAGTAAAACACCAGTAACTCGCCTAAGGGTCAATAGCGACATAACAACTAAAGAAATGGCTAGAATTATTAGCCGCCTCTTAAATAACATAGTACTAGGACTAGATAGGATCCTAAATAAAGCCCTAAAGACCTATAGACTACTTATAGCACCTTAGCTTACAGACGTAGCCAGAGTATACTTTATAATAGGCTACTACCCACAACTTAGAAGATCTATAACGACGGTCGTCTTATAAAAAGAAGGCAAAGTAGACTACTTAATCCCAGAAAGCTACCACCCAATTGCCTTAGAAAACACCCTAAGCAAGATCTTAGAAAAGGTTATAGCAGACTATATAGCAGATATGGCAGAGGAACACGCCCTACTACCACAAAGCCAAATAGGGGCAAGAAAGAATCGCTTAACGCTATTAGCACTTATACTACTCGCTACTACCATTAAAACTGCATGGGCTATGCGAAAGGACTTTATAGTATTAATACTTAGCCTAGATATTAGCGGCGCCTATAATAATATACCCCATAAGCGTCTCCTATATATCCTTAGGGCAAAGGGCTTCCTAGAATAGATTATTTAATTTATTTAAGGATTTATAGGCCAGAAAGAAACATTACTAGTCTTTAATAGATACTAGAGCCCCCCTATTACAGTTATAATAGGAATACTATAAGGATTACCTCTATCACCTATACTCTTTCTCTTTTTTATAAGCAACCTGCTTAATACCTTTAAGGAAGGGGCGACCTAGGGGATAGGCTTTATTAATAATATAAACCTAATTATATATAGGCCAACAGCCGTAGAGAACTGTAGGACATTAGAGAAAGCCTATAATACCTATATAGAATGGGCAAGACGATATAGAGTCCAATTCTTACTAAAGAAATACCAGCTAATCCATTTTATAAAAAAATGTAACTAATCTGCAGATCTTTAGCATACAATCCATATCTAAGGCTTTGGGGGTTAACTGGTTTAAGGCCTAAGGGTATTAGGAGTATAAGTAGATAGCAAGCTCTAATAGAGCGTATATACGGCGTAAGCGGCCTATAAGGGCCAAGCACAGTATATTACTATGTCTAGGATCGTTAATTCTATATAGGGTCTATACTTCCAGAGGTCACGCCTACTATATATAGCAGTTGTCCGGCTAACCATGACATATAGATCTAGTATTTGGGCCACTAGAGAAACCAAGAAAGGCCCCCCTAAATCACTCCTTAAACCACTCTAAAAGGTCCAAACAGCCTGCCTTAGGAGTATAATAGATAGGTATAAGTAAACGGCCACAGCACTGCTTAAGAAGGAAGCTAATATTCCCCCCCTATAACTATATATTGAAGCCGATGTAATATAAAGGGTGTAAAAGGAACGTAACTCTAATATTATAAAGTATATTAAGACACGCCTAAACAAACTATAGAGGGACCCTAGGGTACCCTATAGGAGAAGAAACCAACAACCCTAAAATAGGGAAGATATATTAGGAAAACAGGTAGAGAAAGTAAAAGAAGAATAGTACGGCGCTAAGGCCTAGGCCTATATAGAGAAGAAAGGGAGACGCGCAAGAGGCCAGCAAAGATAATAGTAAGGGAGAGAAAGGAGCCAAAGTAGAGCATAAAAGAGTACTGGAAAACCATCTACCGTAACATAATACTGGTTGGACTGACGCTAGAGAGACAAATAGGAGTTAAAGGTACAGAGGTAGACTTAGGTAAGGGGAACCCAAGCTATAGTATAGGCAACGCTATAGGGGGTAAATACCTAAGGGCTCCAAGAGGGCCTAATAAAGGCGGAAAATACAATAGCAACACTCTTAAGGACAGGAATAATAGGACTAAAAGATTAGCTTTACTAGGTGGGTGTCCTAATAGGTAGCCCAAGGTGCGAATATAGCTGGCCAAGACAGACACCAAAACACGTAATACTGTTATGCCCCTTACACACCAGCCAAGAAGCAATGCTCTTAGCAGCTAGCACAGAAAACTATAATACACTACTCTTAACACAGAAAGGCCTTAAGGCGGCTACCCGGTGGCTTATTAGCCAAAATATGCTAGACCAGTTCTAGGTTGCAAAGGAAATAGCAATAGAAGGCAAAGGGGTGAGTAATAGGCGCCCCCTAATAACTCTACAGGAGTAGAGTATAGTGTGTAATACTAGCGCGTCCGTAGGTTTGTTACGGCAGTAGTAGTTCCCAAGGAGGTTAAAAAGTAAGGTAGTAGAGCACTACTAGTGACTCGTAGGCGACTCGCAAGCGAGCCCTAAAAGGCGGGGAGATGGATCACGGGGTTTTCTCAAATAGAGTTTTCTCCCCACATATATATAAGGAGTAGTCCGCATGGGCCCAACAGGGATCCGAATCGGACGTTAAGCAATAAATAATAATAATATAGCATTCTATACTGCATATGCAGCTGGCCTAGTGTTGTTAATTTATAATAATCCCAAGATAATTAAGGAGGCAAAGACGAGACCTAATTAGCTAGAATGGAAGAAGGTAATTAAGAAGGAGTATTAAGGCCTAGTTTGTAAAGGAACTTAGAAGCTTTTAAGACAATTGGAGCTGCTAAAGGGTATTAAGGTACTGCCGGGAAAGCTCGTCCTAAAGACAAAGAGGGATAGAGATAGCAAGATCCTAAAGCGGAAGGCGAGATAGGTTGTTAAAGGGTTTAGGTAGCAGTACGGAAAGGACTTTAACTAAACATTCGCGGGAGTATGCAAGAGTGTTATATGGAAGCTGGCAGTCGCCATCGCAGCTCTATTTAACTTAGAAATTAAGTAGATAGATATAGTTGGAGCCTTCCTAAACTCAACCGCTAACACGGATATTTATATGGAAGTACTACCTAACTGGGAAATTAATAAGGAGATCTTAAAGGATGCACCTAAATGGGTATGCAAGCTCCTAAAAGCGCTATATAGTCTAAAATAGGCACCTTAACTATGGTAGAAGGAATTAGCCTCTGCGCTTTAGCAATTAGGGTTTAAAGCGTGCACTAGCGACCAATGTGTATATATTAATAAGTTAACAGGAATTCTGATTATTATATATATTAATAATATATTAATTATCGGTAAAGACAAGGCCAAGATTAAGGCTCTAAAGAAGAGTTTAATAAGAAGATTTAAGATAGAGGACTTAGGCCCTACAGAATACTTTATAGGGGTAAGAATAACTTAAAACAGGAAGGAAGGGACGATTACCCTATGCTAGGATGTATATATTAGCAAGATCCTTAAATGATATAGCATGGAGAATTGTTATCTAGTTAATACGCTAATGGCAGCTAGAGCTACTGAATTTATGGTACCCTTTAATGGGCAAGCAACGGTTAAAGATACTAAGCTTTATAGATCGAAGATCGGCTCCCTAATGTATCTAGCAATTTAAACTAGACCAGATATCGTATACGAAGTCTTTATACTGTTATGATTCTTATTAAACCCCTCTCCATAGCATATAAAAGCTGTAGACTGGATACTTTAATACCTACAAGGTACGAAGCTCCTAGGAATTAAATATTAGGGGTGCGCAGGTGATCCAAAGACACTCCTTTGCGGATATTGTAATGCGGATTTCGCAGGTGATAAGTTAACGCGGAAGTCCGTCTTAGGGAATGTATACTTCTTTGCCGGTGGAGTTATATTATGCTTGTTAAAGAGATAGTAGATAGTAGCGCAGTCTACTACTAAGGTAGAGTATTACGCTCTAGCTAAAGCCGTGTCCGAAGCACTTTAGCTGAAGCAGATTATGGGCCAGATGATATACTTAGGTGCGGATATTAAGTTAGTACGCCTATACAGTGACAATTAGGGCTCCTTAAGCTTGGCTAAGAACCCTAAGTTTTATTAACGGACGAAGCATATTAATATTAAATACTACTCTATTCGAGAGCACGTTGCAAAGGGAACGGTTAATCTGTAGTATATTGCTAGTTTAGAGATAGTGGCTAATAGTCTAACTAAACCTCTTTCGGCTGCAAGTTATGCGAAGTTCGTAGAGCAGCTAAGGTTAAAGGTTATTAAGATTAATTAAGCCTATTTGGAGTATTAAGTTAGTTAAATATAAAGGGGTATGTCAGTTGTTGTCTATAACTGACTAGTTATGGGGTAGTCACGTGTACTAGTTACGTAAGCTAAGCGAGTATGAAATCCGCCAGAATCCACCTATAGAATAGTATTAATAATATAACAACTTCATCCATATATCTTAATATACGCATCTGATTCCCTTATACCTCCGCTGCACCTTGTTAAGTACTAGCCTTGATATCTAATTATCTATTATAGCATATAAGAAAGAGCATGCGGAGAAGATATAAGCTTTCTTTATAGACTGATAATTCTATAGAAGAGATAATAACTATAACTGTAATAACTATAATAACTGCAGTAACCCCCTATATAACTGCAACCGACAGAAACTATATTGCTTTGTATGTAATAAGGAAGAATATTACTTATAGAAATATACTAAGGAGGAGTAAGAAGAGTCTAAGACTAAGTTTAGAAATAAGTTTAAGGACCGCTTCTAGGAGTGAATGAAGTAATATATTATAGACTATAAAGGCGACAATAATGAGGATAATAATGAGGATGATGAGATCACTAACGCATTTAATGCTCTAGTAATTAATATGGACCCTAACACTCTACTAAACGAGGATGACTAGGCTATAGTATACTATACTTTATATGGTGAGATTAAACTAGATAATGCAACCGCTATAGCTTTAGAACTGGCTAATAGAGCTTATAGCTACGCAGTTATAACCATCAATACTATAATAGATGTATTTACTACTAATACAGACCCGTTTGTGTATAATACAACCTTATGTTATACCTTAACAAAGTTTATAGGTGTAATAATTAATACTAGAGCCTCTAAATGTTCTATAGTAGGATATAGTTAGTTTCTTACACTTTAGAAGATTAATAAAGTATAGTTAAATGAGTCTATGAAAGGCATAGTTAGCGTACAGTTTGGAATAGGTTCTATATCCTCTATTGGTTCTATTAAGGTAGATACACTAATAGGTACAGTAGAGTTCCATATTGTTAAAGTTGACACCCCTTTCCTGCTTTGCCTAGCAGATATGGACAACTTATAAGTGTACTTTAATAGCCTAAAAAATGTCCTAATAACCCCCTTAAAGACTGTACCAGTTATACGCTAATTTAGACACCCGTTTCTACTATGGGATACCTTATTATATGTATTTATTACAGAATCTTTTAACCAAAACCTATGCTACTTAACTAATGTAGAATTATGACGCCTATACTGACGCTTTAGATACCTATTAGTAGAGCAACTTAAGAGAATATTAGACTGCGCTGGCTATGAAGATAATGCTAATTAAAAGACACTTAAGCATATTACCTGTTACTACTTATACTGTTAAAAGCACGGAAAGTTACTAGGTAGATTTAGATTTACCTTAAAGGATAACGTTAATTTTAACTACTGCATTATTGTTAATATTATATACATTAATAGTAAGCCTGTACTTTATATTGTTAATAAAGGCACCTAATTTTAAATAGGCAGATGGCTATAGAATATTAGCGCTAAGTATATATAGGATATGTTATAAGCGTGCTAGATTAATATATACCTAGGTCCCCTAGATGTAATTGCATATAATATAGGAAAGAACTTTATTAGTAGAGAGTTTAAGCAATATATAGTTAATATAGGTACTACTATAAAGAGCGTACCGGTTAAAGCTTATAACTTAATTAGTATAGTAGAGCGTTACTACAGCCCCTTGCGATGTATATACTATATTATCACTTCTAAGATACTAGGAATTAATAAGGATATAGTATTATAAATGGCCTTTAAAGTAATTAATGACTCTATAGAACCAGACGGCCTAATACCCACACTATTAGTATTTGGAGTGTACCCCTAAATAATAGAGTCTAACGCACCTTTACCTATAGTAATATAGCGTGCGATTGTATTTAAGAAAGCTATGGAGGAAGTGAAGAAGATATAAGCGGAGCGCTAGGTCGTAGATGTACTTAATATGCATAATGGCCCCAGCACTACTGTAATTTATAATCTACCCCTTAACTTTTTAGTACTAGTCTGGAGAGAAGGCAATATAGGATAACCTGGATACTAGGTAGGACTATATAACCTACTAAATATTAAAGGAGAAATGTATGCTGTTAACCTACCTAGCGGCCCTACAAAGTTCTATAGCACTGCTGTTAAACCGTACTTAATAAACCCTAGAAATATTTATATTAAAGACATTTAAGATAATAGCACCTAAGTTGACAATATTTAAGTTAATGAAACTGCCTGTATATACAAACCGTCTATAGAAACCGTCTCTATATAGAAACCGTCCCTTACTAAAACTAGAGAAGCATAACCACCTTGCTAAGGAAGAGGAAGACCCTATAAGTATCTCCTTTACGTTAATACTGCTAATATTACTGTATTCTTATAAGAGGATAGCAACTATAAGCAGTTTAAAACGTCCTATTAAAAGGAAATTATAGAACTGATTAAAAAGGGCGTATTTAAGATAATTAACCCTTAGGATATACCCGCAGGAGTTAGAATCTTTAACTTATAATTTATAGATAAGATTAAGAACCCTAGTACTAATAAAGCCTTTAAGAAATTAAAACTTGTTGTCTAAGCGTATAACGATCTTAAAAAGGGTATTATACTAACCTAGTTACCTACTATTTAACGAGTTAGCCAATGCCTTATTCTATATATTGCAGTAATACTATAAGGCAATGGCATATAGTTATACCTATGAGATATCTCCTAGGCGTATGTCCAATCTCTTATAAAGCTAAATTGAGACTTTTATATCCGACTACCTTATAAGTTGGGAAGCTAACTAGGCATTAGAAAGAACTTAATCCTAAAGGTAATTAAGCCTTTATACGGTGTTCTAGAAGCAGGCAATTATTAGTTTATAACCTACTATAATTATTATATTAAGGAATTGGATATACACTTATTAATATATAACCTGTGCCTCTTATAGAGCAACACTCCTAACTACTTTAGTATTGTCGGCCTTTAAACTAATAATACTCTATTCCTAGCTAATACCACCTTTACAGACACGGAGCAATAATATTTAGAAAAGGCTTAATTTCTTATAAAAGAACGTGAGCAACTTACGGTTAAGTAGTCACTTAAATTTAATAGATGCATTATTTAACTCTCTTGGGAAGGCAATATTATAATAACCTAGAAATACTAGTATAAGAACCTGAATATAGTCTACCTTAGTAAAATAGCTATAACTATAAGCTTAAGAGGCATTGTTTGTAATGCACTGACTATAAAGGAATAATACGTTGTGTAACGCGTAAGAGGTGCGTATATTGCCTCTATATGTTAACCAGAAGCTTTATTTAATTTCTCTTTTACTACCTAGGTGATTAACCCTAAGAAGGAAGACATTATAGCACTTAATAAATAATTATAATTATAGATTGACAATCTAACAAGAGGCCTTATGTTTGTTAAATTGGATATTAATATATTACGCCTACTTACCTTTACTAATGCTTTATTTGCTAATAATAAGGACCTCTTATTATAAATAGAATATATACTAGTATTAGAGGACGCGTTATATAAGGCTAATATTATTTACTAGTTGTTAATTAAGTATAAGAGAGTTACTAAAAGCGTACTAGCCTTAGAACTCTATATAATGGCCTACAGATTTAATATTGGCGCTATAATTAGGTTAACTGTTAAACAACTCCTATAGATTAAACTCCCACTTATACTTTACACCGACTTAAAATTACTCTATAAATGTCTTATTAAGCTAGGCACTATATAAGAGAAACGTCTTATAATAGACGTTATGTGTCTTTGTTAGTTATATAAGCGTAGAAAGATTATAGAAGTTAAGTAAATTAATGGTAATAGCAACCCTGCTGACTTAATAACTAAAAGTAAGGCATCTATGGCTCTTAAGAAGTTAATTAATACTAATTACTTAGAACTATAGACTATAGAGTGGGTTAAACAAATGAACTAAGATTTGGTGTAGTATTGTGATAGTGCTATATTCTACGGACCCTAAATTTAACCAGCTAATTAGGATTTTCTATACCCGGCATAGAAAATTGCTATTGGCTTGCTTACCACTAGCGCCTTAGCAATCCTTGCGATATATCTGCTTACTACCCCTACTAATTCTCCTTCTTCTCCTTAACTTAGTATCTTTATTAGATAGCAATTGTTATAGGACACCCTTAGATACCTTATATGCGTCCACCTATTTCTACTAACTTAGTAATTAGAAACTAACCGTAAGACGGTAACCTAACGGCAATTTACGGCAATCTAATGGCAATCTACGGCAATCTAATGGCAATTTAACGGCAATCTATGGCATTCTGCCATATTCTGCCAAGTCTACTAAGTCCTGCTAAGCTCTGCCAGGACCACTACTTAAATCCTATTCTATGGAGAAGCTATTATATATTACGGACGGAAGAGCTAGTTATTGCGTATATGCTACAAATAACGGGAATAGTATGATTTGGTTTCCTTTAGAGTTGCTCCAGTGTTGGTATATATTTGTTTCGTATATTACGTATATAAAGCACGTGATCTACGCGACGCGCATATGTATTATTAGGACGTGTAGATAGAACGGGAAAGAAATCCACTAACAACACCGCATAGTACATATTATTACGATATATGTATTCTGTACGTTGTTAAAGCATACCAACAATAACATTAAAATCTTTAAATATTTATACTTTTTAATTGAGCCTTCTAAATAGCCTTATATTTTCCATATTTTGTCTTTACTACTATACCTTTTAATTCTATACATGATGTCTAATCTACTGTTAATATAGTAGAGCTGCGCGCTGCGCGCACGGCGCCGTCTTAGTCGCGTCAAGCCAACCTTTATAACTACCCAATTTTATCTATAAAACCGTTAATAAAGCTATTTAGAGCACATAATGCCTTCTGAGATTTGGCTGGTCTAAACCTGCGCCCCGAACCACGAAAGAAAAATTTTCCTGCAACAACGACACTGTTTAATTACATGTTATTCATTAAGTTCCTGAGAGTAAGACAAGTTATACCGGATGATTAGACAGAATATGCAGCTAGTACCAAAGTGCAAACCGAAAACGCATCTAGACAGTAAACAAATTATGCCCACAGATGATATTGCCAGTGGACTAGAATAAGTGTCAATTTTTATGACGTTGGGACATACAGGAAGCAGAAATGACTTCGTTCTGGCCGGTCGACAGCAAGGGCTGCTTTTAAGCAGCACTCGAGACACTCTTTATCCACTATGTAAATTGAACAGGTAGGGGCGAGATACGCGGTCGACGCTAGAGCAGCAAGAGCAGTAGCATTATCATCGCATCGAAGAACGCCAATTGACTTAGATGAAATCTGTAAGAAGTGGGCGCCCGGCTGTAAACATAGTCCTATCTCCGAAGCTGGAACAAGACTTGTCGATACTATGTTATCGCTATTGCAGTATTGAATCAGGTTTTCAGGAAGATGCCGCTTCAGAAGGCTGCAGGTTACAAGTCTCCTCCTACTTCCAAGCATAACAGCGAGACGTGAAGGGCCGACAAATATAGGTGAATCCTCCGATTTTGCTTCTACACTCAGCTCCAGAAGACATTCAAGGGCGCTGGAACTTTCGCGGATACGTAATGCTCTCTTATCATAAAAATCACCAGAAGTTATCACATTCTTTGCTTTGGAGAAGTCGACTCCGGCGGCCTCGCCCACTAATACGCGGTCTACAAGCCGATCATAGCTTTTCTTCTCATGGGAGATCCGACCGGGTAGTACGTGGATACGTCCGACTGCATTTCTGTCCGTAGAAGCATCACGAAGAATACCAAGGAAAGCACAGATTCCATTGGCCCAGAGAGCGGAGATGTCCGCAGTAGTCGATGGTGCCCTTTGGCCGGCAAATAATTCGAGGATTGTATGCAGTCGAATCTCTATGGCTTCCTCGTTTTCTTGTCCTGCGCCGAAGGAGAAGTTGTTATCGAAGTCCATGCAGAACGCGATAGGACCTAATGTCTGAATGGCGCTCCTGCCTGACAGCGCTGACCGTCTTTGCGTTAGTTGACGTGCGTATGCTAACTCGATCCCGCTACGCATTGGAAGAAGTGCCGTGTTCTCTAGTGATACGTTGGCGAGCGCTCTAGAAAGGCAGATAATAGTCTCAGCGATGACGACCTGGCAGTATTTATCCGGATCCCAGTCGTCCTCGGTATCGAACTCATCTGATTCCCCGTCCCTCGACTCGCCCTCATCGAGCTCACTACGTGATGATGACTCCAACTCAAGATCGTCATCTTCGCCTACATCAAAACCCATTGATTTGGATTGACATGTTCTACAACCGCAATGCGCTCTAATTTTACTGATGCAAAATTCGTATGCCTTCTGTGCGGCTTTAAGCTTAAAGGACACAGATTTTTGCATGACGTTCTTGAGTTTGTGTAACTCCGGAAACCATTGCAAAATATTATTAATGAAGCCTGGTCCAAAAGATGTGTAAGAGTAGCTTGTACACGCCCGGCGGTACTTGTCTGGAAAGGAATCTTCAACATTTGCTAAGGCCTTGAAAATCCTCGCTGCACTTCCAAGAAGCTCGGCAAGTGTTTGTGGTATCTCCATGAGGCTTGTAAAGTCAGACAGAAACGTGGATTTCAGTGCTTCTTTCCACTCGACGCGGCCTGAAACGACTACTGTGCTTGGGGATCGGCCCGCCTCAAAGAACAGTTTTGACACATCTTCCAGGACGTAGGTCTTGCCCACACATCGAAGGGTTTGAGATGGTTCTTCGGCAGGGTCTCGGAAAATTATGTGAACTTGGACATTGTCGAGGTCGTTATGGTTCGTGAAAATGACTTCTCCGTCGGTCTTCGCTATTGTGACTCTCAAATCTAACAACCATTCCGCTACAGTGGCTAACCATCCCGCATCTGCACCTCCTATAAATGTTACGGCCTGTAGTTCATTCCGAGTAATTCTTGATAAGGCAAAGAGAGCTTCGGCTAAGGATTTGGGGCTTGAACAGCCACGGAAGCTCTTCGGAATGGCTTCGAGGAGTTGAAACGCCCCTAGCCGCTGCTCCTTTTTCGGTAACCTCATCAGATATTCTGCTCGTAGTGGAAAGCTTGTTGCTGAGAGGGTCCCAGCGCAGGCTTTGAGTAAGTCTTTCCATGACTGGCTCGAAGGCATATATTGACCATCAACGTTACACAGCCTTGCCATTTCCAGCAGCACCTCAACAGCAACGGTGTCTGAATAGCAATCTTTGAGGGCAGCGCAGATTGCTAAGCAAATAGAGCCTCCTTCGGATTTTGCCATTGAGCGAATGACGTCTTCTATGCCGAACCCAAATTCAAGTGTATTCCCTATACTGCCAACCACTTTCAAACTATTCACTGCTGATTCGAGGTTCCTTCGGCCTTTCATGGCGAGTTGAAATTTGCTGCACATAGCTTCGCCTACCACTGCGGTGTACGGATTGACACGTCCAGCGCTGTACCTAGAAAGTATGCCGATTGTAGCCTCAACCGGTAACTTGGAGAGGTCCAACATATTCCATGATGCGTTCTGAGGGAAGGACGCATGGTTGCCACCGATGACTATCGGTCCTGGTGAGGGATCTGTTGCCATGGCTTTTTGGACCTATTTCAACGGCTTTATTGTTAGTCTACAGCGTCGCATTTTCGTTTTAAGGATGGCATAAGTCCAGGGAGAAGGCGAACCTTTGTGAGCAAAGTATTCAAGAAGGCTGGTGACGAGTTCTTAGCCTGTGACGTTTTGATTCCTGCTGTGTTCCAGTCTTGTAAGCCCCTCAACCTCAGCCTTGCGGGCGGCTAAGGCACAAGGCTGAGGCTCCCAATGCTCATTTGATGTGCCTGCATCTAAGACGTGTTAGGTAAGGCTGCGCTCGACGTTTATTCGCTAAGCTATGGCCTGTGGCTGGCTACCCCTTATGGGGTTTGTGTACAGTAAAACCTCTTTAATACGATAAGGGGTATATAACGATATTCTCTACATTACGATTTAAAGCCCTTGATCAAACCTTTCTTAGTGTAATATTACGATAATCTGGATTTTAAAGATATCGTTAAGGTGGCTTCACTAAAATTGTTGTAACTAGATAAGATATTATATAGGAGGAGCTCTATTTAGCCCGTGTGGTAGGTGTTCTATGCTCTTTTAGGGTAGTTGGTAGTTAGTCTTAGCGAGCTCAGACTTATCTCGGCCCCAGACGGTCATCCAATCATAAGCTGCTTACATAACAGATTAATCAGCTTATAACGTGTTCCACTAGTGACCTGGCACCCCCAGTAAGCTAACAGCCCCAAAAACCACCAAAAATTGGGAAAATCGCATTTTGATATCTTAACAACGGCTTTATAATAAATTCTAAAATTCTATAGCTAACCTTTTATGCCTATTCTAAGACTCTACTCTAACTTTGGAAGTAATTTATTAAGTAGTTTTAGAGAAATAGCAATTTAGCTCAAAATTGAGGGTCAAAACTCAATAAAACTCAATATCTTAATAACGGCTAGGCTTATTATTCTAGAACTTTAATAGGAGTCTTAGAATAGGCATAAAAGGTTAGCTATAGAATTTTAGAATTTATTATCCCTTCGCCTGGTAAAATGTGTCCTACGGTTATCGATAAGAGCCAGCCAATAGAATCAATGGGATCAAGGCTCCGTGACCATACGCGTATTTTTGATTCTGGTGTTCGCGCACGGTCCAACTTTCGTAGGACGCTACTAGGCGAAGGGATAAAGCCGTTTTTAAGATATCAAAATGCGATTTTCCCAATTTTTGGTGGTTTTTGGGGCTGCTAGCTTACTGGGGGTGCCAGGTCACTGGTGGAACACGTTATGATGATCGTCTGTTACCTCAGCAAGCTCAGACCAAGGAATTGATACCCCCCTGTTTGTTTTGCGGATAATTAAACATCCGCTGCGCAGATATCCGCTAAACTGTTTTTGAACAGGGGTCAATTCCTTGGTCTTGGCGTGTTTTGTTAGGCTTACCAGCCGACTTTATATAGCGCGCAGTCACCAACTTTAACGGAATTAATCTATCCTCCCATAATACCTATACCCTTAAAAATAGCACCAAATTAATTAGCAGTACTTGTTATATAATCAATGAATATATCAGCCCTAACTACTGATGAACTGGATAATATTGGAACGAATGAATGAATCTATGGAATCTAACTACGACGAATATAGGCCTTAATATAGGCCTATATCGGTACGGAAACTGAAGTGACTGCCACGGAGTCCGGGGTAACTACTATGGATACTGACTAAAAGCGGAACAAAGGAAGTCTGCTTATGTAAGCAGGAAACCCGTATGGAGGACTCTTCTAGAGCCATTGTTATACCTTGTCTTATAAATCAGACGCTCCGTAAAAGATTTGTTCCGTGATATGGGATAACGTATAGACCCTTTAAAACGCCTGCAAACTCCTGAGCTAATTAGAATAGCGCCCTAACTCCTACCAACTCCTGCTAACTCCTGGACCAATTAGAACAGCGCACTAATTTCAGCCCCCTACGTACCCCTATTACCTAACAAAATCTTTAGCGAAGCGTCTAAGAGCTTATAGGCGTCGCTTTAGTGCAAAATAAATATTTTAGATTGTATATTTTAACTTTAACTGCCTCTACTAAGGCCATACCAACAGTTATTAATGCTTTATTTAATGCATTTTAATCTTAAGGTAATAATCTTTAATTCTATACATATAAAGGCTAATTATAACGCAGTTAAAGGTACAAGATATATTATATAAAACCTTAACCACGTTTTTAAAAGGAATCTTTATAATACCTATAAACTGTTTCTCCTACTACTATCTACACCACAACTATATTACGTCTATTTTTATTACTAGCTAAGTCCTATAACCTCCTATAAACTCCTGCAAACTTCTACAAACTCCTAGGCCGGTTAGATCGCTTATATATAGAACTAAGGGCGCGTTGCTAGTATTACTCTTCTATATCCACCTGTTACCAATTAGAGTATAGCTAATTTGTATTTTTTTTAACTCCTATAAACTTCTGCAAATTCCTATAAACTCCTACAAACTCCTAGGCCAATTAGATGCCTAAATAAAATTGCAATTATAGGAAAAAATAGTATAAGGGTTGACGGAAGACTAGGGTGGGTAGGGTAGAGGTTTATCTACGCCTAATACTATAACTAGGTTGTATTACAGCAATTAGTTTAATAGACCTAGAAGAATTGCTATCTATTATTAAGGAAGCTTAGCGTAAGGAAAATGTTCTATTATAGATGGCCGTTCTAAAAGCATGTCTTAAATAAATACTTTAGTATATAAACCTAGGAGGCCGCCCTTAAACCCCTTATTTTAAATAGATACGCACCTTAAGACATCTAATATTTGGTTTTGGTAATACACTTCTTATTACACATATAGGTTTTGGAAAGAGTCTTATTTTTTATACTTTTTTAATCTTAACGGGCAAGATTACCATCTAGTTAGTCCTACTAAGTAAGCTTAGTAATAAACAGTTAGATAATATCCAGAAGCTTAATAGTTCTAATCCATACCTTATTACTACTAAGAGTAGGAGCCTAGACAGGGCCCTAATTAAAAAAGTAAAGGATGGTGTGTATATACACGTACTTCTTGGTCCTAAGCAGGCCTTATTAAAGTCTTTCTGGGATGCATTAAAGAGCCTAGAACTATAGGCTAGGATTAGACTTATTATAATTAATAAGTGTTATCTAGTAAAGTAATAGGAATTATTTTAACCAACATTTACAATATTAGGCAAGCTACGGATAATACTTTATTAGGATATAGTTTAGTTTAGTTATTCTGCTATACTTAATAAGAAGGCAGAACAACTAGTTCTTAGTAATGCTAGTTTTTACTCTATAGGTAATTGCATGTACCAGACTAAGGTTATTAGGACTTCTATAGATCGCCCCAATGTCTTAATCTACGTAGTGCCGCTTAGTAAAGGCAAGGTGGATTTATAGGACGTACTATACTTCCTATTAGACGCGTGTATAGATTTAGATACTGCAGTCCTGGAGTAAATACTAAAAACAATTGTCTTTATAGACGGTTGTTAGTCTGTCTAGGAAGCAGCGGTATACTTCTAAAGAGTACTCTTTATAAAGACTTTAACCTTTGCACCTAATAAATAGTATACTACTAATGCCGATAGTAAAGCTTATTGCGTTACCAATGTGGTCTAGGTGTATACTGTATATATTTAAGAGTATAATTATACTACTTAATATAAAGAGTTTAAGAAATCTTTATTGTCTATAAGGATTATAGTGGTAATAATCTCTCTTGGTATGGGTATTAATGTCCCGGATGTTAAATAGGTAGCGCTTTAGAAGTTTCTAATTATAAAGAGTCTTGTAGATTATTAGCAGCGTCTTAGTTGCGGTGGACGGGGCTATGGTTAGACTAGTAAAGGTTATATATTTTTGCTGTATTGGGCCTTTAATACGGAAGGTGTTAATAAACCAGAAATTAAACAGCTATAGTTATAACTAGATATACCTTAGAAGACTACTTACAGGCTATATCAGAATTAACTACTAGCTAATTAAGTAATAGCATGTAGTTAACTAGCCAATGGCTATATATCTAGCGATATAAGTGACACGGAAAGTGTTTCCTCTTAGATATTAGCTTTAAGCCAGGCTCCTGCTCCTGTTAATAAAGCTATAATAACTAGATTTTGGAGTAAGGCAAAGATATCTTATTACGCTAGGCTATTAGCTATATAGATAGAAATGATTAATGGTACATGCTATTAAAAGGCCTTTTTAACTTACCTTAGCAAGGATAAGTTACTACTACAAGTTTAGGTTACCCGCGTACCGCTAGATTAATATTATAGTTATTATAATCCAGCACTGCTTCCAACTCTTACTTAGGCTCCAGATATCCCACAACCAATTACTTAGCTAAGAAATGGTATATAAGCTTACCTTACCCTAACTCTAATTAATAAATGGGCAACTATACGGGCAGAAGCATTATATAGCAGTATATATAGGCGCATTCCTATACCGCCATCTGCGTATATAGATACAATATGCCGCTAGCAGCTTATGTATATGTATAAACTGGGACCGGGCTTTTAGGACACACTAACCTTTAATTATCTCTATGCTAAAGCTCCTCTACTTTAGATATAGCCTTATAAAGAGAAATTTAGGCAACTATTAGTAGAGCAACTTTAGTACTTTATTAAGGAGGTTAACGATTTATATACTAAGATAAAGAATATAAAATATGCAAAAAAGCAATAATAGCAGCTATAGGAGCTATAAGGCCAGTATAGTTAGGAATCTTATATTAGTGCATCCAATTACGCCACAACTATTCGCAAAAGGGACAACACTCTTGCTATATAGGTTGCAAGACAAGAGGTGTTAAGGGCTGCATAGTTATATATAATTGAGACGGCTAGAGCAAATAAGCGTATGTTATTAGATATAGCGAGAGTTAGCACACCGCCGTTAACCTTATAACTAGAAGAATGGGTTAACGGAGTTATTGGTACGCTAGTATTACTATTACTAACCTTACCTGTTCTACCTAATGGTGTACCGGAAGGTATTTAGCGTGCTATAAGACAGCTTAAATAAGCTCACACTTTAGGAGTAAATGTTGCTAGGCATAGCCCTAATAGCAGCTGGTTAAATAACCAGTAGCCAGTTATTAATATATTAGATATATAAAAAAGCGCTACTCCTAGTTAAAAAAGATAAAGGTAAAGGTATAAAAGTACAGAGCCTACTACCCCATTAATACGTCGGTTGTTGTTAGTAGAGAGAGATTTAAATGCTAATAAAATACTAACCTTTACACCTATTTTAAAGAGAGGGCGTGTAAGGCAAGCGACTTTAAAGGGTATAAAGAACTTTTATATTAATATATAGAATATATTTAATTGGTCTAGGAGTTTATAGGAGTTTATAGGAGTTTATAGGAGATAGTATATTATTTTAATTAGCCTAGGAGTTTATAGTAGTTCGGAAAATTAAGAATATTAAAGTAAATATAAATTAAAATTAAAATTTGGTTTAATAATATCTTTAACTACTTTAAAATTGTTCTTTATACTTATACCTATTAACCATCTCCTATTAAAGCTTTTAATAAAAAGCCTTTTAAAATATCTCCTCCTACTCTCTAGGTGCGTGCGTACCCCCCTAACGTCCTCCTTAATAAGGAGAGAATACTGCGGGCTATAGCCCTCCTTTATTATTACTAGCTTTAGTCTAGCAGACTTTAGGTTAAGATATAGTTAGTATTAGAACTCTAACTATTAACTAAGAGATATAACTAACTAGTTTTAATAGGCGCCCTTACCCTTGCCCTTACCGCCGCCCTCCCCTTCTAATAGCAGCAGCAGCAGTAATAGTAATAGTAGCACCGCCGCTAGCGCTACCGCCGCCGCCGCCGGCCGCCGCCGCCGCTAATAACGACGACAACGATAAGAATAAATGGTTTGGTGGTAGGGAGTTAGAAAAGGAGCTATAAGTATTAATAACTATATAGTATATACTTAGCTTACATATATTTATAGACTACTACTATTATTACTATTACTAGCCCTAGCTTCTACTTTTGTTTCTACTCCCACCCTAGCTCTTGCTCCCGCCCTGGCCCTCCCTCTATTACCAGCCCTCCCGCCACTAGCCCTTACTACTACCGGGTTTACCCTTACCTAGCGCGCCAACCCCGTCTGCCTGCCATGGGGTTGGGCCCCCTACAGCAAGGTAACTGCTATATACGCCCCTACCGCCTAAGGCAAATGGTGGTCGTAGTTAGCGGCAGGGTTAGCGGCTATAGGGCCAAATAAGCGGAAAGACTGGGGCCATATCGGCCGGATAATAGAGACGGAGTTAGGGGTAGAGTTAGTAGATAGTAAGCGATGCACTACCTACCAAGCCTTAGGTAAGGAGTGTTAGGTATACTCTAAAAAGGGTATATAGTAGGTAACATCGGCAAAATATGGTACCCTTTCAATGGCCTCAATGGTTGGTGGTTGACGCAATTGGCGCGCAGTTGAGGTCATTTGGCAACTCGACCGACTAGCCCATGTCGTGTTTTTTTGACACGCAGCCTGCGCGCAGCCTGCGCGCAACCTGCCAGTAATCTGCGCATTTGGCAACCATAATTATATTTACCTCTTTTATACTAATAACATATTTTAAATAAATAAAAG
>Ga0307507_10004831_pt1 | contig 23157 bp, 11 predicted proteins | sample 7_EM_MG_FD_207223 | JGI IMG/M metagenome (GOLD analysis project Ga0307507, IMG submission 207223) | Populus trichocarpa ectomycorrhiza microbial communities from riparian zone in the Pacific Northwest, United States - 7_EM | ecosystem: Host-associated > Plants > Roots > Unclassified | place...
AATTGCATGTTAAGAAATATATAGTTACCTTTTAAAGTTGCTAAGTAGGTTAATTGCGTGTTAAGAAATATATAGTTAGCTTTTAAAGTTGTTAAGTTAGTTAATTGCATGTCAAGTTAGTTAAATTGCGTGTTAAGTTAGTTAATTGCATATTAAGTTGGTTAAATTGCGTGTCAAGTTGGTTAATTGCATGTTAAGTTGGTCGAATTGCGTGTCAAGTTGGTTAATTGCGTGTCAAGTTGGTCAATTACATGTCAAGTTAGTTGAATTGCGTATCAAGTTGGTCAATTACGTATCAAGTTGGTCAATTACGTGTCGAGTTGGTTAAATTGCATGTTAATTACGCGAAACGCGAAAATCAAAGTCTACTTAAATCTCATCCTGCGAATATTTTCCCGATGTAGGTATAGTAGCTAGCGATATATCTTTATATCGTATTATATATATTTAGCCAGTAGTACTCTTGTTAGAGCAGTTCTAGGGTTTTTCCTCGGCCTAGGTAACCGGCTACTAGCAGATTATATATATGTTTAAGGAGCTTAAGCTTAAGTTCGTTGTAGTTAGGTATAATTAGACGGTTCTAGTAGTATAAGCAGCCTCTATAGGCTTTGTATTTACTTAGAGAAATCCTTTTAAAGCGTCTAACGCTATCTTAAATTAGCTTAAGCGTCTCTTAGATAAACTTATTATTTAGGTATTTATTGGCTATAATCTGTTTAATGGTTTAATTGGTTATTTTAAGTATATATACTAAGAGATCTTTAGTAGGGGGTTTAAATAGTTTAGAGCAGAGTAGAGTCTAATTATAGTAGGAGCGCGCTTCTTTTTAAGCTGGTATATCTTATAAATATCAAGTTAGGGTATTAGGTTTCTGGCCTTAAACGCCTAGGTAATACATAATAGAGAATTAGAAATGGGATAGATATTCTAACCAATGGGCCTATTAGTGGCTTAGCTGTTTTGTGGTTATAAAGTATTATAGGTTCTTATAGTTACTAAGAACCTTAATTAAAAATCCGGAGCCTTCTAGTTTAGGTTGCCATTATTTAAAATATCTAATAATAGCTAATAGTTCCTTATTATAGATCTTATAATTACATTTGGCTAGACTTAGTCATTTTAAAAAGTATGCTATAGGGTACAATACTCCTTCCTTATTATATTAAGATAGGATGCCTCTAGTAACGTAGTTGGATAAGTCAACTTCTACAATACCTATTCAGTTTAGGTTAAAGTGTTAGAGTATAGGTATAGTAGTAAATATAACTTTTAGGTAAGTAAAAGCTTTCTTATATTCCTTATTAAAGATAAAGGCTTTATCCTTTTATGTTAAGGCTATAAGGGGTAAAACCAAGGCGGAGAAGTTATTAATAAACTATTAGTAGAAATTAGCGAATCCTATAAAGGCCCTTACGTCCTTAACGTTCTTAGGTTTTTACTAGTTTATAATTACTTTAACTTTCTTAGGGTCCATTTGTATGCCATCTATAGAAATAATAAGTCCAAGGTATAGAACTTCCGTTTTATAGAACTCGCATTTATCTATATCTAACTGTAGGCTAGCTCTGCGTAAGGCTTACAGGACTGGTTTAACGTATTTTTAGTATTTAGCCAGATTATTACTATATATTAAGATGTTGTTAATATAAGCAGTATAAAAGACGTCTAGGTATAGGTGTAGGGTGTTATTTATAAAGTGTTAAAAAGAACTTAGGGCGTTTATAAGGCCAAATGGTATTACCAAGTACTTAAATAATCCGTATTGAGTACGAAATGTAGTAAGCCATTCATCTCCTTTTATAATATAGAGGCGGTTAAATACGTGGATAATATTAAGCTTTATATAGAAGCGAGCCTTACTTAATTAGTTTAGTGTCTCTTAAATCAATAGGATTAGGTATTAGTTCTTAATAGTAATAGCGTTAAAAGCTTAGTAGTCTATATAGAAGTATAGACTACTGCCAGGTTTCTTAATAAAGATTACTGGTATAGCTATAGGTAAAGAGCTTGCTCTAATAAATCCTTTATCTAGATATTTATCTAAGTACTTCCGTAGTACCTAAAGTTCGTTTTAGGATATCCTATATAAGGGTCCGAATCTAGGACGTTTTCCTTCTTTAATTATAATCTTATAATTGTATAGGCGGCGTTCCGGTAGCTTATTGGCTTCCTTTTATAAGAATATATCTAGGTATTTATGGTACTCTACTAGTACCTTTATAGCGGGGTTAGTGTGCTTCTTTAGCGCTAAGGCCTTCTTAATATCGGCTATTATAATAGCGAAGATTATATATTCTAGTTTCCTAGCGAGTTGTGTAAGCGGAGTAGCTCCAATTATATGGATATCTAAGGCGTTAAGCGGGCTTAGATTATCCTTAGTTCTTTATACAGTTTCCTATTTAGTTTTAGGTTTAGTATTAGATATAGAGTTAGTATTAAATTTAGGTTTAGGCTCTTTAAGTATCTTTTTTATAGTAGAATACCAGTTCTTCTGGTACTTTTATATATTAAGCTTCTGCTTAGTTTGGGGCAGTATAGTAGTTAGGGTTGGTTTATATAATTTAGTATAATTTCTAGGTCCTTAGTAGACGTTAGTGGAAATCTTATATTTATGGAATTTGATGGAATTTTTGGGTTTTGGTTTAGGGTCTAAGCTGTAAGTTATAAAGCACTTCTGCTTGCAACGGGAAGCGGTAAATAGAAGCTTAAGGTTGTTTTAGTTAATAGTTACCTTATATAGCTTTATCTAGGGCTATTTAAGGATTACTAGGTAACCTAGGGTGATAATAAAGAGCTTAATCAATTCTTTATGGTTTAGGTATTAGAGTCTTAGGGCCGCTATATAAGTAATACGGCCTAAAATAGTGCGTTTGCCATTAAATCCAAATACGTTAATATGCCGGTTAAGGGGTGTTAGGGTAAACCTATTATCTTATATAAAGATCTTATTAATAAATTATATACCGCTAGCTTCTGTATTAATTAGGACTTAAGTGTTAGCCTATTAACCTTTCTACCAAAAACAGTAGTTAACGGTTATACTATAATCCTAAGAGTTAGGGTTTACAATATCTAATGCATTTAATAAGATTCTGTGACATAGCTATTCTAGAGAGCGACTTAATATAACGGAACCTTGTAGTAGGAACTACAGTAGGTTCTATTATTAGGCTAGGTATATAGGTAAGAACAAAACAATAATATAATAATAACTAGTGGAGTAGTTGCCTAATAGATTAACTCCAATTATATTCTAAGATTTACTATAAGGAGAGAACTATCTACGGTAGGGATTAAGGTCCTTTAAATACATAACCATACTCCTAAGAAATCCTCTCTTGTACATAAGGTACGTATTATCTATATTAAACATAATATCCCTTCTATTTAACACAGTTAATATATTTAACGCCACGTAACCTTAGTTACTATTTTTTATTATATAGTTCTACCGGATCCATCCTGGACCGTGCTTATATTAACTAACTAGCTTCCTACGACTCTTCTTTAAGTAGTTGTAATATTATACTTAAAGCGTCCGTAATACTATCTCCCTTCTCTTTATCTTTATCCTTAAAGATTCCTAACATCTCCAAGTCGTCCACTAGAGGTGTAATGTCCGTTTAACTAGTCTGGTTAACATCCCTACTTATTATACCTAAAGCTTCTTCTTCTCTTTCCTAGGTTGAGCGTCGCCTTTATATGGTCTCCTCCATACTATTGCTTAGTGAAGTGATAGCGATTCCTTGCTCTTGTTACGCTAAAGAGGGGTTAGTCTATATTGCGCTAGTAAGTCCTTTGTCTTAACAACCCTCCTCTTACTCTAAGTGTACTAAAGCAAACGTTTAATCGTTCTGCGATGTTCGCTTTGTCTTTAACGCTAAGTATACGCGTCCTATTACTCTTAACAGTCTTTAAGTTCCCTAAGTAACTTATTATAGGGTCTTATGTTTAATCTACCGCTATAAAACTTGACGGTAAGCTGGCCTCTGCGCTGCTTAAGGTTTAATATGCCTTAGAAGAGTCCGTACGCGTCCTTAAAGCTTAATATTTAGCTTATGCTTGTCTTTAACGTCTTAAATATATTTGTAAGAAGGTCCGTTCTAAGGAGTGGAAACTAGTTTAATAGGGTTTATTTAAGCTAGGTAATAAAAGAACTGGCTCTCCTCCTATAAGGGAAATAACTCTAAGTAGCTTGGCAATTACTCCTCTTGGGTCCCCCTTAGGTGACTTATTCTTTGGTAATCCTTCTTTGTTAATATTACCTAACCTACTTTCTTTTAATACTTCTATACCTTTCCTATAGCGTTCTCTAGGTTGCTTAGTGGTTTCTAGGTAGTCTTACTATAGCCTATTTACTTTACTTTATACTATATTTTGTTATCTACATCCTTGTAACTAATAATCTTTAAAACTTGCTATTTATCTTCCTTCTATCCTCTATATATATCTGCCTTATAGACTGGTGGCTTAATATTTCTATATACTGGCTCTAGTATTGCGATATGTTATATAGGGTAGATTTTTATTTTAGCTAGTAGGTTTAACTTATACGTAACTAATAAAATTCTTTACTTTACTTCAAAAGGTCCTAGTCTAACGTGGTTTAACTTCTTGCTTAGTTATTAACTCTTGAAATTTTTATATAATAGCTATACTTTATCCCCCTCCTTAAGATCTGGTCCCTTAGATCTCTTAGCATCATAGTACCTTTTTATTCGCTTTTGTACTAGCTTAGCTGTTTCTTTAAGGTCTATATAAAGATTTATTAATGTCTCCATTTTTTATTTAGCTGTGCTACTTGTCTTTTTTACTTAACGTGGCGATAATGATATTCTTAGCTCGTATCTATAATTTGCCTTAAATAGTAATATCCCTATTCCTTTTTATGGTGTTGTATTATATGCAAACTATGTAACTAGTAATAACAATACCTAATTATTCTATACGTAATTAATATAGTGCCTTAGATACTGCTCTAGTATCTAGTTTAGTCTTTCCGTTTATCCGTCCGTCTACGGATAATACGCTATAGATATTGCTATACAAACTCCCTATTCTGCCAGAAATACTTCCTAAAATGCTACTATAAATCTTAGATCTCTGTCTAATATAATCTTATTTGGTGCTCTATATCTTGCAAATACTTCTTTTATATAGATTCTAGCGACATCTTCTACTAATATCTCTTTAGTGTATGCTATAAAGTATCCCTACTTTGTTAGCTTGTCTACTATTACTAAAATCGCGTTATAATCTTGTTCTGTAATAGGATCTCTTAACTTTGGTAACTTAATAATAAAGTCCTATAATATAACCTCCTATAGTCTTCCTGGTATTTTAATAGGTTGTAGCCCTCTATATAGCTTATACCTCGTTAGTTTGTTTCTTTGGCAATCTAGATATTTCTTTATAACTTATCTTGCTAGTCCCTAGATTCCTTAAATAATATATTCTTTTTAAAGTCTTAATACTAAGCCTATAGCTCTATTGTGTTCTTATGTTATTCCCTTGTGGAATTCCTTAATAAACTCTTTTGCGATAAACTTAGGTATATACGTTGCTTCTCTGTTTTTATATTGCTCTAAGTCTAGATCCTCTACCTATGCTTTTTAGATCTTCTATATCTAATTACTTTTTAGTGATTTATGGATCTGACTTTCCTTAGTTGCTATAATCTTTAGATAATTATACCTAATTAATTTATTTTAATCCTTTCGCAATAAAGCTCCTAATAGCTTTTTATTACTTTGCAGTTTAGCCTTTCTACTTAGAGCGTCTGCCTGTACATTGTCTGTACCCTTAGTATGCTAAATTTCGAAATGGTATTCTATAAGCATTTCCGCCTATCTAACCTGTCTTTGGTTGAGTTCCTTTGTTATTAGGAATCCTGTAAGGTTCTTATAGTCCGTCTTAACTATAAATAGTTTCTCTATGCTTTATAAGAATGCTCTCTATTTTTTAAGTGCTATAACTATACCTAATAACTCCTTGTTGTAGATATTATAGTTTAACTCTAGTAGTGTTATCTTTTGACTATAGTATGCCACTAGGTGCTATCTATCTTGATATTTCTATATAAAGCATACCCCTAGTGTAAAGTCTAATGCGTTTGTTTTTATAACCGTCTTTAGACCTAGTTAATAGATCTTAAGAACTAGCTTTTAAGTAAATAACCTTTTAATTTTCTTAAATAGTTCTTATTACTCCTTTCCCTATGCCTATGGTTCTTATTTCCTTATTAACCGTGTAAACAGCTTAATATCTTTTAACTATTATGCTATAAACCTTCTACAGTAATTGTAAAACCCTAGGAACGATTTTAACTATATAACGTTCTCTAGTTCTTGCCAATTTACTATAGCCTCGATCTTCTTTAGATCTATGCTAAGTTGGCCTAGTTTAATAATAAATCTAACAAAATTGGTCTTCCTAGTAAAGAACTCGCATTTCTTAATTGCTACTAGCATCTGTTCTTCTTGTAGTCTCTTTAAGACCCATTTAATATGTTCTCTGTGTTCTTCCTTACTCTCTAAGTAGATAATAATGTCGTTAAGGTATGCTATAATAAATTTATCTAGGTGTTCTCCTAATATACTATTAATTCGCTTCTAGAACGTTACTAGTGCGTTTATAAGCCCGAATTATATAACTAATAGCTTATATAGTCCTTTCTTTAACCTAAAGGCTGCCTTCTATTTGTCGCCTTCCTTAATCCTAATCTAATAGTACGCCTATCTTAGATCTATCTTTATAAAGATCTTTACGTTGCCTATCCTATCTTAGATTTCGCTAATTAAGGGTAAAGGATACCTATCCTTCCTAGTAATACTGTTTAACTGTCTGTAGTCTATATACATCCTAAGTTTTCCGTTTTTCTTTGGGATAAACAATACTGGATATCCTACTAATAACTATAACGGTCTAATGTATCCCTTATATAAGTTCTCCTAAATAAACTTCTTAAGCACTACTAACTCTGTTTTAGTAAGCTTATAGATTGGAAAGAACTTTAGACTTATTCCCTCTTCTAATTCTATCTTATAGTTTTATACTATATGCTCTAACAGCTTTTTACTTTCTAGTAACTATAACTTTTTACTATACTTATGGTATCTCTTTGGTATATAACTTAAGCCTTACTTAGTCTCTTCGTATATTACTCTAACTTAGTACTATACTAACTTAGTTTACTATCGCACTTTATACCGTTATATATCTTTAATATTGACTTAACCTATAACCCAATTGATCTTTAGATTGTATTTCTATAACCAAGGCATTCCTAGTATCGCCTTGTCCTGTCCTAATAGTAGGATATTAAAAGATATTCTAACTGGTCTCCCTTTAATAGTTATCTAAATAGGTCCTATTTTAAGATTAATAATACCTCCTCTATAGGCTATCTGATCTCCTAAAATTGTTATAAGTAGATATAGGTATTCCTTTTGTCTATATAGTAACCCTATCCTTTCTACTACTTTTGGTGATATATAGTTCCTAGTTGCTTTACTATCTACTAATGCTTTAAACTGCTAATCTTGCCACTTAACTTATAAATTTAGGTATCATTTTTAAATTTCTTTAAGGGTTTAAGGCTCTAATACTAGTTCCCTCTAGTCCTATACGCCTCCCCTTTTTCTAACTATTAGCTGCTAGATCCTGCCTATACTTAGTCTAACTTTAGCTAATACTTAGTTTATTTCTTTTCCTCTATATACTATAGATAAGTATTCTCTAGGCACTCCCACTACTATTATCTATCTAGGTATTCTTCCGTAAGGAATCTTCCTAGTTAAAGTATTAAGTCTCCTTAACCTTGTACTTCTACTGGGTGCCAACTATATATATACTTAGTATTTCTAAACTGCTTTTCCTCTGGTGCCTAATATATCCTTACTAGGTACTTCCGGTTCTTATCTTTTAGTGCTCTATATATATTATACATGTTATCCACATAAGCTATTCATAATAGTATATAATACGCTGTATGTTTTAGGTTAATTCTTGGTTTGTTTTTATTCTTAAGTTTAAATTTATACCTAGTTAACCTAACTACTGGTATCTCTGCTACTAGTACTAAGATTTATTGCTTACTTCTCTAGTCCCTAGATCCTTCTTCTAGGTTCCTTAATATTATAATTAATGCTCCTTTAATGTAACTTATATATTTTTCTATAATAGGTTAGTCTTAGACAACCTTTTTATCTAGCTATATATAAAAGTCTTCCTATTTATCGTTATGTTGTTGCCTATACTACTTTCCATATAACTGGTTTAGTGTATATAGTCTATCTATTAGAAAGTACCTTATTATTACTATATCGTAATATCCTTTAGTATGTCTTTCTTTAAACCTAGTTAGAATATCTAGATCCTCTTCTTATTCCAATTTATCTAATCATTTTACCCTAGGTATCCCTACACTTAGCCTATTAGTAACTCTTTATATAGGTGCTCTGTCCCTTATATAACCTAGTATAGCTAACCTTTTGTCTAGCTTCTACTCCTACTATGCAATAATTCTTATCCTAAATTTATCTATAGTTTCTTATTTTTTGCGTCTTATAGCTAGATCTTTATAGTTATCTTGCTTTTTAATCCTAGTATTAACTTTTTAATCTTTAGGCTAAACACTACGTTTACCTAGAATTGCTAACGTTCTTACTTATTCTCTAAACTTGTAGTTCTTAAACTTACGTCCTATACTTATTTGTTTGTTACTAAACTAAGTTACTGCCCTTTCCTATTAGTTTTCATCTGTTATAGGTCCTTAGGTATGTCTTATCTCATCTTAAGAATCTTAAGCTTTTCTTATCTCCTCTTAAAAATCTTAAGCCTATGGCCTCTTACCTTTATTAAGTGATAAGCTAGCACTAGTAGTTGTCTACTTGCTTAGTTTCTTCTAAACATTACTCCTATTATCTTATAAAGTGATGGAAATTGTATCTAATAGTGTTATAATATCCGTTACTAAACCCCATTTTATAATGGTTTTAGTCTCTGCTTCTATTTTAACTTCTCTAAGGTCTATATGCTTCTAGTAAGCTGCCTTTATTGCCTTATTATTAGTAAATGCTTTGCCTATATCAAATTTATTATCTTTAATGTCCAATCTATAAGCTGGTTTATTGGTTCCTTTAAACTTAAATAATAATAGCTCCTATAGCCAATAGCTTGCGCCGTACTTAGCGTCCTTATAAATTCGGTATGCGTTATTATAATAATACGCAAAACTATTAATTAAACACTCTTTTATTCCTTATAGTGCACTATTGTCCCTCTATATATATATACCGTCTACTAGCCTAGTTCCCTTTACTACGTAGTTACTTTAACCACCTCTATAGTCTCTAGCGAAATGACCTTATTTTCCGTAATTTATGCAAGCTCTATCTTTAACCCATTTTTCTTGCTATAGAGTCCGCCTAAACGTCTTCTACTGCTAAGATCCCTAGTTTAGCCTCTGCTCCTAGGTCTTTTAATTACTTAATCCTTAACCTCTAGGTTTTTATAGTTTCTTTTCCCACCTTTAGGTTTCTTTAGTACTGCTTAGGTCTATTAGCTCTGCGCTATTTTATAGTTTTTAACTCTATATCTATTGTTGCGTACTCTACGCCTTATATAACTATAGAACTCTGTCTTGCCCTCTCTTAGCTTGTTCCCTTTAATAGATTCTATTATTAATCTTTATTAACTAATTTATTAACTCTCTTAGAGTATCCGCATCTTCTATTAGGATAATTATGTCCTGGACTTTAGCCTTAAGTCCCTATTTATACTGTGCTATAAGCGCCCTATTATTCCACTTAACCTATATAGCTAGTGTTTAAAACTGTATTGTATACTTAATTACTAAAGTGTGTTATACTAAGTTCTGAAGCTTTTATTCCGCTATAGTTATAGCCTCCAGGTCTTTGAATATCTATATTAGTTGCTCTACAAACCCGTTCTAACTAGTAAATATATACCGTACGTCCTAGTTAGTAGTTGTTATGCTATTGGCCTATATTTCTATAAGATATGGCTTAAATCACTTAAGTGCCCTTCCTATTAGGAATAATCCTATATAGGCTACTTAATCTAATAATATTGCTAACTTCGCTCCTTCCTGTACTACCTTAAAGTATATCTACGTAAGAAATCCCTTAAGCTTTAACTTCTCTCCTAAGAATTGTTTAATTAAGGGTAGCTTAATTTTTGCTACTCTAATTCCATTAATACGTTCTTTAAGTATCCTATTATTGTCTTATAAGTGATTAACCATTTCCTATAACTAACCTCTTGTAACCACTTAAGAATCCCTATTATCTATACTGGTATCACCTAGCCCTAAGGTTGTGGCTGCCGTCAATATCGTTATAACTGGTGCTGCTCTTAGTGGTATATTATTTAACCTTGTTTAAATACCGTAACCTTAGTAGTGAATGTGTAACAGAACCTTGTAGTAGGAACTATAGTGGGTTCTATTATTAGGCTGGGTATGTAGGTAAGAACAAAACAATAATATAATAATAACTGGTGGAGTGGTTGCCTAATAGATTAACTCTAATTATATTCTGAGATTTACTATAAGAAGAGAACTATCTACGGTAGGGACTGAGGTCCTTTAAATACACAACCATACTCCTAAGAAATCCTCTCTTGTACATAAGGTACGTGTTGTCTATATTAAATATAATGTCCCTTCCGTTTAATACAGTCAATACGTTTAACGCCATATGACCTCGGTTACTATTCCTTGTTACATAGTTCCACCAGATCTATCCTAGACCGTACCTATATTAACCAACTAGCTTCCTACGACTCTTCTCTAAGTAGTCGTAATATTGTACTTAAAGCGTCCGTAACACTTAACTCTAAAACGTACCTTTTAGTAGCGAGTAGGAAGGGGTTCCTATAGAACGTTAGTTATAACTTTATCCCTATAAGTAGTGCTTGCTAGATATGGGGCTGGAACTAAGTAAAAATTAGGGACAGTAACTAGAGGATTGGTGTGGTAAACGGCTGCTAGTATTAACTGTTTATAAATTCTTTTAGAAAGGGACGGAGTAGTAGCTAGAGATATAAGCGTCACTTTCGCACTTAAAACAGAGGCCGTGTTTAATATATCGCTCTTATTTAGTAGATTCTTTTAGGGTATAGAAAAGGGTTTTAGTATTAATATCTATAGCATCTAAGTCCTTGCGGGTCTTAGGTGGCTAGGGGGTAAAGTATTAAGGTATATATTTTAGGGTAAGGCGTAATAAGTTGTTATATAGGCCATTAATAACATTAGCGTAGGCGGTAACAGTACCTTGCAGTTTAACTCCTATAAGAGATACTTTTAATTTAGGGTTTAGAGACTCTACTAGGCGATTAATTAAGGTGGGTTTATTCTATTTAGTCTCTTTAGCATAGCAGTAGAATTTAGTAAAGTAGAATGGGAAGTTCTTAGAGCCCTGTGTTATCTTATTCAGTTTCCTTTATAATATAGCAACTTAGTTAGGGTCGCTATAAGATACTTCTAGTATAGTAACTAGTTCCTCTACTATACTTGGTTGGAATGGGTATACAGTGTCCACGGCATCTCCTTTTAGGCGGCTTATAGCGTAATAAAGCTAACTATTAGGGGTAGGGTGGCGGTTAATATTGCCGCTTAACTTGTTCTAAAGTTGGTTAAGGAAAGAGCGTAGCTTACTCCTTTTACTAGAATAGGCGGGAGGATTAGGGAGACATTTAGATAACTTTTTTTAGGGGCATTAACTGGCGAATTTAGGGTTAAGGAGTTAGTTTTAGATGCGTTCTTCTTATCTAGTGTTTATAGGTTGATAGTAGTAGGGATAGGTAGGGGCGATGGTGTAGTAGGCGGTAGGTTATAACGAATCTCTTTAACTTCCTTTCTTAGGGATTGGACTATCTCGTAATATTAAGTTTCTTATTGGGCAAAAGCGTCCATAAAAGCCTCTTAGAGATTTCTTATTTATTCGGTAAATAGGGTGTGTAGGTTGTTTATAGATAAGGAGGTTTCTAGGTTATTCTGCATATTAGTTAGGGCAGGACGGAGTATATAGTTTGACGTAATATAGTATCACAGAGTAAGTATAAGCGACGATAATATATAGCAAAGTAGATATTATTAAGCTACGTATATAAACTATATGATAAAGTCAAGATGTTGCGTAAGGAGAGAAGGTAAGGAAACGGGAAGAAAGGGTATATATCGTTAATTTGGTTGCTTAGTCGACATATACACGGAGCAGAATAGGATTCAATGGGCGGTCCTGGCAGAACTTGGCAGAATTCGGTGGGCTTTGGCGGAATATGGCAGAATTCGGTAGATTCTAGCGGAATATGACAGATTGCCGTCTCGCGGTCGGTCTCTTCTTACTACGTCGGTGGAAACAGGTGGACGTGTATAAGGTGTCACGGAGGTGTCCCGTAACACTTAGCCACAAAGCCAGAATAAATATAAGAACTATATTGCTAAGCCACTATGTCCAATTTCGGGGATATTAGCTCTTAATTGGTGGTGCCAGAATTAATAACAGCAATAATGGCCAAGGCTCTTATTAATGGCGATTGATATTCTATTAATACTAGCAATAAGTGACAAACTAGAGAGAGTTTTCTTAGGAGCATATTATATAATATCTTAGAAGAGGATGCAGCTTAGGGTAGAAAATATTAAGAAGGTAGAGTGCTCTAAGAATTGGTTATAGAGTGGAATCTTAAGTAAATAAAAGTGTTACGGCGCTGGTGGAAAATGGTGGATTATGGTAGACATAGTTATAGTTATATAACTAGAGGATTGTATAAAACGTTAAGCGGCGCTACCCTCCTTCTCCTTTCCTTTCTCTAGCTTTAGATCCTTATTAATAGACAATCCAATTGTATAGGCCCGCATGCGTCTTCCTTGCTGTGCTTATGCCTCGGTAGGGTCGCTAATAAAAAGGGCTCTCGGAAATTAAATTTTATTTTATTGGCTAAAAAATAAAATCCTGGTAAATGCCGATAATTTTATTTCCTCTGATTGGCTGATTTTAAACCACGCTGCATAACAGCTAGGTAATCTACTGATTCAAGATCCTGCTGAACTTGTTGGGGTCTAGGAGGACAGGTCTGGGCCGTGACGGTAATTAATATGGCCCTTATTAAAGAGCTTAAATTTAACTACGAAGCTCTAAAGTCAATTGATTTAACTGGCGTGCTACAGATATAACAGAACCTTGTAGTAGGAACTACGGTAGGTTCTATTAATGGGCTGGGTATATAGGTGCGACTAAAAACGACAACGTAACAATAACTGGTGGAGTGGTTACCTAATAGATTAACTCTAATTGTATTCTAAGATTTACTACAAAGAGAGAACTATCTGGGTAGGGACTGTGGTCCTTTAAATACATAACCGTACTCCTAAGAAATCCCTTTGCTCCGTTTACTCTGTCTGCTCTATCTACTCCGTCCTATAGATTATATAGATTACATAGATTATATAGATTACATTACGTGACCTTGGCTACTATTCCTTGTTATATAGTTCTACTAAATCTATCCTGGACCGTGCCTGTATTAACCAACTAGCTTCCTGCGACTCCTCTCTAAGTAGTTGTAACATCGTACTTAAAGCGTTCGTAACACTATCTCCCTCCTCTTTATTTTCGTCCTTAAAGATTCCTAACATCTCTAAGTCGTCCACTAGAGGTGTAATGTCCGTTTAATTAGTCTGGTTAATATCCTTGCTTATTATAGCTAAAGCTTCTTCTTTCTTTTCTTCCACCCTTTGCCGTGCGCGTATGGTTTCCTCCATACTGTTGCTAGGTAAGGTAATGCCGTCTCCGTGTTCTCACTATGCAAAAGAGGGGTTGGTTTGTGTTGCGCTAGTAAGTCCTACTACCCAACAACCTTTCTTTTATTTAGAGTGCACTAAAGCAAACGTTTGTTTGTCTTGCGATGTTCGCTCTATCTCTAACGCTAAGTGTGCGCGTCCTATAACTCTTAATAGTCTTTGAGTTCCCTAAGTAACTTATTATAGGGTCTTGTGTTTAATCTACCGCTATGAAACTTAACGCTGAGCTCTCTAGTGCCTTGGGCGAGATTCGCTGTCTTTAGGATAAAGACCACGCTTATGCTAAGCGGGTGAGAGATAAGGAGCGCCATGCCCTTAAAGCTTGTGCCTCCGCTTATACTTGTCTGCTTTGTCTCAAGAAAGTACGTAAGAAGGTTCGTTCTAAGGAGTAGAAACTGGTTTAATAGGGTTTGTCTAAGCTAGGTAATAAAAGGACTGACTCTCCTCCTATAAGGGAAATAACTCTAAGTAGCTTGGCAATTGCTTCTCTTAGGTTCCCCTTAGGCGACTTATTTTTTGGCGATTCCTCTCTGTTGATATTGCCTAACCTGCTTTCTTTTAATACTCCCGTACCTTTCCTATAGCATTCCTTAGGTTGCTTAGTAGTTCCTAGGTAGTCTTACTATAGCCTGTCCACTTTACTTTATACCATATTTTGTTATCTACATCCTTATGACTAATAATTTTTAAAACTTATTATTTGTCTTCCTCTTATCCTCTGTACGTGTCTGCCTTATAGACTGGTGGCTCAATATTTCTATATGCTGGTTCTAGCATTACGACATATTGTATAGGGTAGATTTTCATTTTGGCTAGTAGGTTTAACTTATACGTAACTGATGAAATTCTTTGCTTAACTTTGAAAGGTCCTAGTCTAACATAGTCCAACTTCTTGCTTAGTTATTAACTCTTAAAGTTTTTGTATAGTAGCTATACTTTATCCCCCTCCTTAAGATCTGGTCCCTTAGATCTCTTAGTATTGTAGTACCTTTTTATTTGTTCTTGTACTAGTTTAGCTGTTTCTTTAAGGTCTGCATAAAGATTCATTAACGTCTCTATTCTTTACTTAGCTATGCTACTTGTCTTTTTTGCTTAATATAGCGATAACGATGTTCTTAGCTTATATCCGTAATTTGCCTTAAATAGTAATGTTCCTATTCCTTTTTATGGTGTTATATTGTATGCAAACTATATAACTGGTAATAACGATACCTAATTATTCTGTGCGTGATTGATATAATACCTTAGATACTGCTCTAGTGTCTGGTTTAGTCTTTCCGTTTGTCCATCTGTCTGCGGATAATATACTGTAGATATTGCTACGCGAACCCCTTGTTCTGCTAGAAACACCTCCTAAAATGCTGCTATAAATCTTAGATCTTTATCCGATATAATCTTATCTAGTACTCCATGTCTTGCAAATACTTCCTTTATATAGATTCTAGCGACATCTTCTGCTAATATCTCTTCAGTGCATGCTATAAAGTATCCCCACTTTGTTAGCTTATCCACTATTACCAAGATCGCGTTATAATCTTGTCCTGTAATAGGATCTCTTAACTTTAGTAACTTAATAATAAAGTCCTATAATATAACCTCCTATGGTCTTTCTGGTGTTTTAACAGGTTGTAGCCCTCCATATAGCTTATGCCTTATTAGTTTATTCCTTTAGCAATCTGGACATTTCTTTATAACTTGTCTTGCTAGTCCCCAGATTCCTTAAATAATATACTCCTTTTAAAGTCTTAACACTAAGCCTGTAGCTCCATTATGTCCTTGTGTTATTCCCTTATAGAATTCCTTAATAAATTCTTCTGTAATAGACTTAGGTATATACATTACTTCTCTGTTTTTGTATTGCTCTAAGTCTAGATTCTCTACCTATACTTCTTAGATCTTCTATATCTAATCACTCTCTAGTAATTTATGGATCTAACTTTCCTTAGTTGCTGTAATCTTCAGATAATTATACCTAATCAATCCGTCTTAATCCCTTCGCAACAAAGCTCCTAATAGCTTTTTATTGCTTTATAGTTTAGCCTTCCTGCTTAGAGCATCTGCTCATGCATTATCTGTACCCTTAGTATACTGAATTTCAAAATGGTATTCTATAAGTATTTCCGCCTATCTAACCTATTTTCGGTTGAGTTCCTTTATTGTTAGGAATCCTGTAAGGTTCTTATAGTCTGTCTTAACTATAAATGGTTTCTTTATACCTTGCAAGAATGCTCTCTATTCCTTAAGTGCTGTAACTATACCTAATAATTCCTTGTTGTAGATGTTATAGTTTAACTCTAGTGGTGTCATTTTTCGATTATAGTATGCCACTAGGTGCCATCCATCTTGATATTTCTGTAGGAAGTATGCCCCTAGTGCAAAGTCTAATGCATCCGTTTCTATAACCGTCTCTAGACCTAGTTAATAGATCTTAAGAACTAGCTTTTAGGTAAACAACTCTTTGACTCTTTTAAATAGTTCTTATTGCTCCTTTCCCTATATCTATAGTTCTTCTTTCTTAGTTAACCGCGTAAATGGCTTAATGTCCTATAACCATTACGCTATAAACCTTCTACAGTAATTGCAAAACCCTAGGAACGATCTTAACTATATCACATTCTCTGGTTCTTGCCAATTTACTATGGCCTTGATCTTTTTCAGATCTATACTAAGTTGGCCTGGTTTGATGATAAATCCAACGAAATTAGTTTTCCTGGTAAAGAACTTACATTTCTTAATCACTACTGGTATCTGTTCTTCTTGTAGTCTCTTTAAAACCCACTTAATATATTCTTCGTGCTCTTCCTTACTTTCTAAGTAGATAATAATGTCGTTAAGGTATACCATAACAAATTCATCTAGGTGTTCTCCTAACATACTATTAATTCGCTTCTAGAACGTTGCTGGTGCGTTTATAAGCCTAAACTGCATAACTAATGGCTTGTATAGTCCTTTCTTTGACCTAAAGGCTGCCTTCCATTTATTGCCTTCCTTGATTCTGATCTAGTAGTACGCCTATCTTAGATCTATCTTTGTAAAGATCTTTGCGTTGCCTATTCTATTTTAGATTTTGCTAATTAAGGGTAAAGGATACCTATCCTTCCTAGTAATGCTGTTTAACTGTCTGTAGTCTATACACATCCTAAGTTTTCTGTTTTTCTTTAGGATGAACAACACTGGATATCCCGCTAATAACTACAATGGTCTAATGTATCCCTTTTATAAGTTCTCCTAGATAAACTCCTTAAGCGCTACTAACTCTGTTTTAGTAAGCTTATAGATTAGAAAGAACTTTAGACTTGTTCCCTCTTCTAATTCTATTTTATAGTCCTAAGCTATATGCTCTAACAGCTTCTTACTTTCTAGTAACCATAACTTTTTTCTATACTTGTGGTATCTCTTTAGTACATAACTTAAGCCTCGCTTAGTCTCTTTATATATTGCTCTGACTTAGTACTATACCAACTTGGTTTACTGTTACACTTTGCGTTATTATATATTCTTAATATTAACCTAACCTATAACCCAATTGATCTTTAGATTATACTCCTATAACTAAGGTATTCCTAGTATTACCTCGTCCTATCCTAATAGTAGGATATTAAAAGACATTCTGACTGGTCTCCCTTTAATAGTTATCTAAATAGGTCCTGTTTTAAGATTAATAATGCCTCCTCTATAGGCTATCTGATCTCCTAAAATTATTATTAGTGGATATAGATATTCCTTCTATCTGTGTAGTAACCCTATCCTTTCTACTGCCTTTAGTGATATGTGGTTCCTTATTGCTCCACTATCTACTAACGCTTTAAACTACTAATCTTGCTACTTAGCTCTTAAGTTTAGGTGTCGTCCTTAAATTTCTTTAAGGGTCTGAGGTTCTAACACTGGTTCCCTCTAGTCCTATACGCCTCCCCTTTTCCTAACTATTGGCTACTAGATCCTGCCTGTACTTAGTCTAACTTTAGCCAATACTTAGTTTGTTTCTTTTCCTCTATATACTATAGATAAGTATTCTCTAGGCACTCCCACCACTGTTATCCGTCTAGGTATTCTTCTGTAAGGAATCTTCCTAGTTAAAGTATTAAGTCCCCTTAACCTTGTACTTCTACTAGGTGCCAACTATATATATACTTGGCGTTCCTAAACCGCTTTTCCTCTAGTGCCTAATATATTCTTACTAGGTACTTCTGGTTCTTATCTTTTGGTGCTCTATGTATATTGCACATATTATCCATATAAGCTATCCATGATAGTGTATAATGCGCTACATGTTTTAGGTTAACTCTTGGTTTGTCTTTATCTTTAAGTTTAAACCTATACCTAGTTAACCTGACTACTGGTATCTCTACTACAAGTACTAAGACTTGCTGCTTGCTTCTCCAGTCCCTAGATCCCTCTTCTAGGTTCCTTAACATTATAATTAATACTCCTTTAATGTGACTTATGCGTTTTTCCATAATGGGTTAGTCTTGGACAACTTTCTTATCCAGCTATATATAAAAATCTTCCTATTTATTATTATGTCGTTGCCTATACCACTTTCCGTACAGCTGGTTTAGTGTATATAGTCTATCCATTAGAAAGTACCTTATTATTACTACATTATAATATCCTTTAGTATGTCTTTCTTTAAACCTAGTTGGGATATCTAGATCCTCTTCTTGTTCCAGTTTATCTAACCATTTTACCCTAGGTGTCCCTATACTTGGCCTATTAGTAATTCTTTATACAGGTGCTCTGTCCCTTATATAACCTGGCATAGCTAATCTCTTATCTAGCTTTTGCTCTTGCTATGCAATAATTCTTATCCTAAACTTATCTATAGTTTTTTGTTTTCTGCGTCTTGTAGCTAGATCTTTGTAGTTGTCTTGCTTTTTAATCCTGGTATTAATTTTTTAATCTTTAGGCTAAATACCGCGTTTACTTAGAATTACTAACATTCTTATTTGTTCCCTAAACTTGTAGTTCTTAAACTTGCGTCCTGTACTCGTTTATTTGTTACTAAACTAAGTTACTACCCTTTCCTATTGGTTTTTATCTGTCATAGGTTCTTAGGTGTGTCTTATCTCACTTTAAGAATCTTAAGCTTTTTTTATCTCTTCTTAAGAATCTTAAGCCTATGGCCCTTTGCCTTTACTAAGTGATAAGCTAGCACTAGCAGTTGTCTACTTGCTTAGTTTCTTCTAAATATTACTCCTATTGTCTTATAAAGCGATGGAAATTGTATCTAACAGTGTCGCTATACCCGTTACTGAACCTCACTTAGTGGTGGTCTTAGTCTCTACTTCTGTTGCGCTTTTAAGGTTTAAGTGCTCCCAGTTAGCCTCCTTTTCATCCTTATTGCTGTTAATTAATAAGTACTCCGACTTTATTATCATCACTGCTAATCTTTGTCTATATATTGCTGTGACATCTTAATCTAGCTTGTAGAGTTGATTTTGTTCTTTATCTAACTCTCTAGTCCCTTGGAGTCCTTTTAACTCTAGCTTTTATGGCCAATAGCTTGCGCCATACTTAGCGTCTTTATAAATTTAGCATGCGTTATTGTAACAATACATAAAACTGTTAATTGAATACTCTTTTGTTCCTTATAGTGCACTGTCGTTCCTCTATATATTCGCGCCGTCTACGGGTCTGGTTCCCTTTACTATATAGTTACTCTAACCACCTCTATAGTCTCTAATAAAATGACCCTATTTTCCACAATTTATGTAAGCTCTATCTTTGAACCATCTTTTTTGCTATAGAGTCCGCCTAAACGTCTTCTGCTGCTAAGATCCCTGGTTTAGCCTCTACTCCTTAGTCCTTTAATTACTTAATCCTTAACCTCTAGGTTTCCATAGTTTCTTTTCCTATCTTTGGGTTTCTTTAGTACCGCTTAGGTCTATTAGCTCTACGCTATTCTATAGTTTTTAACTCTATATCTATTGTTGCGTACTCTGCGCCTTATACAACTGTGGAACTCTATCTTGCCCTCTCTTAGCTTGTTCCCTTTAATAGATTCTATTATTGATCTTTATTAACTAATCTATTAACTCTCTTAGAGTATCTGCATCTTCCATTAGAATAATTACATCCTAGACTTTAGCCTTAAGTCCCTGTTTGTACTGTGCCATAAGCGCCCTATTATTCCACTTAACCTATATGGCTAGTGTTTAAAACTGTATTATATACTTAATCGTTAAAGTGCGTTGTACTAAGTTCTATAGCTTTTGTTCCGCTATAGTTGTGGCCTCTAGGTCTCTAAATATCTGCGTTAGTCGCTCTGCAAACCCGTTCTAACTAATAAATATATACCGTACATCCTGGTTAGTAGTTATTATGCTATTAGCCTATATTTCCGTGAGATATGGTTCAAACCACTTAAGTGCCCTCCCTGTCAGAAACAACCCTATATAGGCTACTTAATCCAATAATGTTGCTAACTTTGCTTCTTCCTATACTACCTTAAAGTGCATCTGTGTAAGAAATCCTTTAAGCTTTAACTTCTTTCCTAAGAATTGTTTAATTAAAGGTAACTTAATCTTTGCTGCTCTAATTCTATTAATGCGTTCTTTAAGTATCCTATTATTGTCTTATAAGTGATTAACTATTTCCTATAACTAACCTTGCGTAACCACTTAAGAATCCCCCTTATTTATACTGGTATTACCTAGACCTAAGGTTGTAGCTCCCGTTGACGCCGTTGTAACTAGTGCTGCTCTTAGTGGTATGTTATTTGATTTGGTTCTAATACTATAACCTTAATAGTGAATGTATAACGGAACCTTGTAGCAGGAACTACGGTAGGTTCTGTTAATGGGCTGGGTATATAGGTATAACTAAAAACAACAACGTAATAATAACTGGTGGAGTGGTTGCCCAATAGATTAACTCCAATTATATTCTAAGATTTACTATAAAGAGAGAACTATCTGGGTAGGGACTGTGGTCCTTTAAATACACAACCATACTCCTAAGAAATCCCTTCACTCCGTTTACTCTGTCTGCTCTGTTTACTCCATCCTATGGATTACATAGATTACATAGATTACACAGATTACATTACGTGACCTTAGCTACTATTTCTTGTCACATAGTTCCACTGGATCTATCCTGGACCGTGCCTATATTAACTAACTAGCTTCCTACGACTCCTCTCTAAGTAGTTATAACATTGTACTTAAAGCGTCCGTAACAACGGAGTGTCTAAATATTATTAAGGTAGGCAGGGCTTAGGTTTGCGTTAAGTTTTTTAGAAAATAGGAGTAGAAGAGGATAAATGTTAGGAGGGAAGTAGTGCTTTGATAAACTAATACACAGTATCGCTCGCATTTACAATTACCCTTTACTTGGGCTAAAACTTCTACCACCAATAGAGTTTCTCCAAATCCCTAAGGCGGTAAGTAGGATTCTAACAATCTGTTTAATAATGGCTTAATAACATAATAGTAAAAGTCATAAATTTTAAAAAAATATAATATTATCTTATGTTATATTTTATATAAAGGGTTCTTTTAGTATTATAGAAAGTATTAGCGTATTATAATTTGCTACGCTTTACTAAGGAGAATAGCTTTGATTTTCTTTTTCTTTGTTTAAACATAGCTTGCGCAGGAGAGTGTGAGGTGGATCCCTGAGCAAATTTACCCCTAGGGATTACCAAAACTTCTCCATATTCCTCTTCTGCTTGCATCATCCCTGCAGCTCTACAGCTCACCAATGCGACCTTTACGACTGTTTGCACTCCACGTGCCCTTAACCCGGCAAACAGCTCCGCGAATGCTTTCGCCCACACAACACCGTTCTCCGTTGACTTTCCGACCATGTCGAGGTCGACAATGAAATATAAAGTGGCAGGCCCGCCAATACTGCTCCAAGAAGTCCAAACCATTCCGATACCGTCGTCGCGCTTTGGAACCCCGCTGCATTAAGCGCGACTGACCGCTCATCTAGCAGCGTATGGTTAATACGGAGAACTTGTAGGACGAGTTGCTTGAGGACATTAGTGACCGAGAAGTTGGTTTCAGTTGCAGGGTCTGTGTGCCGAGGTCGAAGAGCCCAGACGACAGGGACCTCAGCGGCTGAGATGATTTCAATAGCGTCGGCGGTAAAGTCCCGCACAATCTGACGTGTAGTATAGCAGCCGCTAACGGTGAAGATGGCGGAGGTAGGGTTGTCAGCCCAGGATTGTAGATGGTGGGAGTTCCGGAAAGGTGAGATAGAGGTACTTTTCTGGTAGTGCTGGCGGCGGCGATCTCGCGTATCGTATCAGATCGGATCAATTGGATTTCCCCCCACCCTGATACGCAGAGGCTGGCCGACGAGTCATCACGATTTCTTACGCTCAGGATCCGGACAGTAACTCTTGGCAGTAGCATTACTGTCCGGATCTTCTGCCGAGCCGGCGGCCTAGCAGGCGGTAACGGAGACTAAGGCACTACTTAGAACCTATTTTAGCCTCCTCTACCTAGCTAAATTTAACCCTACTACAGTGCCTAGACATTAGTCTGTGCACACGCCCCAAAACCCCACCAAAATTGGCCAAAAGTCACCCTTTTTATCTTTAGTTTTCTCCACCACCACATTATAATAAATTATAAATTTTAATTTATATATAAATAAATACTATCTTTAAAATTATTTAAAATTATTTTAAAATTAACTTAAGAAATTGAAAAGTTATTTAAGCTAGAAGTTAAAAGATTTTGATTTTTTCAGTCTTGCTAAGAAATTTCTTAGCGAGAGAGTAAATTTATTAAAAGTTTAACTTCCAGCTTATATAACTTTTTAATTTCTTAAATTATTTTTAAAATAATTCTAAAAATTTTTAAAGATAGTATTTGTTTATATATAAATTAAAGATAAAAAGGGTGACTTTTGGCCAATTTTGGTGGGGTTTTAGGGGGTGTGCACAGACTAATATCCAGACACTATATGTTTATTTTTACTGTTATCTCTACACCCTCTAATACTTTATATATATCTCTCTATATATTGCTAAATAAAAGAGATATAAATAGAGACGTAGGCAAAGACGCGAGTAGAGATACTATATATATATATTATTCATTGCTTAACGTCCGATTCGGATCCCTATTAGGCCCACACGGACTACTCCTTATATATATGTGGGGAGAAAACTCTTTTAAGAAAACCCTATAATCCGTCTCCCCGCCTTTTGGGACTCGCCTATAAGGCGCCTATAAGGCGCCTACAAGTTACCTATAGTGCTCTACTACCTTACTTTTTGACCTCCTTGGGAACCACTGCTGCCGTAACAAGCCTACGGACGCGCTAGTATCGCAAACTTTGCTCTACTACTGTAGAGTCATTAGGGGGCGCCTATT
>Ga0307507_10004832_pt1 | contig 23156 bp, 4 predicted proteins | sample 7_EM_MG_FD_207223 | JGI IMG/M metagenome (GOLD analysis project Ga0307507, IMG submission 207223) | Populus trichocarpa ectomycorrhiza microbial communities from riparian zone in the Pacific Northwest, United States - 7_EM | ecosystem: Host-associated > Plants > Roots > Unclassified | place...
TCTTTAATTAATTTCCTTAGGGGTAGCTAATAAGCCTTGCTTATTTGGTATTAGGTGGATTTCTTCTAGGTCTTAGAGTTATTATTTAATTATATTAAGGAAGCTATCTATGTTAAGCTTCCTTATTGTATATCTTTTGCCATTTAATTGCGCCTTAATGTCCAGATCTAGTTATATCTGGATAGGGATATGGTTTAAGGTAAGTACCTATTCTTCTTTAGGGGAGCACCTTTTAAGTCTCTGGTATAGGTTTTCGTCCATAATTATAAGGTTAATTATACTTTTAGCGGTACCCTATTGCTATATAATTGCACCTAGGGGGGTAGCTAGCTTAAGGCCCCTATTGTCTATAGCTCTTAGTAGGCACTCTACCTATTAATTGGCAGCAACATGGATGCCCCCCTACTATGGGTGGTAGAGGTTTATATCTCCTAGTAGGATAAACTCTGCGTGTTTAGTTTCTAGCAAGCTTATTATAGATATAATATTCTCTGTTTATGCTACCCCTTTAACCCTAGGGTTATAGACATTAATAATTTGTACTAGTCCCCTATATATCTAGATAGTTATAACTGCAATATCTGGGTTAACTGCCTGCTATAACTATAAGGTAAGGCTGATATTTTTGCTAATTATAAAGTATACGCGTATAGCTGCTTTTGGTTTATATAGGAGCTGGAATCCTTAGGGGCAGTATGTTAATTATATATAGGTATTGTAATATGGCTCTTATATAGCAAGAATATGGTATTTCTCTAGGTCTAGACTGTCTAGTAGGGGCCTTACTAGATGGTGGTTTGTATTGCCGCAGTTATATTATATAATAGTCAAGTGGCGGACCCCTAGCAGGGGTCCTTTGCCTCTCCTTCACTCCTTACTTTTTCCGTTTCTACTTTCTCTGAAATGTTTAGAACTTCTATCTCCTATATTTACTCCCTAGCCACTACTTATTTTATATAGAGCTTTCTATTCCTATGTCTTGTGTTCCTACTAGCCTTTCTAAATTTAAGTTTGTTATTGCCTCTAGTTCTTCCCCCGTTTTTACCAGTTAGCTATGTGCCCCTTATAAGCTAGCTATATATATTATATTTACCGCGTTAAATCTAATTCTTAATTGTCCCAGCCTTAAACTTGCTGTAGCTGTCTATAGGGGTCTTTCTACTAGGTGTCCTCTTCCTTATATCCTATATATCCCTTATGTCCCTGTTCGGTCTAGTAATATCGCGCGGCGTCGCTTTTGGCCTGTTAAGGCTTAGAATAGCTGGCTTAGCCCCCTAGTGTTAAAGGTAGGAAATGCTAGGAAGATACCTGTGTCCCTTTAGCTTATCACCTATTGTTTCTATTTGTATAACCTGGCGTGTAGTTGTTCCCATAGTTATTAAGCCCTTTCCTTCCATCTTTTGTATTTAATGCAGTCTTCTCTCTCCTATGCCTTATATGTGCTTTGGTAATAGTTCGCGCATTTTATTTGGTCTTAATTTATATATTATCTTATATTATAGGGGCCTATACAGTGGCCGCAGTATACCTATGCTGCGTATATGGACTAGGTGTGTCCCTATTATGCGCAGCGATAATATTGTTCCAGGCGTAGTCTGTGGTTATAGAGCCTTATGTTATATATAAGGCCATTTATAATTATTCCTTTTTAGATAAGGAGTTTTTACATTCCTAGTGTATATACGCTAATAATAAGGGAGCTATACGTTCATTTATTATCTCCCTGGTGAGTTTCTGGCGCCCCTTATATCCTCTTATTATTCTTATTGTATGCTTAGTTTGTATTTTCCTATTAAAGCTATTAGATCTGGGTAATTATAAGTCCTAGTATAAGGCGTTCTATTTGTTTTACTATCTCCTATATAGTTGCTATATTGTCTGCCTAGCGTCCCCTTTCTACCCTAAGGCTTATGGGAACCAATAGGACTTTAACTGGGTAATCTTTACAAAGCACTTTTATGCTAATACGCTCTCCTAGCCTATCCCCTGCCTTTACGGCCCGTTCCTTTACCTATTGGTTCTTTAGGGTGACTCTAATGTCTCTACTCCTAAGGTGTTAGACTGCGATGGCGTTGTAGACCTTTTTATAAATCTTTATAAGAACTTCTGTTTCTAATTGTCCCCTAAGTTCCTCTGCCTTTTTTGTATTTGGTTGTATTATAATTATATACCCGGTTGTTGTTTTTAGGGGGGTAGGTTCCCTGTGCTATAGAAGCGCAGCTATGGCGGCCTAGGTGCGGTTCGCCTATAGGGGGGGGTTTTGTTTATCTTCGATTTTGTTTAGCTATTAGAGGATTTAATTAAGGGTTTACTAGAGGGGCGCCTAAGGTTCGCTAGACTGGAGCCATTCTACTAGCTGCATTAGTTTGTAATAGCTAATAGATACTCCCCTATAGTTTTGGATACTAAACGCATCTAATAGGCTTTATATTTTATTAAATGCCTTCTTAATTGGGGTATTTCCGCTTTCTGGTATGGTATTCGCCCGTCCTTGTTGTTGTTGTGGGGGGCCATTGTTGGGTATAGGTCTGGCGGTTGCGCGCGACTGCGTACTACCGTCGTTCCACCTGTGCCTCCCCTGTAATGCATACATCTCAGGGGATTATTAGGGTGTTTTTCAGGGTTCTTTTGGTTGGTTTGGTCTTTTTGGGCCGGGTGCAGCAAGAGCTCCAAAAGTCGAGAAAGCTATTCGGCTAGGTGTTCTATAAATTATCAAAGCAATCTATATAAAACCTTTCTAGATCTTCTTCTTTAAGTATAATAAAGGGACGCCTTTATTGCTAGGGAGAGGTAAAAAGATATAGTAGAGACCAACTTGGCTAGAGTTACTAAGAAGCTATAGCAGCAGGACTAAAAAGGTCTGTTACGCTTTAAGAGTGCTATATATATTCTAAAGGACCAAACGGTTTAAGATAAAATTCTAAAGGTCTTTTACAACAACCCTTTTAGGGGTTACTATAGTGCTAATAGGACCCTTAAGGCCATTTAAAGGAAATACTTTTAGGATAGAATGTCTAAAGAAGTTAAGGACTATATATTAAGATATAATACATGCTAAAGGGTATAGATATCTAGGCATTGCCTATATAGTAAGTTATTAGTGCTTCCTATTCTATAGGGACCTATATTAGAATTAATAATAGATTTTATAATAGGCTTACCCTCTATTAAAATAAGAACTAGAGAGGTTGCTAATGCTATTTTAGTAATTATTAACAAATATATAAAGTTTTTAGGGTACTTTACTATTATAACAATAATTACAGTAGTAGAACTGGCAGACCTATTTTTGGAACAGTGGCTTTTATTTAGCATGCTAAGGGGAATTATATCTAATAGAGGTACCGTATTTAATAGCGCATTTTAGTCTTTATTCTATCTCTTATTAAAAATATAGTAAAAGATAAGCACTACCTTCTACTTATAAATAGATAGGCTAATAGAGCGTCTAAATATGTTATTAGAATACTACCTCCGCTGCTATATTAATTATTAATAGGATAATTAGATATTATAGTTAGCTCTAGCGCAATATGTATATAACATAAGCATCTATAGTAGTATAAAAATAACCCCTTATAAAGCACTATTTAGGGTAAAAGTAAATAACCCCTAAAATATTAAGGACGTTATTCCTAAAAAAGAGGCATTAGTAGTGTCTAAAAGAATTAAGCAAATAAGAATTCGTAGAGAAGAACTTAAAAAGCACTTACTAGATACCCAAGCTATATAAAAAAGGTACTATAATAAAAAACATATACCTAAAGAATTTAAAATAGGAGATAAAGTCTTATTATCTATAAAAAACATTTAGACAAAACATATTAAGAAGAGGCTGGACCACTAGTGGCTTAAACCCTTTAAGATAGTTAGAAAAATAAAAGGAAATTAAGCCTATAAATTAGAATTGCTAAAATTATATCTAATATATTATATATTTTATGTTTCCTTATTAGAGTTATATTAGAGAAGAGATAGTATAAAACTACCCCTACCTAGCGAAATTAATGGGGAACTAGAATAGAATATAGAGGATATTCTAGGCTAAAGATGGCGTTAAAGGAAACGTGAATTTTTGGTTTATTAGGAAGGATACTCCTAGGTATATAATAGTTAGGAACCTAAGGAGCACCTTTAACCAGGATATAATATAGCAATTAAAACTTTCCTAAAGACTATAAATTAGGATTTAGTAACGGTTCTAGATATGCTATAGGTAAGATAATAAGGAAGACCCTATAAATTAAAACTATAAGGTTAAGCACAGGTATTAGAAATAGGAACGTTTTACTATTATAATAGGGATCCTAGAATCCTATAAGAGAAAGCTATAGGGATCTATATAAGAACCACTAGGAATACTGTCTAAAGAAGACGCTGTTTAAAAATAAGCAGTAGTACTAAGAAAAGGGGCCCTAGGGATTTAGAAGGGTTCCCTAGGGATAAAAGGAGAGTATCTAGTCTGGCACTAAAGATATATAGTAAAGTTAATAGTATAAAGAGGGCCAAAAAGACACAGAGTAAAGATTTAGAAATTTTAGGAAATTATAAAGTACCTATAAGAGCACCACCCATTTATTATATATGGAGATTATGGTAATATACTGCTTTTATATAAACTATTACCAAAAATAAGAATAAAGGCATCTCTAAAGTATAAAGTTAATTCCCAGTACTAAGGCATCCTAGAGGCACTAGAGAGACACTATATAAAGCTATCCTATAAAAAAATAATAATAAAATAATAACTTAAATACCAAAAGTAGCAACAAGAGCCTCCTCCTCTATCTTAACGTTATTATTAGCAGTATTATTAGCACTCCCATCCCTAAAAGCGTTAGTATTTTTACTAATATTCTTCTTAGAGCGGCAGAAACTAGATAGACTACTATAGTTAGGGAACTGGTAAGGAGAACATTTATCTTTATTACTATCCTTAGTATCATCCCCAGGTTCCAAATTAGCATCTAAGTAGAGATTAGAAAGTTGGCAGCTAAAGAGTTAGTATAGTTCCTAAATATATTACTAAAGAGACTTACCTAGCCAGAAAGGCCCGCATAAGAGTGTGAATGTTATTATTTATAAAAGTAAGCTGCTTATATATACGCTCCTAGACACTATATATCCGAGATTACTATGTCTCCATAGTAGTAGAAACCCTTATTAAATTAAAGAGGCTATAAGCAATAGAAGACACCCTTTATCCCTAATAGCGCGTTAAAGCCGGTAAGCCTTATATACGTAAACAGAGGAGATTTAATATAGTTAGTAAAGTCCAGAATAAGATAGAATGGGAAATACTAGAATATAGGTCTTTTTCTAGCCGTAATGGTGGGAATATTTAGATATATTCTTGCTAGAGCGTGGTATTTTATAGGCGTAGAACGGGTCTAACATAAGCGCGTAAATATAATAATGGCAGCACTTTAGAGAAATCACTATAGGAGTAATAGAAGTGGTTTATGGTGCTAATAGAGTAGGGATAACGCCACTGCTAGTCTAGGGACGCGTAGTATAATTATAAGCTATTACGAGAGAATATTATAAGAAGTTAGTATTATTAAAGAGATAAAATAGGGATCCTATTACCTATAGATATATTATAAGAAGAGAACAGAGTAGTAGTAAAAAGAATAGCTAAAGATATGGAAGCTAAAAGCTAAAATATAATAAAAAACAGTCTGCTAAAAGGTAAGATAAATAGTGTTATTAATAAAAAGATATATAAGAAATAATAGCTTATAAACTGGAAGAAATTAATATTAAGACGTTATTATTAGGACCTATTTTAGGTAAATAGGGATAGTAGCTAGTTAATATATTACATAGGATAACCTCCAGATTAGCTTATAACGAATTCTTATAATAAAGAAGGTAAATCCCATCTAATTATTATTATTATTATTAAAGTTCCATTATAAAGGCACTATAAAGAGCTATAGTAAAAGAAGAGTAGAGGAACAGAAGATAAAGTAAGGTTCTATGCTAGTAAAGAACTGGTAATAAGTCGTATTATAGAGTACCTTTCCACTAAAGAACTTCCCTAGTGGTTTTAGTTGGAACTCCATAAGAGTTTATTAAGAGGTAAAGTCTTAGAGGACCAAAACCCTTAAAGGGGAGGCAATTGTAACGTGCGCTTCTAAAAGGTATATATTAGATAAGACAGATAAAGGTTTTACTAATATCCCACTAATGTCCTAAAGGAGACATTATTAGATAGATAGGGGGTAAAGGGTTTTACTAGTGTCTTAAAAGGATTATATAGGGAGCTGGTTCTCCTCTAGAGAAGAACTAGCAATTAGTCTCTAAATAGAAGAGGTTAGAAAGTATTTGTCCTTTATATATAAAGCTCGTTCTACCTTTAACTTACCTTCTACTTACCTATAACTCTCATTCTACACTATTGATTAGATAATTATATATTCTAGTTAGACTGGCCTTTTACACGCCTATTGCGCCTACTAGGCTATAAAGGCCTTTATTATTATAAAGTATTCTAAGGCCTAGTAATCTAAAACTACCTAAATAGGTTTAGGGGTCCCTTTTAGCTATACTCGCCAGTACTATAAGCTAGAGATAATAGCTAGCATTTCCTTATTATAAATTAAGTAGTTTAGCTTAGCATCTATTATAGTCTTTAAATAGTAAGTAATAGGGTACTATTCTCTGTCTGTTTATTTTTAGGAATAAATACTAGCAATAATACTATCTAAAGCATTAGCTTCTAGCATTAAGGGCCGTTCTAGGTTAATATAGGCGAGTAAGGGAGTAGAGACTAGTTGTTTCTTAAGCCTATTAAAGGCCTGCCTATATATAGTATTAAAGTAGAACGGCTGGTTCGTTTAGGTAAGGCGGCTAAGGGGCTAAGTAATCCTACTATAGTTCTTAATAAAACGTTGGTAGAAGTTATAGAAACCTAAAAATAACTATACCCCCTTTACGGTCCTTAGGGGAACCTACTAGTTAATTATAGCCGTCTTTTCTAGGTCTGCCTTAATTCTGTCCAAACTAATAATAAACCCTAAGTACTTTATACGCTTAATACCAAATTCTAATTTCCTAATATTGGCTTAGAGGCTAGCCTTATAGAGCCGTTATAGGACCTTATAGATATGCTCTTCGTATTCCAACTTATTCTTAAAGTGGATTATAATATTATCCAGATAGGCTATATAGAAGTCGTTAAGGTAATTAAAGAGTATATTATTTATATATCGCTAGTATATAGCCAGTCTATTAGTCAGTCTAAAAGAAAGTACTTTATATTTAGATAATCTGTAATAGGTCTAAAATATAGTAAGATCTATAGATCTAGAGTCTATTCTAATTTAGTAAAAGGCTTAATAGATATTAAGCTTTATAAAGATCTTAGCTCTACTTATTTAAGCTAGTGTCTTATTAAGTAGAGGTAGTAGATAGCGGTCCTTACGGGTTATATTATTTAGCTTATAGTAGTTAATATATAAATAGAGTCCTTTATTTGGTTTTTTAGTAAAGAGAATTAGTACGGCAAAAGGGGCTTAACTAGGCTTAATAAATCCCTTATATAGGTTATTAATAAGGTATTACTTAGTGGCCTATAATTTAGCAATAGATTACTAATAAAGGGGGGTATAACTAAGGGAGTTTTCCTTATCTAGTTCGATCTCAATCTTATAGTCATATAGTTAGTAAGGCGGAAGTATATTTAATACTGCCTTAGAGAATACGTTTTTAAACTTCTAGTATTAATAAGGTAGTTTCTGTTCTACTAGCTCCTTATTTATAAGCTTGCTTTTCTATCTACTAAGCTCACCTTCCTTTTCTATAATTATTTAATTAATTTTATATAAGCTAGTTATAAAGGCAATAGTATTAGGTTAAACTAAGTTCTAGTAGAATTCTATAGCGCTAATATAGTAGATATTAATTAGTGGGAGGTCTGTAGGTTTCTTTACAGGCTTTTATTAGACCGTATTTTGCGGTATAGAGTTTATAGTCTTCCCTAGCTTATATTCCATTTTTTATAAATTATCCTTTTAGTCTATTAGTTTGGTATAGCGTCTAGTATTTCTAGCCCTCTTTTATAAATATATAAGGCCTAAGTTCTCTATAGGGGGGTTAGCTAGGCCACTACTAACTTTCTAAGTCTTTGGTGTGGATAATATAATATAGGTAGTTTAGAAGCGGTATAGTATATGGATCCGTTATAGGTTAAGCTATATATCTTTTTTAAAGACCTAGTCCCTATACATAGTATTGGCCTAGTGGGTAGTATTAATCTAAGGCCATATAAGGTTTTCTATTATAATACTAATTTCATTTATAAAAGAAGGGGTTAAGGGTAAAGTTTTGGGCTAGACAAGCCGTTTACTCTATATATTAAGCTATAAGCCTAGATAGGCTAGTTATTTTCTTTTTAAAATTATATTATAGCCTTCTAGGTCCGTAATAAGGAAGGGGATATTATATTACCTTTGTTTATTAATATAAAGGTAAATCCGCAAGATAGTTATAATAGGTAGCCCTATCTATCCATTATACCTATAAATAGGAATTAGTTTAGGCAGTTCTTTAAGGGATATATTTAGAAAGTTAGCTAGCTTTACAGCGTACTAGGTATCTATTAAGGTAAATATATTTACTCTAGAGTTAGCTAAAGTAGAGATTAAAACTTAATATCTATTACGGAATAAAGTATAGGGGATAGTGTAGCTTTTTCTACCAACTAGCTAACCTAGATTAATGTATAATATATTAATCCCTTTTAACCCTAGAGAGGAGTCTTCCTCTAGGGTTTCTCTTTTTCTAACTCCGCGCTATCCTCCTATATTAATAAAACCTTATCTATTTTTACCTTTATTAGGCAGTCCTCGGTAAAGTAGTTCTTTTAGCTATATAAGAAGTAAGCTCTTTAATTACTAAGGGCTTATTTATAGGGGTCATTATATATAGGCTAAGTATATGCTAAACCTGTAGTGGAACTAGCTACGTAGCTAGCTACTAGATTAATAGTGGGCTATATAGCTAGTGCTATAGGGGTTATAGATTGTACTAGGGCACTATAGGCCGTTCTTATAGTGCTTATAGTCTAGTTTAGAGAGTTTCTATCTTTATACCGCTTAGCTCGTGCCTTAACTTAATAGAGGCCTTAGTTAATAGCTAGGTATAACGGAACCTTATAGTAGGAGCTACGGTGGGTCCTATTATTGGGCTGGGTATGTAGGTAAGAACAAATCAACAACGTAATAATAACTAGTAGAGTAGTTGCCTAACAGATTAACTCTAATTATATTCTAAGATTTACTATAAGGAGAGAACTATCTACAGTAGGGACTGAGGTCCTTTAAATACACAACCGTACTCCTAAGAAATCCTCTCTTGTATGTAAGGTATATATTGTCTATGTTAAATATAATATCCCTCTCGTTCAACGCAGTTAACGCGTTCAATACTACGTGACCTTGGTTACCATTCCTTGTTATATAGTTCCACCAGATCCATCCTAGACCGTGCCTATATTAACTAACTAGCTTCTGCCGTTTCTTCTCTAAGTAGTTATAACATTGTACTTAAAGTATCTATAACACTATCTCCCTCCTTTTTATCTTTATCCTTAAAGATTCCTAATATCTCCAAGTTGTCCACTAGAGGTGTGATGTCCGTTTAATTATTCTGGTTAATATCCGTACTTATTATACCTAAAGCTTCTTCTTCTCTTTCCTGGGTTAAGCGTTGCCTTTGTACGGTTTCCTCCATACTATTACTAGGCAAGGTAATGGCGATCCCTTGCTCTTGTTGTGCTAAAGAGGGGTTGGTGTATATTACGCTGGCGAGTCCTTTGTCCCAATAACCCTTCTTTTACTCTAAGTGTACCAAAGCAAACGTTTGATTGTCCTGCAATATTTGCTCTGTTTCTAACGCTAAGTATACGCGTCCTATGACTCTTAACAGTCTTTAAGTTCCCTAAGTAACTTATTATAGGGTCTTGTGTTTAATCTGCTGCTATAAAGCTTAATGGTAAGCTGGCCTCTATGCTACTTGAGGTTTAATGTGCCTTAGAAGAGTCCGTACGCGTCCTTAAAGCTTAATGTTTGGCTTATGCTTATCTTTAATGTCTTAAACGTGTCTATAAGAAGGTCTATTCTAAAGAGTGGAAACTTGTTTAACAGGGTTTATCTAAACTAGGTAATAAAAGGACTAGCTCTCCTCCTACAAGGGAAATAACTCTAAGTAGCTTGGTAATTGCTCCTCTTAGGTCCCCCTTAGGTAACTTATTCTTTGGCGATCCTTCCTTATTAATATTACCTAATCTGCTTTCTTCTGATACTCCTATACCTTTCCCATAGTGTTCTTTAAGTTGCTTAGTAGTTTCTAGGTAGTCTCACTATAGCCTATCTACTTTACTTTATACTATGTTTCGTTATCTATGTCCTTATAACTAATAATCTTTAAAACTTACTATTTGTCTTTCTCTTGTCCTCTATACATGTCTACCTTATAGACTGGTGGCTTAACATTCCCATATACTGGCTCTAGCATTGCGATATGTTGTATAGGGTAGATCTTTATTTTGGCTGGTAGGTTTAACTTATACGTAACTAATAAAATTCTTTATTTAACTTTGAAAGGTCCTAGTCTAACATGGTCTAACTTCTTGCTTGGTTGTTAACTCTTAAAATTTTTGTGTAGTAGCTATACTTTATCCCCCTCCTTAAGATCTGGTCCCTTAGATCTCTTAGCATTGTAGTACCTTTTCATTCGTTCTTATACTAGTTTAGCTGTTTCTTTAAGGTCTGTATAAAGATTCATTAACGTCTCTATTCTTTGCTTAGCTGTGCTACTCATCCTTTTTACTTAATGTGGCGATAATAATGTCCTTGGCTTATACCCGTAATTTGCCTTAAATAGTAATGTCCCTATTTCTTCTTATAGTGTTACATTATATGCAAACTATATAACTGGTAATAATAATACCTAATTATTCTGTGCGTAATTAATATAATGCCTTAGATACTGCTCTAGTGTCTAGTTTAGTCTTTCCGTTTATCCGTCTGTCTGTGGATAATACGCTATAGATATTACTGCGTAAACTCCTTGTTCTGCTAGAAATACTTTCTAAAACACTGCTATAAATCTTGGATCTCTGTCTAATATAATCTTGTCTGGTGCTTTATGTCTTGCGAATACTTCCTTTATATAGATTCTAGCGATATCTTCTGCTGATATCTCTTTAGTGCATGCTATAAAGTATCCCTACTTTGTTAGCTTATCTACTATTACTAAGATCGCGTTATGATCTTATCCTGTGATAGGATCTCTTAACTTTGGTAACTTAATAATAAAGTCCCATAATATAACTTCCTATGGTCTTCCTGGTATTTTGACAGGTTATAGCCCTCTATATGGCTTATGCCTTGTTAGTTTGTTCCTTTAGCAATCTAGATATTCTTTTATGACTTGTCTTGCTAGTCCCTAGATTCCTTAAATAATGTATTCTTCTTAAAGTCTTAATACTAAGCCTATAGCTCCGTTGTGTCCTTGTGTTATTCCCTTATAGAATTCCTTAATAAATTCTTCTGTGATAGACTTAGGCATATACGTTGCTTCTCTATTTTTGTATTACTCTAAGTCTAGATCCTTTGCCTATGCTTCTTAGATCTTCTGTATCTAATTACTCTCTGGTAATTTATGGATCTGACTTTCCTTAGTTGCTGTAATCTTTAGATAATTATACCTAATTAATCCATCTTGATCCTTTTGTAATAAAGCTCCCAATAGCTTTTTATTACTTTATAATTTAGCTCTTCTGCTTAGAGCATCTGCTTATGCATTGTCTATACCCTTGGTATGCTGAATTTCGAAATGGTATTCTGTAAGCATTTCCGCCTATTTAACCTATCTTTAATTAAGTTCCTTTGTTATTAGGAATCCTGTAAGGTTCTTATAGTCTGTCTTAACCACAAATGGTTTCTCTGTGCCTTGTAAGAACGCTTTTTATTTTTTAAGTGCTGCAACTATACCTAATAACTCCTTGTTGTATATGTTATAGTTTAACTCTAGTGGTGCTATCCATCTTAATGTTTCTGTATAAAGCATGCCCTTAGTATAAAGTCTAATATATCTGTCTCTATAACTATCTCTAGACCTAGTTAATAGATCTTAAGAACTGGCTCCTAGGTAAACAACTCTTTGATTCTCTTAAACAGTTCTTATTACTCCTTTTCCTATACCTATGGTTCTTTTTTCTTTGTTAATTGCATAAGTGGCTTAATGTCCTTTAACTATTGCGCTATGAACCTTTTATAATAATTGCAAAACCCTAGGAACGATCTCAACTGCATAACATTCTCTGGTTCTTGCCAATTCACTATAGCCTTAATCTTCTTTAGATCTATACTGAGCTGGCCTAGTTTAATAATAAATCTAACAAAATCGGTCTTTTGGGTAAAGAACTCGCATTTCTTAATTGCTACTGGTATCTGTTCTTCTTATAGTCTCTTTAAGACCTATTTAATGTGTTCTCTATATTCTTCCTTATTCTCTAAGTAGATGATAATATTGTTGAGGTATGCTATAATAAATTTATCTAGGTGTTCTTCTAATATACTATTAATTTGCTTTTAGAACGTTGCTAGTGCATTTATAAGCCCAAATTATATAACTAATGGTTTATACAATCCTTCCTTTGACCTAAAGGCTGCCTTCTATTCGTTGCCTTCCTTAATCCTAATCTGATAGTACGCCTATCTTAGATATATCTTTGTAAAGATCTTTGCATTGCCTATCCTATCTTGGATTTCGCTAATTAAGGGTAAAGGATACCTATCCTTCCTAGTGATGCTGTTTAACTGTCTATAGTCTATACACATCCTAAGTTTTTTGTTTTTCTTTAGGATAAATAGTACTAGATATCTTACTAATAACTATAACGGTCTGATATATCCTTTATATAAGTTCTCCTGGATAAACTCCTTAAGCGCTACTAACTCTATTTTAGTAAGCTTATAGATTAGAAAGAACTTTAGACTTATTCCCTCTTCTAATTCTATCTTATAGTCCCAAGCTGTATACTCTAACAGCTTTTTACTTTCTGGTGACCATAACTTTTTACCATATTTGTAGTATCTCTTTGGTACATAACTTAAGCCTCGCTTAGTCTCTTTATATGTCGCTCTGACTTAGTACTATACCAACTTAGTTTATTATCGCACTTTGCGCCGTTAAGTATCTGTGATATTAACTTAACCTATAACCTAATTAATCTTTGGATTATACTCCTATAACTAAGGCATTCCTAGTATTGCCTTATCCTGTCCCAACAGTAGGATATTAAAAGACATTCTGATTGGTCTCCCTTTAATAGTTATCTGAATAGGTCCTGTTTTAAGATTAATAATACCTCCTTTATAGGCTATCTAATCTCCTAAAATTATTATAAGTGGATATAGGTGTTCCTTTTATTTATATGGTAACCCCATCCTTTCCACTACTTTTAGTAATATATGGTTCCTAGTTGCTCTACTATCTGCTAACGCTTTAAACTGCTAATCTTGCTATTTAGCTCTTAAATTTAGGTATTAACCTTAAATTCCTTTAAGGGTCTGAGGCTCTAATACTGGTTCCCTCTAGTTCTATACGCCTCCCCTTTTCCTAACTATTAGCTGCTAGATCCTGCCTATACTTAGTCCAACTTTAGCCAATACTTAGTCTATTTCTTTTCCTCTATATGCTATAGATAAGTGTTCTCTGGGCACTCCTACCACTATTATCTGTCTAGGCATTTTTCTGTAAGGAATTTTCCTTGTTAAAGTGTTAAGTCCCCTTAACCTTGCACTTCTACTGGGTGCTAACTATGTATATACTTAGCGTTCCTAAACCGCTTTTCCTCTGGTGCCTAATATATCCTTATTAGGTACTTCTAGTTCTTATCTTTTAGTGCTCTATATATATTACATATATCATCCACACAAGCTATCCATAATAGTATATAATACGCTATATGTTTTAGGTTAACTCTTAGTTTATCTTTGTCCTTAAGTTTAAACCTATACCTAGTTAACCTAACCACTAGTATCTCTACTGCAGGTACTAAGATTTATTGCTTACTTCTCTAGTTTTTAGATCCTTCTTCTAGGTTCCTTAATATTATAATTAACGCTCCTTTAATATAACTTATGCGTTTCTCTATAATAGGTTAGTCTTAGACAACTTTTTTGTTTAGCTATATATAAAAGTCTTCCCATTTATTATTATGTTGTTGCCTATACCATTTTCTGTACAACTGGTTTAGTGTATATAGTCTATCTATTAGAAAGTACCTTGTTATTGCTATATTATAATATCCTTTGGTATATCTTTCTTTAAACCTGGTTGGAATATCTAGATCCTCTTCTTATTCCAGTTTATCTAACTACTTTGCCCTAGGTGTCCCTACACTTGGCCTATTAGTAACTCTTTACATGGGTGCTCTGTCCCTTATATAACCTAGCATAGCTAACCTTTTGTCTAGCTTTTGCTCTTGCTATATAATGATTTTTGTTCTAAACTTATTTATAGTTTCTTATTTTCTGCGTCTTATAGCTAGATCTTTGTAGTTGTCTTGCTTTTTAATCCTAGTATTAACTATTTAATCTTTAAGCTAAACACTACATTTACCTAGGATTGCTGACGTTTTTATTTATTCCCTAAACTTGTAGTTCTTAAACTTGCGTCCTATACTTATTTATTTATTACTAAACTAAGTCACTGCCCTTTCCCATCGGTTTTTATCCGTTGTGGGTCCTTAGGTGTGTCTTATCTTATCTTAAGAATCTTAAGCTTCTCTTATCTCTTTATAAGAATCTTAAGCCTATAGCCTTTTACCTTTATTAAGTGATAAGCTAGCACTAGTAGTTGTCTACTTGCTTAGTTTCTTCTAAATATTGCTCCTATTGTCTTGTAAAGTAATGGAAATTGTATCTAATGGTGTTATAATACCCGTTACTAAACCTTATTTTGTGATGGTCTTAGTCTCTACTTCTATTTTAACTTCTTTAAGGTCTATATACTCCTAGTAAGCTGCCTTTATTGCCTTATTATTGGTAAATGCTTTGCCTTTGTTAAATTTATTATCTTTAATGTCCGATCTATAAGCTAGTTTATTGGTTCCTTTAAACTTAGATAATAATAGCTCCTATAGCTAATAGCTTACGCCATATTTAGCGTCCTTATAAATTCGGTATGTGTTGTTATAACAATACGCAAAACTATTAATTAAACACTCTTTTGTTCCTTATAGTGCACCATTGTCCCTCTATATATATATACCGTCTACTGGCCTAGTTCCCTTTACCGCGTAGTTACTCTAACCACCTCTATAGTCTCTGGCGAAATAACCTTATTTTCCACAATTTATGCAAGCTCCATCTTTAAACCATTTTTCTTGCTATAGAGTCCGCCTTAATATCTTCTACTGCTAAGATCCCTGGTTTAACCTCTACTCCTAAGTTCTTTAATTACTTAATTCTTAACCTCTAGGTTTCTATGGTTTCTTTTCCCACCTTTAGGTTTTTTTAGTACTGCTTAGGTCTATTAGCTCTACGCCATTCCATAGTTTTTAACTCTATGTCTATTGTTGCGTACCCTATGCCTTATATAACTATGGAACTCTGTCTTGCCCTTTCTTAGCTTATTCCCTTTAATAGATTCTATTATTAATCTTTATTAACTAATCTATTAACTCTCTTAGAGTATCCACATCTTTTATTAGAATAATTACGTCCTAGACTTTAGCCTTAAGTCCCTATTTATACTGTGCTATAAGCGCCCTATTATTCCACTTAACCTATATGGCTAGTGTTTAAAACTGTGTTGTATACTTAATTGCTGAAGTATGTTATACTAAGTTCTAAAGCTTTTGTTCTGCTGTGGTTATAGCCTCTAGGTCTCTAAATATCTGCGTTAGTTATTTCGCGAACCCGTTCTAACTGGTAAATATATACTATATGTCTTGGTTAGTAGTTGTTATGCTATTAGCCTGTATTTCCGTAAGATATAGCTTAAATCACTTAAGTGCCCTCCCTGTTAGGAACAATCCTACATAGGCTACTTGATCTAATAATATTGCTAACTTTACTCCTTTCTATACTACCTTAAAGTGCATCTATGTAAGAAATTCTTTAAGCTTTAACTTTTCCCCTAAGAATTGTTTAATTAAAGGTAGCTTAATCTTTACTACTCTAATTCCATTAATGCGTTCTTTAAATATCCTATTATTATCTTATAAGTGATTAACTATTTCCTGTAACTAACCTTATGTAATTACTTAAGAATCCCTATTATCTATACTGGTATCACCTGGCCCTAAGGTTGTGGCTGCCGTTGACGCCGTTGTGACTGGTGCTCTAGGTGGCATATTGTTTGATCTTGTTTAATACTATAATCTTGGTAGTGAATATGTAATGGAACCTTGTAGTAGGAGCTACAGTAGGTTCTATTATTGGGCTGGATATGTAGGTAAGAATAAATTAATAACATAATAATAACTGGTGGAGTAGTTGCCTAATAGATTAACTTTAATTATATTCTAAGATTTACTATAAGGAGAGAACTATCTACGGTAGGGACTGAGGTCCTTTAAATACATAACCATACTCCTAAGAAATCCTCTCTTATATGTAAGGTACGTATTGTCTGTATTAAACGTAACGTCCCTCTTATTTAACGCAGTTAACGCGTTTAACACTATGTGACCTTGGTTACCATTCCTTATTACATAGTTCCACTGGATCTATCTTGGACCGTGCCTGTATTAACCAACTAGCTTCCGCCGTCTCTTCTCTAAGTAGTTGTAACATCGTACTTAAAGCGTCCGTAACACTAGGCAGTAGTCTATAAGTACCTTTAGCGTCTATATAGTAGTAAAAACTAGCAGTATAGCACGCTATAGGTCTAGGGTAAGCTTATTAAAGAGGTTTAGCATTAGGTCCTTATAGGGAATTTAGGCTTAGTTGGCTAGGTATAAAAAGTAGGTCTAAAAGGCTAAAAAGGTCTCTATTGTTTTTATATTTAGGCTTTTATAATTAAGGCTGGCGTTTTATACCTTAAAGGGGTCCTTATAAATAGAAGATAGGCAATTAACCATCTCTTCTCTAGAGAGGAAGGGGTTTACTAAGTCCTAGGCATATTGCGGACACAGGTATGTCTATATGTCCCTACTAATACGGCCAAAGATATAGGCCATCTTAGCTTAAGTAGTAGGGAAGTAGTCTATATTAACTTTAAGCTTATCTTATAGTTAAAGCTTTTAATTATTAAATATAGAGTTAGTTCTATCTATAAGTAATAAGGGGTCTGCAACCTCTGCGGACCGTAATAATACTAATACTATATATTAGGCTAGGGCCTTAAGGACTATAGGAAGTCTCTAGGTACCTAATAACTCCTTACTAGGTATAGGGGTGTCTCTAGCTTTAAGTAGTTCTTAAAGTTATTTAATTTTAGTATTAGCTACCGCAAGCTCTATTTAGGAGTTTAAGTTAGCTACTATTTTACTATTAGAGGTAGTTAAGAGTTCTATAGCTGCTTTAACAGCTACTGTATTTCTTAGCATAGTAGTAGGGGTATTAGGTAATTTCTAGTATTAGTTTATTTTTTAGGGATTCTGGTCTATATATATCCTATTCTTAGAGTTCGTGTTCTATTTATATTCTTTTAGTTCTATTCTATCCTTATAGTCCTAGTAATGTCCTTAGGGTTCTATTCTATGTTCCTATCCTATTTATAGTCTATAGATATATTTAAGTTTCTTCTTAAGGAAAAAGAGTAGTATAAGCTTTAAATAATATTAGCGACTTAGTTAATCGAGGTATGAGCACGGCAAGTGTAACGGTACTAGGGCACTGCCCCTGTAGCTAGCTTGGCGTAATCTCCAGAGTTCGCCTGTACTATATATATATTACATTCTAGAGCCTCCTTTCCTCTTCTTCTTCTCCTTAACTTAGTATTCTTATATGGTAGCAATCTATAAGCTTTGGTTTAGAAGCATTTATACAAGCCCATTATAGCAAGAGGGTCGCGCATGCCTATATAATTGGATTATCTATAAATAAGGATCTAAAGCTAGAGAAAAGGAAAGGAGAAGAGTAGTAACGCCGCTTAACGTTTTATAAGATCCTCTAGTTATATAACCGCAATCTGCCGTTCTCTATTAGCTTTTTGCCATTTTCTGCCATTTTCTATTGTATTCTGCCAGTACCGTAATAGGTAGTATTACTAAATTTATATTTACTACTATCTATAGCATTAATTAATTTTTATAATTTATAATTTTTTTTAAAGGCGGAAATGTCGCTTATATAAGGAGTTACATAACCTCTAAGAATGTATATTACTTTTAAATTAAACCTAACTTAAGTAGGGCGCTTTGGTTACTATAGTAGATCCTTTTAATAAGATAATATTACCTAACAGTAACTAAGGCGCCTTAACCTTACTATTACTCCTTTTATAGGCCTTCTGCCGTTTATAAATACTTCCTTTTTTATGCCTTTTTTCTTTTTTCCTTCCTTTTTATAAGGAGCTAGAGGTGCTTTAACACGCCTCCTTAGTCTCTACTAAGGGATCTATTAGTTAACGTGGTAATATAGATAGTATTAAATAAGAAAATAGGTAAGAGAAAATAGAAAGGACGGGGGAACCTCCGGTAGGTATTAGTTAAGCAATATTAATAGCTATATTATGGCTACCTAATCTCCTATACTTATAGGCCTCCTCCTATCTATAAATACTCCCTCCTTTATACCTTTCTTTCTTTTTTTCTTCTTCCTTATAGGAGCTAGAGGTGCTCTAATACTCCTCCTTAGTCTCTACTAAGGGATCTATTAGTTAATGTAGTAATATAGATAGTATTAGATAAGGAGATAGGTAAGAGAGAAGATAGAAAGAACGGAGGAGCCTTTAGTAGGTATTAGTTAAGCAATATTAACGGCTGGTTTTTATTACCCAAAGATTACGTTAGATAATAATATTTAGAAATGCAAATATATACCCTATCCTACACTTATACTACTACTAAATATTCTAGATTTCGCACTTAGAGCTGCTTTTAATAGGCATTCCTAAAATATCTGCCGGTTTAAAGCTCTATAATTAAATATTATTAACATTTTATATAGGGGTTATTAATTAAGCTCCTAGGATATAATTTTTAAAGTTTAATACTATACCACTATTATGACCTTCTTATAGTAGCCAAGCTATCCCTAATCTTCTCCCCTTCCTCTTATTGCTTAGCGCCGAGCTATTATATTATTGCTAAGCCATTGCGTCGTTATACATCCAAACTAGTAGGCAATGACGTAGTTAATTAATTATATTAGGCGTCGCTACTACAGCCGTACCGCCTCCGCCTATTAGGGGGAGGGGTTTTAATATATAGTTATATCTCTTCTTATACGCGTATTTAATTAAATTGGGGTAGTAAACATTAATTCCAGCTATACGGCGATTTAGTTATTAGGCATTAAAAATATTTAGTATATAAAGCTTTAAATTGGAATTATAATCTACTATATTAGATTCTATATAGAGGGCTTTATATTAAAGCTCTACAGTCTAAATATATACTAGATTTATAACTAATATAATCTTTAAGCCTAGCTTAAGTATGGCGTCTTAGTTACTATAGTAAATCCTTACTTAGTGGTAACTAAGGCGCCTTAATCTTATTACTACTTTTAAATTAAGTAAAAGCTCTATATATCTATTAAAGTTACATAAAAGAATAATTAATTTTTACTATATAATTGGGAGGCGTAGGGCTATAAGGTCGCTTTAGGGCTAGTTCTTAGCAGTTTTACTAGTACCTAGCTATTACAATAACGATATATTATATACGAACGCTAGATAAACAAGCATTAGATTTATAGAATTAATAGCTATATACGGCTGTTATAAAGACTTAAGAGGATTGCTAGAGAGCTTAATAAGAATGCAGCTGCGGGCAAATTTGTATAAGGGTAATTGGGGCGGATAAACTAGCTGCCAATACCAAATAAGGAAAGAAATAAACAAATAAAGAAAGGAATCTTATGACGCCAGCTACGCGTATGGCGTAGTGTATATAACGGGCAGTCCCGTAACACTAGCTCTTAAATCTACTAAGGATTTGCCCTAAAGCGACCAGATATTCCTAACCGCAAGCCTATAGCTATAAAACCATCTAATTTATAGTAGTTGCACTAAGGCGAGTTCTTAGCGGTTTTGCTAGTTCTTAGTACCTGCTAAAGAATTGCCTTAAAGCGCTATCTATATGTAATATATACTAAGTGCGAGGGATAATAGGTAGGAAAAGTGAATTAGCTATATAGTAACTGCATTTAATATTCGCGAATATTGTAAGAGGTCTTAGTATTATATATTGCTAAGATAAATACTGCCAAGTAATATATAGACGCTAGTATCTATCTATCGTAGTTATGTAAGAGGATAATTAATTTTTACCGTATAATTGGGAGGTGTAGGGCTATAAGGTCGCTCTAGGGCTAGTTTTTAACGGTTTTACTAGTAGCTAGCACTTAAATCTGCTAAGGATTTGCCCTAAAGCGACTAGATATCCCTAAGCAAAGCTCCTGTGCCCAATAAGACATTACCGCATTCTACTATATTTTTACCACATTGCCACATTCTACCATATTCTGCCGCATTGCCGCATTCTACTATATTCTACTACATTGTCGCATTCTACTATATTCTGTAGACCTTAACTTATAAGCCAACTAATTAGGATTTTCTATACCCGGTATAGAAAATCGCTATTAGCTTAGTTACTACTAGCGCCTTAGCGGCCCTCTTAATATCTTAACTTACTTCCTACTAATCCTTATGCTAAGAGCGGTATACTACTTTAGAAGTAAGAGTTAAGGTAACGGAGGTTAGTAGTCTTAGTCTTAATATATAAGTGAAAGGCTTCCAATAACTACTAACCTAGTTATTAAATTTGCTAATATAAACACCCTAATTCTTCGGCAAACTAGGCAGCACCTTAGTAGAAGAAGTATTTTAAATAACCACCTACGTTAATCCCAGCGGCTACTAAACGGGAGGAAAGGATCTTGCGAACCACTAGAGAGGCAAAGGGTTTGCTATTAAAACTAAATAAGGGTAGGTTAAGGGGTTAAGGGTCCCTATTAAACAGCTTTATTATAGCAGCAACTAGGTATAATAGGCTGCCTACTACTATAATAGCGATACTAATGCCTTAGTATTGCTTATTAGCTTTACACTATTTAAGGTAGAATATTATTGTAAGGGCGCGAAGAGGCTTTAGGGAAGATTTAAAGGAACAAATATAAATTCTATCTAATCTAAGGGTATATAGTTCTTGCAGAGTATAAGACGTTGCGTAAAGAAGAGAAAGGAATATAGGAAACTTGTAACTAAATATTTAGGGTCTTAGCAGCAGACGTATAGGTATAAGCCCACGCGGATTATAACAAGTTTTAACTAAATTCCATTACGTTGGTGGAATTTAGTGGAATTTAATTAAGTTAGTGGAACTTGGTGGAAAATAGTGGATTATAGCGGATAATCGCGGACAGTTATAGACAGTTATAGATAGTTATAAATAGTTACAAACAGTTTTATATAGTTATCTGTTAAGTGTTTTACTGAGACATTCCTACTGTAACTGGGCTAGTCCTGTTATAGTACCCCCCCTTTTTAGCTGAAGGTTTAAAACAATTTAATTTAGTTAAGAATTTATAACTTATTGTGTTATAAGCGTTATAATGTATTTTAAGTTCTTTTTAATTTTAAGTTTCCTGCTATTATGTTTCGTGTCTTTATATTAGGTAGCAGTTGTTTACCTTTATATTGTGTCCATCTAGCTAAAGTAGGCCGCGAAGGATGGTCCTTATGGAACTCTTTTATTAAGGGAGGCGCGTTGGCCTTAATCTGGTTATAGGTTTCCTAGGTTTATATTTTGTATCCTTTCCACTTAGTAAGAAGTTTAAATTGTTTAGATTGTGTTTTCTATTGTATATTGTTAATTAAGTTAATAAAGTAAGAACCGTTACCGTTGTTAATAATTATAGGAGGTGGCGGTGGTACTTTGCGAGTTATAGAATTATTTCTTAAAGGTTGTAGTAAGCTTATGTAAAACGTCAGGTATATTTTTATTTTAGTTAGTAGTTTAAGCTTATAGGCGTATAGGCTTAGTTTCTTCTTAATTTAGTATAGGCCCGCGAACTTCTAATTAAGTTTCTTTAAAGGCCGTTAAGTCTTTAAGTTTTGTATACTTAGGTAAGCTATATTACCTTCCTTAAAGTCCCATGCGGGAGCTTGTCCTTTATTTACATACTATTCCTATAACGTTTAAGCGTATATTAACTTACTTTGTAATAGTTCCGTTAACTACTTTATTTAATTAGTAAAGTTGTACGCGTTAATTAATTAACTAGATCCGTTTAATTGTGGGTCCTGTTATGTTAATATTAGGTTATAGCTTAAATCCAAGTTAAGGGTCTTGTCCGTAGGTTGCGTAAAATGGTATTACGCCTGTTAATATATTTATTGTATTATTCGCAGTAAACTTAGCTAAAGGTAGCCATTTTTCCTAGTCATCTTGCAGGTAGGAGCAGTATATTTATAAGTATTGTTCCATAATTGCGTTTGTAATTTTAGTTTAACTATCTATCTCTAGATAAAACGCAATTAAGAGTTATATTTAAATGCTTAATTATTTATATAGAGCTTACTAGAAGTCTAAAATAAACTAGCTTCTATAGTTGGATATTATTGTATTAGGAAGTCCGTGTAGCTTAAAGACATGCTTAATAAAATATTTGGCTACTAATATCGCATTAATTGAGTCTATAGGAATTATATATTGCATTTTTATAAGACGGTTAACTTTTACTATAATATTTGTAAACCCGTTATTACTAGGCAAGTTGACTATAAAGTTAATTAAGATATCGTGCCATCTTTGCATTGGAATTGGTAGCGGTTAAAGTACTTCTTGCTTTTTTATATAAGTGTGATGGTGCTAGAGCACGTTACCTGCCAAATTCTACCATACTGCTGCCATATCCTGCCAACCTACGATTGGCTCGCTTACCGCTAGCGCCTTAGCGGCTGCCCCTTTATATATGTTTACTATGGTCCTTGCGACCCCCTTCTTTTCTTCTCCTTAG
>Ga0307507_10004833_pt1 | contig 23148 bp, 11 predicted proteins | sample 7_EM_MG_FD_207223 | JGI IMG/M metagenome (GOLD analysis project Ga0307507, IMG submission 207223) | Populus trichocarpa ectomycorrhiza microbial communities from riparian zone in the Pacific Northwest, United States - 7_EM | ecosystem: Host-associated > Plants > Roots > Unclassified | place...
ATTTATACTTAGTAAGATAATATATAAAAATATAGAAAGTAGTAATAAGTATTATTATTCCTAAAACTTCCTAATTAGGAAGGTGCAATGGGCTATGTTAGCGACCTCCGTAGGGGGTGTGCGAATAGTAGTGCCCTTACTATATTGCCAGCAAAACTGACAGGGAGGGCGGCCAGCCCGCTCAGGTAGCCCCCTTGTACTAGTGGTGGTACGCCTTAACACGCTGAAACTCAACCAAGTCGTGGTGCTTAAAAAGAGACAAAAACGAAAAAAATTTAATTTTTAAGACAATGAGTTACCACCAAAACGAGGCCCATAAGCCCTCAGACCCTCTGATTTATGAGATAAGGAAGTTCCACAATATTGTGAGGCTTCCATTTCCAACCCTCTACCCCCCCAGTCCAAAGTCAGGGGATCTGGTAAAGCTATACTACTTAAGTACTAGCGAGATTTACTGTCTTGGTTGCCGGCTGAGTCGCTCACTGAGATAACCTTCAGCCGCATCTGGTCTTATTGGTGTGGTGGTTGTGGCGTTGCCGCGTTCTCGAATTGCGGCAACATTCATGCAAGCCGCATCCTTGGCACCTGCCATTGAGATTGAGGATATTGCAATTATACTTGAGGCCAATCAGAGAGGTGCAAATCGGCGACCATCCATGGAGATGGCGCCGGCGGTATTAGTCCACCCCCCCGAGGCTGAGAGGTAGTAAAGTCCGGTGAAAGTGCTTGCTGCCAGAGTATTTCTTCAGCTTTCCCCCAACATCTCCCCTTTTGCCTTTCGGTGAACTTGCGACATCAACCCTAGCGACAATACAATCTTCGTCATGGCGACCGTCCTTCCCTCGAGGCTCCTCGGCTATGTCAATGGGGAATTCTCCGTTTTCGATCCCCGCCTTGGTGGGGTGGAGTACTTCGACATTATCTCTTACACCTGGGGCGACCTGGTTGACCCATACATGCCCGGAATACCGGGAGTAACCTGGAGAGTGCCTATACACCCGGATAAGTTAAGGGACATCAAGAGGCTGATGATCAGCTCCGGCACGAAGTATCTGTGGTGTGATTGCGTATGCTTAAACCAGGAAGACAAGGATGAGAAGGCCGTTGAGATAGCCAAGATGTTCGAGTATTACAAGAGCGCTCGCACGTGCCACATCCTGCTCGATATACCCCAGGTGTGGAATCCGCAGGATATCGTGAACAACCTGAAGTTCATCGACCACATACTTGCCCACATGCGCGGGGCGGCGCTCGCCTCGGAGGCTGGGCTGAGTAAGAACATGACCAACGACCTGTCCAAGTGGACGAACAGTGATGAGTGGGCTTTCCCCGTGGACAAGAAGATTGTGAGGTCCGCCGCCGTCGACATGGGCGTGCTGAACTGCTACGCGACGTGCATCAGCCACGTCAGGTCGCTGTTCGACAACCTGTACTTCACCAGGGTGTGGACGTTCCAGGAAATGATCCTCGGGAAGAATATAACCCTGTGGGCAGTAAATCCCCAGCGCATAGATCATATTGGGGAGCTCAATACCTGGATGGACCTAGCCACAGACTCCAAGGACAAGGCCTACAAGCTATGGGCGTGGATAGATGGCTGCAGAGTCGTGAATACCGCATCGGTCAACGTGATTCTCAGGATAATAGCGGAGGATAAGGAGGCCCTCAATAGCTTGCAGATGCAGGTTAGAGGGATTGGCGGAGCAAGAGCGGACATCATAAATGGAGGTCCATGGTGGTGGCGCGAGAACTACAGGGGGATAAGCAACATATTCTCGGCCATTTCCCTTACGCCGCGGCAGTGCAAAGAAAAGGCGGACATATTTAGGGGGCTCCTGGGCATCTTCAGCGGACTATTCTCGTCGGAGGAGGTGAAAAGGGACTTATCCGGAGACGATCTGGACAGGATCTCGTTCAATTTCTTCAAGCAGCTATCCAACAAGACGGGGTTAGCGTGGACTAAGCTCGCAATAAGCAGCCGAGAGAGGGGAGAGTGGGATTGGATACCAGTGGTAGAAAATTACAGCGGGGTTATGACCACCGATTGCTTCGCCGGGGTTGTTAACCTAGGAAGGCTGAAATCAAAAGGCCATGCGAAGGCCACGGCCGAGACAAGTATCAAAGGAGTTCCGCGAAAGTACATGAAGATCCGGCTCAGCCAGCAGGAAAAAGGTTTCCAGTTCTACTTCAAGGGCTGCAACTGCGGGAAGTCAGTCAAAACTGGCATGTTCAGTAGCGAGCAGATACCCACCTACGATCAACCCAGGAATGTGGCCAAGGACGAGACAGGCAGGATATTGGTGCAATGTGCAACAATCTTGGGAGCCATTATGGACCCTGGCTATGACGTTGTTGCGTATAGGAGGAGGCTGCTCGGCAAGTTCCAGCCATATTGGACGGTCAGCGATCCCAACGCGAAGCCGGCTTTTTGGATCGACAGATGCGTGAGCGGCACCACGTGGGAAAACCCAGACCAGTGGTACCTTAGGACCCACAACATGTCGATGAACTACAGGATGGTAGACATAGACATAGCCCGCTGTGGATCCCGGTTGGCGAACGAAAGTACGGCGAGAATTTCTTGCGAAGTCCGCATTAATTGCGGGTGCACGATAGTCGCTCCATTCCCGTTCATATTCGAAGCCATATCCGCGGTGAAGGATAGTTTCCTCGGCGACGCCTACGCAACCGTAGACGATGACGATCGAATAGCTCTAAAAGACGGAGTGGGGTTAGTGCAGGTCGGGGACGTAGGCAAGACCTTCAACCTGGTAGCATTCGCAGGCGACGTCAACGCCCACAAGTCTTATGCCTCCAGCTGCAGGAGCATAAAAGTCGGCAAGGTCGTACCTCCCAAACTGCCGTGGCCCAGAGGCAAGGCTCTTGTAAGAGAGGATTTCAGCCACGGAATTACGGATGGAATGAGAGACTATGGCTACGTGCCAACCGGAGGCTCCGGGAACTTGCTCATATGCAGAAACAATGTTATCGATCAGTACAGGATTATAGGAGTTTGCATAGATGAGTATATTCACCACGAGAAGGAACGCCAAGTGCATATACGATAAGCAACAACTTCGTGTCAATAAATTGGCGGCAAAGCTAAATTTTATTTCTGTTCTCAGGAACCTTTTGCAGCTTATCGTACAATCCATAGCAGTAGCAATTTACAAAACGTATACTAATGCCTCATGCCCATCTGTCGAACCAAAAACTAGGTCAAAATATGAGAACTCGTGTAGTATTGAATGTGGCTCTAAGGCCTCTATATATATATCAGATAGGTGACAAATAGAATGACGACGTAGTCGTCATTCGGTAGTGGAAACAGGTAATTACAGCACCCAGGCGCATCCGGTGGTTAGCGCCTTACTAGTGACGCCTCTCGGGCGGAGACCCTTATATGGATTAGTATGAGGTTCCCCATCTTGGCAGCGAGCTTTATAACACCTTAATATAAAAAATATATGAAGCTTTTCAAAATTAATGATTGTATAGTAGATTGCCTATATACGAATATTTCTAAAGTCATAGTAGCTAAATGAGTGTTAAAATCAACGCTTAGCAATTAAATGAGTGTCCAAATGTCTCCTCTAAGCCCCTAATCTTCCTCTAAGCTTTCTACTGTCCTCTACTACTTGGTAGGTCCACCTTCTGCTTTAATTACTGCCTGCAGGCGTGTAGGCATAGAAGTAATTAGGTTCTCAAAGAAGCAAGCCTCCAGGTTCTCCTATGCAGATTAAATTGCTACCTGCATCACTTCTTTTAAGGTTAGGCGAGGCTTCTGCTAAGCTATTTGAGCCTTTATCCAATTCCAAACGCCCTTAATTGGGTTGAGATCTGGGCTGTTTGCTAGCCACTTAAGTAACTTAATATCGTCTTCCTGGAATTGGGCAATGGTAATACGAGCTTTATAGCAGGGAGCGTTGTCCATTTGTATAATTATCGGAGTAGTTCTAAATTCGTGATTAGGGAAATATGCAGCGTATTCAATATTATAGAAGTCGTAGAACTCTTTAAGCTTTGGATAGATGTGATCTAGGAAGCCTTAAGCGGTAATATTACCCCATTTTTCCTTGTTCCAGAATAGTAGAGGGCCCTTTTCTGCACCACAGAATGCAGCCCACACTATCGTATAAGGTATATTGCTGAATTTAGGACGGAGGCAGGTAGGGTTAAATTATTTATTAGGTCTTCTAATAATATAGAGTTGCTGGTGGCCACTGTAGTGCATAGCTGCCTCATCTGTCTATATAACTCTCCACCAATCTTTAACTTAGAAGTGACGGTAAGCCAATATAAACGCCAATCGGGCGCGGTAGTGAGCTATAGTAAGCTAGGGTTTAGCTTAGGCAACGTATTATTAGAAGCCTTCCTTCTTAAGATATTAAGCAACTGTAGAATTAGAACAAGGTACTCCCACATAGAAGGAAAGCTCTGAGTAGGTAAGATGACGCGCCCAGGTATTTAACTCTAGGAAATTAACTAGACAACATTAAATTGGCAAGCCGTATGTAAGGGCGTTACGGTAGCCCCTACGCGTTAGGGTATGCGCTTCATTAACAATACAGTGGATAGTAGAATATAGTTGCTTAACTAATATAGCAATGCGAGAGACAGGTTCTTAAAGGTAGCGATAGAGGCCTTTAATTGTGCATCTTAGGGAGTAAGGAACAAGCGCTCAAGCATTACTTTCCTTAAGCTGTTAGCGACGTTGAATACGTTCTGTAGCTCGCTCCTCCCGTTCCTGTTCCTTGCGTCTTTCCCGTCAATCAAGACAAGCAATTGCTTGACAAATACGACGGTTCGGGGTGGTAGGCGTTAGAGTAGGACTAGATGCAGCGGAGCGAGCAGAGGGAGTATTTGGTATAGTTGTATTACTAAAGAAGCTAAAGAAGCTTCCAAAGCTAGGAAGGCGCAGTGGAGCTCTAGGAGGATTAGGTAAAGTAGGTTCTGGGGTTCCTTCTAGATAGGAAGAATCGTACCTAGGAGAAAGCATAGTGGATACCTTTAAGGATAGAATCTGAAAGATTTTAGTTAGAACTTGTTATAGGAATATACAAATTTAGTATAAAAAGTGGTAAGGATGGTATTAACTTACAATAGGCGCAGATAAACATCTTTATACTTAAATCTGCAGAGCTACCTAAAGTCCCTTACGATCGCGCTAAGACCTAATATTTATCCAAACTTAGAAACCTTATCTATAACCACCGCCATTAATATCCGTTTTAATAGCGTGATTAATATATCCGAGGGCCTATTTCTAACCTCTATAAAGTCACCTGGGATAAAAGCAAGCTATTTTTAAACTTTGTTACCACCTAAAAGGTCATTTAGACGCTAGAACAGAAGAATAAGGCAAAGGTCGTAATAGAGGCTTAGGGAAGGTCGTAATAGAGGCTTAAGAAAGTTAAGGATTGTCACAAATAACGCGTTGGTGGCTTAGAAGGGTAGGAAACTAGAAGACGTGTTATTAATTAGTAGAGACTTCCTAAGTCAGGTTCCTTACCGCGTGGAGTTTACCAATATACCTAATCACAATGCGGCTGGCAGAGGCTTCAAATTAACTGTCAGGTAAGGTTGTTCGGCAGTCTCTTTTTAATATTCAGCTGCCAAGACAGAAGTACTGAATTCGGGTTAGTTGGTGGCTTAATTGTAAGCGCTAACCACCGGAATTGAAGAGACGCTGTAGACATTCGATGAGACATATGACGGTATATAGCGGGGTAGTGAGACATAGGGTACTACAAGGGGGTAACTTGAGCGGGCTGCCGCCCTCCCTGCAAGTTTTAGGCTGCAGTATAGTAATACCCTGCGAAAACAGTGTGGATACGACTATAATGCCACCCAGAACTTGCAGGGAGGGCGGCAGCCCGCTCAGGTTACCCCCTTGTAGGCATGTCATTTTCGGGTCGACACCATCTCTCATAACGTACTTAAGTACAATGCTATGATTAGAATGCTGGGTGGCAGTGAGGACTGACTTCATATTGCTCGGTAGGTAGAATCTCATCGAGCAGTCGGGTTGTAGAAGGTGCTCAAACACCTACTCATGATTCGATTTTCCCTAAAAGTAGAGCCCCGTACTTAGCGCCTGGCCATACTTTCCACCTAGGTATCATTTTCGCCTCTAGGCCCAAGATGCCTTAACCCCGAAAGACCGAGGTTAAAATGAGAATAATAACAGCCATGACCTCCAAAAGTACTGTAGCCACCTTCGTGCCAGTGATCTGGAGCATGATGCTAATACCAAGGTAGAGAGCGAACCATGCGATGCCCAAGTACCATTCTGTAGTCCTCACGAGTTCTAAATCTAAAGAACAGACTCTTTTGAGAATATGACCAAGCACTTTGCAGGTACCACCGTCCTCAGTAAAGACAGAACCACGTAGCGACCCGAAACGTAGCTCGAGGTCTCCAGCCCGATCTAAGTCCCGAATGCGGACACAATCGTGGCCATCCACTTCGATCTTTTCCGAAAGACGTGCCTCGATGTGATCCGGAATCCCTTTTTTGTAGTTGGTTTTTACCCTCGGATTGCCTCCCAGCATCAAGAGTCTGGAGCTCGGCCAGTGTTGCCGAAACCTCCGGGAGTGTTAAAATACGCCACGTCGCAAAATCTTACACCAGATGAACTTTGGCCCCGTGTTACGGACGCTTTAAGTACGATGTTACGACTACTAGGAGAAGAGTCGGAAGAAGCTAGTTGGTTGATCAAGGCACGGTCCAGGATGGATCCGGTGGAACCATGTGATGAGGAATGGTAACCGAGGTTACGTGATGTGATCTGTGTGATCTGTGTGATCTATAAGATCTGTGGCAGAGCAAATAGAGCAGATAGAGCAGACAGAGCAAGGACTTTCTTAGGAGTAAGGTTGTGTATTTAAGGACCTATAGTCCCTACTAAGATAGTTCCTTTCTTTATAGTAAATCTTAAAATACAATTAAAGTTAATCTGTTAGGCAACCACTCTACCAGTTATTATTTGTACTATTACATTATTAACTTTATTTAAGATTTATATACCTAGCCTAATAATAAGTCTACCGTAGTATTTCCTATAAGGCTTTATTACATATTTACTACTATAGTTATGGTTTTAATAAGTTAAATAATATGCCACTAAAAGCACTAGTTATATTAACGCTAATAGCAGTAACCACCTTAGGTATTAGCGGGGACACTAGTATAAGGGACACTAATTTACAACTAGTTACGGTTGGACAGTTATAAAAAATGGTTAATTAGCTATAAGACAATAATAAGATACTTAAAGAGAGGATTAATGGTATTAGAGTAGCTAAGGTTAAGTTACTATTAATTAAGAGATTTTTAGGTAAGAAGTTAAAGCTTAAGGGATTTCTAATATAGATATACTTTAAGGTTATATAAGAAGGAGTAAAGTTAGTAATAACTATAGATTAAATAGCGTATGCAGGACTGTTCTTAACTAAAACAGTACTTAAGTAGTTTAAACCTTACCTTACCGAAATCTAAATCTATAGAATAATAATAACTAACCAAGATATACGGTTTATATTTAGCAGCTAAAACAGGTTTGCGGAAAGACTAATATAAATATTTAGAGACCTAGAGGCGATAACTATAGTAAAAAGAAAGCTACAGAACCTAGTACAACGCACTTTAGCAATTAAGTATATTATGCAGTTTTAGACACTTATAATATAGGTTAAGTAGAATAATAAGGCGCTTATAGTATAGTATAAATAAGGACTTAAGGTAAAAGTCTAGGACGTAATTATCCTAATAAAATATGTGGAAACTCTAAAAGAGTTAATAGATTAGTTAATAAAGATTAATAATAGGATCTATTAAAGGGAATAAGCTAAAAAAGGGCAAAATAGAGTTCTATAGTTATATAAGGCGTAGAGTATGCAATAATAGATGTAGAGTTATAGACTATAAAATAAGCCGGAGCTAATAGACTTAAGCAGTACTAAAGAATCTAAAAGATAGAGTAAGAAACTATAGAAACCTAAAGGTTAAGGATTAAGTGATTATAGGACTAAGGAGTAGAAGCTAAACTAGGGATCTTATTAATAGAAGATGTTTAGGCGGACTCTATAGCAAGAAGACTGGTTTAAAAAAGGAGCTTATATAAATTATAGAAAATAGGGTTATTTTGCTAGAGACTATAGAGGAGGTTAGAGTAACCATATAGTAAAGTGCATAAGATTGTTAGAGTATAATAATATAAATATAGGGATGTTACGCGGGACTAAGGAGTGTTTAATTAAGCACTTCGCGTTTTATTATAACAACGTATACCAAATTTATAAGGACGCTAAATATAGTATAAGCTATTAGCTATAGGAGCTAGAGTTAAAAGGACTTAAGGGAACTAGAAAGTTGGATAAAGAATAAAATTAACTCTATAAGCTAGATTAAGATATTATAGCAATATACAGATAAAGATTAGTAATATTAATAATAGAGTCAAAGTACTTATTAATTAATAGTAATAAGGAAGAAAAAGGGACTAGCTAGGAGTACCTAAACTTTAATAACGTAATAGAAGTAGAGACTAAGACCACTATAAAATATAGTTTAGTAATAGGTATTATAACACCATTAAATATAGCATCTATTATTTTATAAGACGGAAGAAGTAATATCTAAAGTAGACTAAGTAAGTAAATAACTGCTAGTACTAGCTCACCACTTAATAAAGGCAAAAGGCTAAAGGCTTAAGATTCTTAAGAAGAGATAAGAGATAGTTAAGATTCTTAAGACAAGATAAGACATACCTAAGAACCTATAATAGACAAGAACTAATAGGAAAGGGTAGTAGCTTAGTTTAAAGATATATAAATAAGCTTGGGATGAAGATTTTTAGGGAGCTAAGATTTTAAAGAACAAATAAGGTCCATAATAGTATTTCTAGGTAAACACAGTGTTTAGCCTAAAGATTAAAAAGTTAACACAGTAATTAAGAAGCAAGATGACTTTAAAGATCCTTTTAAAAGATAAAAATGTAAAGAAAGTATAGATAAGTTTAGGCAATAAATTATTATATAGTAAGAATAAAAGCTAGATAAGAGATTAGCCATACTAGGACGTATAAGGGACAGAGCTTTAGTACGGAAAGTTATAAATAGGCTAAGGGTAAGAACGCTAAGAGTTAAGTAGTTAGATAAACTAAAATAAAAAGAGGATCTAGGGATTCTAACTAGGTTTACAGAATAATATATTAAAAGTTACAACAACGCAGTAATAAAGAGATACTTCCTTATAAATAGGTTGTATATACTTACTAAGCTGTATAAAAAGTGGTATAAGCAACGCAGAAATAATAAGTGGGAAGATTTTTATATATAGCTGGATAAAAAAGTTATACTAGATTAAGCAATATCTAAGAAGCAGATAAGCTATATAAAAGGGGCATTAGTTATAATATTAAAGAACCTAGAGGAATAGGCTATAGACTAGAGGGAGATAATATAAGTATTAGTACTAGCAAACAATATAGCAGTGTTTAGGTTAATATAGGAAAGGTTTAAACTTTAGGATAAAGATAAGCCTAGAGTTAATCTAAGACACCTAGAATATTACACATTATCGTGGATTGTATATATGGATAATATGTATAATATATATAGGACACTTAAGGACAAATATTGCAAGTATCTAATAATGATATATTGGATAATAGATAAAAAACAGTATAGAGATGCTAAGTATATATATAGTTAGCACCTAGTAGAAGTTCAGGAGTTAAGAGACTTAATACTTTAACTAGGAAGGTTTCTTATAGAAGAATGCCTAAATAGATAATAGTGGTAGGAGTGCCTAGAAAACACTTATCTATAGTATATAGAGAAAAAGAAATAAACTAAGTATTAGCTATAGAGGAACTAAGTATAGTTAAGGTTAGACAGCCAATAGTTAGGAAAAGTAAAGGCCTATAGGACTAAAGGGAGCTAGTGGTAGAGCCTTAGACCCTTAAAGGAATTATAGGATAACACCTAAATTTATAAGTAAAATAGCGAGATTAAAAGTTTAAAGTGTTAATAGACAGCGGAGCAATAAGGAACTATATATTATTAGTAGCAGTAGAAAGAATGGGGTTACTATATAGATAAAAGGAATACCTATATCTACTTATAACAATTTTAGGAGATTAGATAGCCTATAGAGGAGGCATTATTAATCTTAAAACAGGACTAATTTAGTTAACTATTAAAGGGAGACCAGTTAAGATGTCTTTTAATATCCTACTATTAGGAAAGGATAAGGCAATATTAGGAATGCCTTAGTTATAGAAATATAATCTAAAAATTAATTAGGTTATAGGACAGGTTAATATTAAGGATATATAATGGCGTAAGATGTAATAGTAGACTAAGATGGTATAGTACTAAGTTAGAGTAACATATAAAGAGACTAAGTGAGGCTTAAGTTATGTACTAAAGAGATACCATAAGTATGGCAAAAGGTTATAGTTACTAGAAAGTAAAAAGCTGTTAAAATATGCAGTATAGGACTATAAAATAGAATTAGAGCTAGGAACTAGTCCAAAGTTCTTTCTAATCTATAAGCTCACTAAGACTAAGTTAGTGGCACTTAAGGGGTTTATCTAGGAGAACCTATAAAAGGGATACATTAGACCGTTACAGTTATTAGTAGGATATTTAGTACTATTTATCCTAAAGAAAAATGGAAAACTTAGGATGTGCATTAACTATAAATAGTTAAACAGCATTATAAGAAAGGATAGGTATCCTTTACCCTTAATTAGCAAAATCTAGGATAGGATAGGTAATGTAAAGATCTTTATAAAGATAGATCTAAGATAGGCGTACCATTAAATTAGAATTAAGGAAGGTAATTGTTGGAATCACGGTGGGGGGGGGGGTTTTGGTTTCAATCGTTTTCTCTTCTTTTTCTTCTTCTTTTTCTTCTATAGGTGGAATTTGGTGGATCTCCTGAGCTCGCTTAGCTCACGTAGTTAACCCAATTGGTTACAAGCAACCGTGTCTACTATATTACAGAACCTTATTCAGACACTGGCAATAACTAGAAAATAAGAGAAAGAATAAAAAGATACTAGTAAATAAGTCCGTAGTCTCTATCCTTCTCCCTTCGCAAATTCGGTCTAAAACACCTCCGCCTTAGGGTCGCCGTGATAACTAGGGCAGGGTTCTATATTAAGGTAGAAGTTAGAAGCTCTAAACCTCGCTATAAAGGTATCCCCTTGGTTATCGTCGTCGTCGTCATTATCGGTATCGCCGTTGCTGCCCTTAAAGTTGGAGATATATTGGCGTATTCTTTGGTTCCTTTCGTCCTTTGTATAGTTTATAGACCAACATCCAGATTTACTGCATACAAAGCACTTTTTGCCCTTATTGCAGTATTGACGATTAGAGGAGTGGTATTGTTAGTTAGTATAGTATGATTTAATCTCTGGTTCTTGTTTACCGTATGTCGCGATTGAGGATTTAATGTCGCTAATAAGGCCGGCAAGGGTAGTAGCGGGTTAAAAGTAGGCTGGTTTACAAGCTAGTACGTCTTGGCACGCAGTAAGGAGCTTATTATAGAATGTCGTATTATTTTAGAGGTCCTTTGCTAACCCACATTGTAGCTACCATATCTCATTAATTAATATCTGAAATGCTTAGCCTGTATCAAGTCCTTTTTAAGCAGTAACTTGTTTAAGTGTAATTGCATTCCACTTTAATAGGATATCGCGTTTGTATTCATTGCCTTTAAAGTATAATTTAAGGCCTATGCATACATTCTTAAGAAGGTTAAGATCTTTAAGGTAGGTGAAGTAGTATTTAAGAGCAAGGCCGCGGAGCATAGTAGGAATAGCAATGATGTACGCTTGCTTAGGGACGCCAGCTCAAAGGCAGTAGTTTTGGAAGATCTCAAACTTAAAATTAAAGTTATCTTGTTTGCTGGAGTATTTGACTTCGTCCGTGTAGAGCTTAGCTAAGTTGGTAATCTCTCTTCCGAAGCTTCCTTGTAGGGCGAGCTGGTCTGTGGCTTGGGTCGCAGTCGGTAGTAATGGTAGAGCTGGGGTAGGGTCGTCGGTAGGGTCGTCGGTAGGGCCGTCGGTAGGGTCGTCAGTAGGGTCGTCAGTAGGCCATTTTGAGGGGGTTGGCTCATGAATGACTCCTAAAAGACCGTCTGCAATTGACTTCCTTGCCTCCTTCCGTATGTATACCCTATTTTCACGGAGGTAATCCCTGATCTCCTTCAATTAATTCTTGCCAAGGTTATTAAGTATATCCTTTATAAACGACTTAAAATTGTTAACAAAGCTCTCCTATAAGTTGAATCCCTTCCATCCCTTCTCCTTATATATTAATAAACGCTAATTAACGAATGCTTTGACTTCCTTAATGTCAGTTACGGTCGCGTTAATTCCAGTCTCCCATTTTTTGGTATCCATTGTGGAGGTAGCCATCTTTTAGTTCCGTAGTTAATTTAATTTAACAGTTGGACTAGAAGCGTGGAAATAACCACAAACTAATTATTCTAAAGGCGTAATAGACGCAGGTTAGAAGCGCGAGTAACCTTATAAACTGGCCTTTGGGCTTAGCAAGCAATACCTTAATTTTTAGCCTTTAACGAGAGGTCTAGAGAATCAGACAGTGCCTCTCTTTGTTATACCTTGCTGATCTGTGCGGCACTAATCAGTGTTGGAATCACGGTGGGGGGGTTTGGTTTCAATCGTTTTCTCTTCTTTTTCTTCTTCTTCTTCTTCTATAGGTGGAATTTGGTGGATCTCCTGAGCTTGCTTAGCTTATATGGTTAACCTAATTGGTTACAAGCAACCGTGTCTACTATATTACAGAACCTTATTTAGACAGTAATAAATAAAAGGCAGCCTTTAGGTTAAAGGAAGGACTATATAAACCATTAGTAATATAGTTTAGGCTTATAAATATACCAGTAATATTTTAGAAAAGAATTAATAGTATATTAAGAGAACACCTTAATAAGTTTATTATAGCATACCTTAATAATATTATTATCTACTTAGAAAATAAGGAAGAATATAGAGGATATATTAAGTGGGTCTTAAAGAGACTGTAAGAAAAAAAGATGCTAATAGTAATTAAGAAATATAAGTTCTTTACTAGGAAGACCAATTTTATTAGATTTATTATTAAACTAGGAAAAATCAGTATAGACCTAAAAAAAGTTAAAGCTATAGTTAGTTAGTAAGAACTAGAGAATATTACACAGTTAAGATTATTTTTAGGGTTTTTGTTGGTCACACAGGGTGACTCACCAATAACGACTACTTGAGTAGGTTATAGTGATATTGGTTAAAAGCTTATAATTATTAGAATAAGGGAGGGCGAGAAGCTTAAGACTCCTTGCTACACTAGTGCCGCGGCGATATGTAACAACCGCTTGCCTTATTCCTAACACTAGCAACTCTTTTTTTATGGTTGCCATCTATATATAAATACTGCTTGACTAGCGTACTAAATATTAATCCTCTTTACTTACTATTACTATTATAATATAAGTCTTGCTATCCCAAAATTTGCCTCTTAATATGTAGTGCTTTCTTACTTAGGAGTTATAATTAGATATTATATTAGGGCCGCTAAGGCGCTAGTTATAAGCAAGCTAATAGCGATTTTCCATCCCAGGGATGGAAAATCCTAATTGGCTGGTTGGAGTTAGGATCTATAGAATATTATACTCCTACTCCCTCTTAACCTAACCTTTAACTCACATATATAGAGTATTTGTGTTAATAAATATTTCTAGAGCCTTATTTAGGTTTGCCTTTATTATTACATCTACTAGGTTATCTTAGCCGTTAATCTATTAAATCTTAAAGAGTTCTTACCGTTTATAGGATTGCTAAAGTGCTATAATGTTAATTATAAGGCATTTCTCCTTTATGGTACTAAGCTTAACTAGATACTTATAGAGGGAATATAAGTTGGTATATACGATTATAGGGATAATAGGAAGTTTAAGTTAATCTATAATTATCTTTAGGGTAGTTCCAATTACAATTACTATGTTAACTCCGCTAACTATTCCATATATCTCTAACGCTAGAATACTTCAAGTAATACGCTTACTCTTAGTTAAGCTCCAATAAATAAGATTACTATAGATTATAAAGTTATTCTCTCTAGTAGATTTGTTTGCGATAATAATCTTATATCCTAGCTGGAAGCTAAAATCTTTATTATTTGCAAATAATCTATTAATAAATACAAAGAGCTTAGCAGTAGGAAGATTAATAGGCACGTAGAGTAGTCCCTAATTAAGATGGTTTATTTGCTAGGAAAGACGCTTATTTAGGGCAAGAATATTATCCTTAGTTAGTTCCTAGTGTTAGGCGGTAACAGAGAGATTAAAGAAAGCCTTAGGTTAACAAATAGAAGCAATATATACTCTATAAGCGCGTTACTCTATATATCCTTGCTTTAGAGAATTAATATTAATAACGTTAATCTTCTTGCCTTAACCCTTTTGGCATAAAGCAATAGAATTCTTATTTAGGGAGAGGATGCATCTATTAAATAGTAATAATGTTATTAAATTAAGCTTTTCCTTTAGCTTTACTATAAGATTTGCCTTTATTAGCTTATCTTCTTTAAGGGCTAAGAATTGGTTATCTCCTAAGATAATTATATTATTAGTTTGTATGCTAATAATTCTAAATAGGGTTCCTATAGTTATAATAAAGAAGCAGGGATTAAATGTAGAAGTAGTTATTAGAAGCTTCTCTTTATAGTGCTTACTATAGGTAGCCTACCAATAAGTTCCTGCCTCTGCAATTCTATATAATGGCTTAAGCACAACTATAATTATATCTTTAGGATATTGGTAGCAAATTTACTCTGGAAGGTATGCTAATATTAAGTGCTGAAGATGCGTCTCTAATTGGGTGTAGGCCTAAGTAATATCTTATAAATAAACCGCCATTCTATTCTTTATTAAGGAGGAGCTAGTGCAATAATAACCTACTAACTAGCTTATTAAATTGTGGGAGATTATATAAGGATTACCTCCTTACCATTATTATTATAACCTTAGATAATAAGCCTTAATTTCTTAAATGGGGTATTAATAGCTTTACCCTTAATCTTATTAACCATTCTTAACTTAAAGATATAGACTTTATTGAACTTAGTAGGGTCATACTTCTTAAATTTAAAGACTCCTTTTATAATAAGACTATTAATCTCTTACTTATTAGATACTTAAAAAGGAGCTCCTAGAGTTATAATATAACCTTCCTTTTAAAGCTATTTTGCAAGCTTAAAGTTAGCCTTCTCCTTAGCTGTTATAAAGGCCATTAATAACTTAACTCTATTCTTAATAGCGGTAACAAATTGCTCTTTAAAATTAATAAGGTATTAGTAATTTTATAATCCCTTTAGGCGACCTCTACCGCGTTATGGTTGCAGCATATCTACTATAATTGTATTAGGATTATAGTTGCCTTCTAGAGCACATTAATTGTGGTTCTTCTTTAGGACATCTTTTAAGACATCCTATAAAGGCTTAAAACTATTATCTTTATAATAAGGCTTAATAACAGTTAAACGGAATTAAGTGGGTCTATAAGGCATCTAAATAGTATAAGTTTAACTATTAATTGCAATAAGTTAATGTAGGCCTAACTATCCTCCCTTTTTACGCTATACGCATACCTTAGACTGGAGTAGTAGATTAAATATAGTTAAGGTGTTTAGGCCATTTCTTATTCCTAGTGCGTTATTAACCTAGTGTATAGCGTAGAAACGTCAGACCTCCTTTATTGCCTTGTAAATAGCCTTAGCTTATTACATAATAGAGGGAGATAGTAAAGAATTATTAGTTATTTAAGGGTAGGCGCTAAAGACTAGTAATATGGGTATAAGTCTATCTAGGCCAGCGGAATTGTTAATAGCTTTAATAGCCATTTATAAGGTAAGTTCTTTGCTAGTGTCCTCTAGTTCTAAAGAGATAATCTTATATACACGGCGTAATAGCGCGTAATATCACTCTACTTTTCTAATACTATTATATACCTTAATAGGGACTTCCTTAACCTTAATTGCCATTGCCTTTATTATTATTAAAACTCTATAAATAAGAAGTTCTTTTCTACATTATAGACAATTTAATTAGGGGGTCCTAGGTAAATATTAATCTAGCATAATTAATGGGTATCCTATGCGTTCCTAGCTAATATATCCTTTAAGAAATGTGCGGCTTGGAAGGAGGTTAAAAAGTTAATAACTTAGAGTACTAGCTTACTGCTAAAATATATAACATCAACAATAATATAGAAGTTAAAGTTATAGTTATCTTTAAGGGTAAACTTAAATCAGCTAGGGGACTTCTGGTTCATTTAGTAGTAATAGTAGTACTTTATAAGATACTTAATTGCCTTAACCTTAACTTTATAGCCTGCTTACTAAAGAACCCTAAGTAATTAATAAATAGATAGGTGGCCAAATTAATAGTATAGTTAATATAACTCTAACTTAGTTAGGTGGCTTTAAGTAACACTCTTTTCTAGTTAATAAAGGAGTAACTAAGGGTAACCCCACTTATATATAACAGGTACCCAATTATCTCCCTAAATAAGTATATTCTTAAAGTTATTAAGCTTAACGCCTAATTTGTCTATATCTCTAATGCAAAATAAAAATAGGGTGTTTATAGGAATAATGTAAAAAGTAATATACCCTAAGGGGGTTTAGACTCTAATTATACTAAGAGAGATTATAGTACCCTTACTAAAACAAATCGTATACTAACCTGCCATTAATTAGTTAATCTAAACAGAGGTATTAAGTTGTTAAAGGGCTTAAACTTAAGGTTCTCCTGCTATAGATACTCCTATGGCTCTAGTATCTGGCATAATACCATAGAAGACATTTACTAAGTATTTGTTATTAAAGGAGAACGTAGAGCTCTCCTTTGGCTTATTAAAGATATCTAACTTTGTAATAAAATAGAGCGTAGATTGGTTATTAAGAACAGTAATAGTTTATATACCATCTACCTTACCATACTTAGTGAAGTATTAGTTGGGTAAGTAGTCCTTAATTTCTATATCTATAAGGAGCTGTTTGGCCTTATTAACCTTACCCTTAAGATCTTCTATGCCTTTATATTAAACTAGGAAGCTTTAAAAGTAGGCTATAGTAACCTTATAATTTCTAACGTTTCTTATACTCTAGCGAAACTTATTATATGCCTCCTTTTGCTTATTAAGAGAATGCCTAATTAACTAGTAATTCAGTTTCTTATAAACATAGCACTTCTTCTAGCAATTACCTTAAAATAAACCTCCATAAGGACCTCCACCTTTACCTTATAGTTATTAATTGTACCCTCTACCGTATTACCTACCACGGCCACTATATATTTAATTAGTCTAGTTATAATTATATTGGTTAGATAGGTTAATTAAAGTAGGTTAAAGTTAGGCATTAAATTGCTATACTTCTTAAGATCGCAGAGTAGTGCCAATAGAAGATCTTAATTAGGCATATACCCCTTTATAAGTACTTACAGGATTAAAGAGGGCAAGGTTGCATTCTTTAACACCTTAGTATGCGCTAATGACTTAATTATATAGGCTGAAGTTCTCTTAATATAATTTAGATAGACCATACTGGATTATCTAAAGTTAATTAAAGAGCTTTTAAAGACAATCAAGCTAAGGAACACCTGGGTTTATAGCAATAATCCTTAGAAAGGTAGTCTCTCTTTATTCTAATATATACTGCTACTTATTCTCTTCTATTTTAAAGTGGTATCCTAACTTATATATTATGCGGTTAAAGTCATATCCTTTTCCTACCAAATAATTATAATAGAAGGTACTAGCTCGGCCCCTAAGCATAACAGAATAGGCGTTGTGGTATTAATTAGACTCTATTCCTACCTTCTAGCAACAGTTATAGAAGATACACAATTTTGAGTTAAGAACATTATATAATTCCCTACTAAACTTCTTCTCCTAATTTAAATAGAGCTTTATAAGCTCTGTAAGCAATTTTAAAATGCCTCCAATTTAAGATTAAGATAGAGGAGGTAGGAGTTGCATTATAGGCTGCAGTGGGGACGTAGGTCTGGTCGGTAGAGTCTAAAGGTTATTAAATTGCGAAGCAATAGGATCCTATACCTGCTCTTATTAGGGTATAGTATCTAATATTAAAGTTATGGGTTAAATTAGAGACAGAGAAGTTGGAGGCAGAGGTAGATTTGTCTCTAGAGGTACATTGCTTGGATTCCATTATAAGTTAAGCTTCCTTATAGTATGTAGTTAATGCTTAATCTCCTATAGAGTCCATTTATGCTCTTCTTTTACGTTAATAATATACTCCTGAATATTATCTCTAATAACTCCCCTATCTATAGAGACAAATACTCTATACTCCCAAAGGAAGTTACGGAAGTCCTATACAATATCCTTATTCACAGGAACCTATGTTTCCTTTGTCTATCCAACAAAGTCCTCCTTTATACAATACCATAGCATAGTATCGTTGTATTCACTGTCTTTATAGTATACTATATAGTATAATAGGAATCCATTTAGGTCCTATTGCTCGGCGTTTATAGGGTTAATTATAGCTTTGTTCTATATCTTTGGGTTAATATCTTTCTTATACTTCTTTAGGTAGGTCAACGCTATAATAGGTATAGTTAGGTAGTAATTGTGATCCTATAGTCTGCAAAGGTACACCAAAGGGATTGGGGTGGTTGTTTAACGCGTTTTAGACATTAACTTGGGACCTTAGGTTTAGTAACACTTTTAACCTAAAGTACTTAACCAAATCTTTGTAAACGCGGTTATTCTATATAATGGACGCAACTTAGTATCTCCTAGTACTTAGTAACACTTCTGTTACTAGTTTTCCGTAAGTTTAAGGTAGCACAGTATCACCAGGATCCATTCCATATAAGCGCATATGGCACCCCTGCACGAGACTGTCTCTTCTGTTTGAAAACCTAGCTGCTCTATGGTTAACTGTGTATTCAACCACTAATCAGTATTGGTTACATGGGGTGACTTACCAATAACAACTACTTGAGTAGGTTACAGTGATGTTGGTTAAAAGCTTATGATTATTGGAATGAGGGAGGGCGAGGAGCTTAAGACTCCTCGCCACGCTAGTGCCGCGGCGACACGTGACGACCGCTTGCCTTATTCCCAACAGTTTTGTAACTACTATAGGAGGTTTATAGCATAGTAGTTAAAAAATATTAAGCTATTTACAAGACTTATAAAAAAGGAGGAACTATGGATATAGGGAAGCAAATAAAGAAAGTTGTTTTAAGAACTTAAGGAGTTATTTACCCAAGATCTAATCCTTAAGGTCTATTAACTAAAGTTAAATACGGTTATAGAAACAGATGTATTAGATTTTGCACTAGAAGTATACCTACCATAGAAACATCTAGACAAATAGCATTTAGTAGCGTATTATAGTTGAAAAATAACACTACTAGAGTTAAACTATAATATCTATAATAAGGAGTTATTAGGTATAGTTATAGTATTTAAAAAATAGAGAGCATTCTTATAAGGTATAGAGAAACCATTTATGGTTAAAACGGACTATAAGAACCTAATAGGGTTCCTAATAATAAAGGAGCTAAATAGAAGACAGGTTAGATAGGCGGAAATGCTTATAAAATATTACTTTGAAATTTAGTATACTAAAGGTACTAAAAATGTAAGAGTAGATATACTTAGTAAAAAGGCAAAGTTGTAAAATAAAGAAAAGCTATTGGGAGCAATATTGCGAAAAAATAAAGATAGAACGATTAGGTATAATTATCCCAAAATTATAGTAACTAGAGAAGAAAGTTAGACCTATAAGTTGCTAGAGAGTAAGTAGTTATAAAAGATCTAAGAAGTATAAAGTAAGGATCTAGACTTAGAGCAGTATAAGTACTAAAAGGCTATATATATACCAAAAGCAATTATAAAAGAGTTTATGGAAGAGTTTTATAAAGGAATAACGCAAGGACACAACAGAGCTATAGGCTTAGTATTAAGACTTTAAGAGGAGTATATTATTTAAGGAATCTGGAGACTAGCAAGATAAGTTATAAAGAAATAAACTAATAAGGCATAAGCCGTACGGAGGGCTATAACCTATTAAAGTACTAGAGAGACTATAGGAGGTTATATTATAGGACTTTATTATTAAGTTACTAAAGTTAAGAGACCCTATTACTGGATAAGATTATAATATAATCTTAGTAATAGTAGATAAGCTAACTAAGTGGGGTTACTTTATAGCGTGTATAGAAGAAATATTAGCAGAAGATATAACTAGAATCTATATTAAGGAAGTGTTTATAAGGCATAGAGCACTAAGTAAGATTATATTAGATAGAGATCTAAGATTTATAGCAGTATTCTAGGAGGTATTCTTAGCAGAACAAGGGATTTAAACAGTAATATTAACTGTATATTACCTATAAACAGATGGTTAAATAGAGAGACTAAACTAAACGCTAGAATAGTATCTAAGATATTATATTAATTACGTATAGAATAACTAGGTATTATTATTACTAGTTATATAGTTTGCATATAATACAATACCTTAGGAAGGGATAGGCATATTACCTTTTAAGGTAAATTATGGGTATAAGTTAAGATTATTATTATCGCTATATTAAGTAAAGAAAACAAGTACCCGGCGCTTTCAACCTCCCTCCGCAGGAGGGGGGCCGCCACCTCAAACGCACCACATGCTCAAGCGCACCAACACTTATTATCAACCAAAACCATGCTCTCCCACTATACAAAAGAAGAGGTTAAAGTCTAAAATGTAATGCGCGCATACTAAGCTGGTTTTTTTTACATAAATACTGCTAGGCATATGCTTGTAAAACAAGCTAATGAAACTTTAGAGAAGGCTAAGGCTGTGCTTAAAGCATGGCGTATAAAGGCTACAAAAAAGTGTCAGAAGGCAGAATACGCTGTTGCTGTTGCTTATAAGCGAGCAATAAGGCCTTAGGAATTAAGACACCAAGGTTTAGGAAGGGTGGTTGATAATTCTATTTGGTGCGCTTGAGCATATGGTGCGTTTGAGGTGGCGGCCCCCCTCCTGCGGAGGGGGGTTGAAGGCGCCGGGTAGTATAGCTAAAGAAAGAATGGAGACGTTAATAAATCTCTATAATTGCCTTAAAAGTATAGTAAAACTAATATAAAAAAGAATAAAAAGGTACTATAATGCTAGGAGATCTAAGGGACTAGATCTTAAGGAGGGGGATAAAGTATGGCTACTATATAAAAATTTTAAGAGTTAATAACTAAGTAAGAAGTTAAACTATATTAGACTAGGACTATTTATAATTAAGACAAAAATCTTAGAAGTTACGTACAGACTTAACTTACTAGAGAAAATAAAAATCTACCCTATATAATATATTATAATGCTAGAGCTAGCATATAGAAGTGCTAAGCTACTAGTTTATAAGGCAGATATATATAGAGGTTAAGAAAAAGACAAATAGGAAGTTTTAAAGATTATTAGTTATAAAGATATTAATAATAAAATATAGTATAAAGTAAAGTGGATAGGCTATAATAAGACTACCTAGGAGCTATTAGACAATTTAAAAAATGCTATAGGAAAGGTATAGGAGTATTAGAAGAGAATGGGTTAGGTAATATTAATAAAGAAGAGTTATTAACAAATAAACTACCTAAGGGGGATTTAAGAGGAGCGCCTACTAATATATTTAGAGTTATTTCCCTCTCTATAGGAAAAACTTCTGTTCTTTTATTACTAAGTTCCTAAAGGCCTTATTCCATAAGTTTTTACTCCTTAAAATGCACCTTCTTATACACCTTCTTAAGATAAATTAAGTGAGTGGACGCAGTAAGATAAGAGTTAAGGGCCCATTATTAAGCAGCGGCAGCCTCTTGCTTAGCATCGCAAGAGTAATAAAGTTTAGCTAACACTACCAAGAGCTTATTATTAAGTCTTACAGTAGTAGATTAAACATAAGACCCTAAGATAAATTACTTAAGGAATATAAAGGCTGTTAAGAGTAATAGAACGTATATACTTAGCGTTAAAAACCGAGCAAACGTTATAGGATAACTAAATATTTGCTTTAGTGCACTCTAAATAGGAAGAGGGTTACTAAGATAAAGGACTTACTAGTACAATATAAACTAACCCCTCTTTTATATAACAAGAACATAGAGATAGCATTATTTCACTAAGAGACAGTATTGTGGCAATAGTATAAGACTAACAAACAGTAGATAAAGGAGAAGGAGCTTTAGGTATAATAAGCAACGATATTAACCAAATTAATTAAACGGATATTATACCTCTAGTAGATAACTTAGAGATATTAGAAATCTTTAAGGATAAAAATAAAGAGGAGGGAGATAGTGTTATGGACGCTTTAAGTATAATATTATAACTACTAGAAGAAGAGTTAGAAAAAGCTAGTTAGTTAATTAAGGTATAGTCTAAGATAGATCCGGTAGAACTATATAATAAGGAATAGTAACTAAGGTTATATAATGTAATCTATATAATCTGTATAATCTATAAGATCTATAGTAGAATAAATAGAATAGACAGAGTAGATAGAGTAAGGACTTTCTTAGGAGTAAGGTTGTGTATTTAAGGACCTATAGTCCCTATTAAGATAGTTCCTTTCTTTATAGTGAATCTTAGAATATAATTGGAGTTAATCTATTAGGCAACCACTCCACCAGTTGTTATTTGTACTGTTATATTATTGACTTTATTTAAGATCTATATACCTAGCCCAATAATAAGTCCACCGTAGTATTTCCTATAAGGCTTTATTACACCCCATGCGCGTATACTTAATAAGATTTCAATATAAAATTCTTTAAAATTATCGCCATTAAGGCCACACTTAATTATATAATATTAGCTATACCCTATCTTTAATATATTTTTAAAATTGTATAATTATATAGTATTAGAAATAGCTAATAATATATAACTACCCTAAAGTGTATAGAGATATATTAAGGATATATCCAGGATATAACACAGCCACCCTTATATACCAACTTATTATAGGTAGTTCTTCTATACTACTACTAATAGAAGTAACTTAGCCCTTAATTAAAGACCTAAAATAATTATAGGAGGACTTCTTTTATAAAGGGTAATAAGT
>Ga0307507_10004834_pt1 | contig 23148 bp, 20 predicted proteins | sample 7_EM_MG_FD_207223 | JGI IMG/M metagenome (GOLD analysis project Ga0307507, IMG submission 207223) | Populus trichocarpa ectomycorrhiza microbial communities from riparian zone in the Pacific Northwest, United States - 7_EM | ecosystem: Host-associated > Plants > Roots > Unclassified | place...
CCTTACTATCTTTCATTTAATCTACCTCATGACATTTATATTCGTACCCTTTGTTTTTTTGTCTTTCCACAAGAATTGTTTCTCTCTGATCGGGCCCCTTCTCTCATTCAATTCTTTAAACTAGGGCATAGCCAAGCATCCTTCTTGTACTTCAATTTCTATCTCCTTTTTGATACTTTCCTTGGATCTACTATTGGTATTTTTTTTTTCATTATTTGAACAGTAATGGAAGTCGATGTTAAGAAAATATATTTGAAGTTCCACTTGGATTGCTAAAGTACAACTGCTTTTATTTTTTTCTGTCGTGTCGCTTATCCCAAAACTGAAGTTGAATGTCTGAGCGTTGTGGCGGTTTCAGCGCTTATCGACCACCGTAGGCATAGCCTTCTTTGCTTTTCACGTTCCATCATATCATAGCCTTTGCTTATTGTCCGGTTTTACTTTAATTAATGGAAGGGGGAGTTTACTTTTAGATATATTCATTTTTTTCTTTTTCTCTTCCTTCTTGACTACTTCGTGTTTAGTTTGATTCGGTTTGGCTGTCTTTTCATTTTATTTGGTCCTTATTTCATCCAGCGCTGGCATTTCTGCTTGTGGGGCTTTTTTTCTACGACCGCCAGTGTTTCGGTGTTTCTTTTTGTTTTCCATTGCATGATGGGTGGGCGAGGGTGATGCCATGAGAATTGTCTTTTATCTAGCCTATCGAGCCATAGCTTCAACTACACTTCTTTTGCTGGTCCTTTATAGTTGATGTACCTGCACGGTACTTGTATGGTAGATTAGAATGGTCTTGGTGGGGCGTTGGAGCTTTGCTTTATCTTGCTTTAATTTTCGTGGAGTCGTCGAGCTGGCTGCGAATTGCGGGAATTATCCACTTTATCATGCTACTTATCCGCATCGCGATTTGTGATATGTGAATGTCCAGATCTTAGCAACGAAGCAAGGAAGAAGCCTATGGAAGGAAAAAGCAGTTTGATGATCGGCGACCCTGTATGCTCCCCACACTTTCTACTACAGTGCTGTACTGTACTCAAGTACAGTACTCGGGGTAGGGGTGAAGTACGGTATTGGGACAAGCAGGGGGGGGTATTCAGGGCAAGGATAAAATCCGTGAAAACTGGATAGAGATTGGCAACAAGCTTGAAAAACCAAATATTAGAGCCTAGCCAGTTAGCCCCTTGGAAAATCAAAATTCCCCAATACTTATCTTTAAAGAGTTGACGAATTTTTTCTCTTTTAACATACTCCAGTACCGGTATACCACTGCGTGTGCACATGGCCTATGCCTCATCCCCACCCCTCCAAAATCCTGTTCACGGACCAACCCTAGTACCCGAGTAGGTGTCCGTGCGAAAGAAAGAATACATGCCTGTTCAGCACAGGAGTGGCGTGTAACTCCAGCCCTAATGGTGATGGTTTATATTCTTGTCTTATGGAAATCGTCATCTGTTAGCACGGATAGTGTCACATGAATATGAGCTTTATGCAGAGTGGTCTGAAGTGTTTATTTGTTTCTTCCTTGGGGGTTTTCTTCTGGCGTTATAGTGATTAATCTAGGAGTGTTTTGATAAGCTAACTACTACGCAATCTCTCTCTTTTTTTTTTTTTTTTGACTCGGCAATGGAATGGATTTGGTTCGGGTACGCGATATCACTTGAGATTTATTTTCGGGTATCTTGGTCTCGCGTGGTATGATAACTCCTTTCATTTCTTCTTATTCAAACAGAACAGAATTGAGAAAATACTTGTACAGTTATCCCAGAAGTTGAGCCTTCTGCTCGTCCGCATCATCCTCTAAGTAGCTGTTGCAAGAGAGTTTTATGGCGGAGTGGGGCTGCGATTATCAGCGGCTGGGGGCTTGCGCATATTGCAGCCTACAACGATGTTGGTTTCGCAGCTGGTACACTACGATAGTATCAAGTCGATTGATTGGGCTGGGCCCTCATCCACAAGGTTTCGGAGATGTGATCGTCCCCGCTTTCCTCCACTCCCCCGGAATTACATTAATGGACTTTGCCATAAATCTTCTCAAGAACTCGCCCTCTGCGACATTCAAAACAATGTAAAGTACCAGATGCCTCCACATCACATCAAAGACAATATCAACAGTTTTAATAATACCAATGTTTTTAACACGGTAGCCGACGAGATGTCGGGGGTCTTAGCCTGGCCCTCTCGACCTGAATACCAGTTGTGGCTCCAGGATATTAGAACGCCTAGGGTCAGCAAGATGGGAGACTGGCTCTTACAAACTCAGCAATATCGGAATTGGTTTGGTAGTATCGGTAGGAGTGAATCTGATGGTTCAGCCTTGTTTTTTCATGGAGGGCCGGGGGTCAGCAAGACCTACATTAGGAAAAAAGAGAAGGTGCTCGAAGGGGGAAGGATATTGCTAATAAGCTGTGGTGTTAGCTCACAGGTGGTAGATATTCTGTGGAAGCAGGCCATAGTAGAAAACGCTGCAGTTGCGTGCTTCTACTTCGACTTCGCCGCTAATGAAGAGTAATTCCTAGCTTCGATTCTAGGTTTGGTGCTGAAACAGACTTTTGATGGACTTGACGAGGTTCCGGAAAGATTAGTCAAGGCTTTTCAAGACAGATAGATGATCATTGGTGGTCAATAGCTAGCCCTTTCTGAAATTGACCAGTTCTTGCAGGATATGTCATCCTCATGGTCTACCCTCATGCATTGATGCGCTGGACAGGTGTTAGCAAGGGCATCGGGTGAAACTCTCAATTTACTCAATCAAATTCTCTAGAAGTCCGAGGGCGCTCGGATATTTCTGACAGGGAGACCACATATCCGGGGTGAGGTTGTGAAGCCCCTTGCTGGGCGGGTAGCGACTAACTTAGATCTATAACACGCATCAAGAATGATGCCACCATATTCCTCCGAGCGAAACTAAATGGGGATATGACACCGGAGGTGATGGATGGGAGTAGGCGGAAGGAAATTATTTAGGATATTCCGAAAAGGTATCGGAAATGTAAGCACTAAGCGCGGAGGGTGTATATAGCGGTGCCTAAAGTTCTGCACCGAACGATACCGGTATTGTGCCTAGATCCCTGCTCATACCTTTATCCAGGAATGGGACTACATCACACCTTCTCACTCGACATTTGAGTTGGGAAGGCTATTGAAAATATTCGATGCAGAGGTAATAATGAATGGTGAGGGTTTTGCGCAGCGGAGTGGGATAGCTTAGTGGAGACACAAAATTTGTATTATGAGGAGATAGAGATTATAATGGATTGTGTTAAGTTGATGAAAGGAAAGACTTGAGGAAAGTGGTGAAGCGCATGAGGGAAGCCAAGAGAGGAAGGGAACAGGAAGGAAAGAAAGAGAAACAGACGGGTGTGTGAAATTTTTTGCATAGCTTGCGCGTCCTTTGCTAGTGCGTACGTGCGGCCTTGTAGTGCGGGCACCTCTAGCATCAAGTGCGGCCATAACACTCTGATTTCCAACAAAGGCAAGTTTACTTTCAAAATAATATGATATACCATAAGAACTCGAACAAGCGCACTTTATGCTAGGACATTGAAGCTCCCTCTTCTAGCAAGGAGTAGTGAATTTTCCCTTTCTTGTTCATCCTGGGGGATACGGGGGGGAGAGAGATTTTAATGAGTTCTTCATCCTTTTGCGAAGGACGAAATTTCGAACCTCTTAGCACATGCTCCATTTATTCTAGTTTTTGCGGTGCGGTTGATGGAACTGTAACATATTTCTAACCTAGTTGCGTATCATATACTGGTAGTTAGATAAAGGTCATCATTGGCAGGCACAGTACTGCTGAAAACGCCCCAAAACGTCCAAAACCCCCAGTCCCTAAAATCCTAATTTGCACCTTCACTTCTTCATCAATCAAGACGAAAGTTATATCAATAGATGGCTAAATATATCGTGAATTTGAAATTGACATTTCTGTAACAACTTCTATCACTCTGTTCGCTTAGTGTGGCTCATCCTAACCTGGGGTTAAGTGCCAAGGTTTTGGATTTGCACTGATAGAAAAAATATACATGCTTTAAAATCACCAATTTTGCGTTAGGGAGTTTGCGCATAGAGAGAGGCCTGTGAAACCGATCAGTATTATACTCGGAGGACAAAAGTGCGTGAGTTTTCGTACAACGCAACCATCGCCACTCCCAAGGCCATTCTCCCGGATCACCTCATCAAGCTCTTTCCCTCTCCGATGGATCATAGCCTCCTCTAGAACCGCGTCGATGTTGAGGGAAACGAGAAGAAATCTATATTCTCTTACTAGCAAATATCTAGGGAGGACTGGGGTGGCTAAAGTGACTGTTTCTACGCACATTCGTGAAATCTTTCTTTGAATTACTCTCATAATCCCAGCCCTCAAATTGTGGTCCGTCACGCTAAACGCAGGATCCCTGTCTAATCTTATCTCTAGATATCTCTCAATATCGCTAGTAGTAGGAATGACGGCTATCATAATCGCCCCGATGAAGCATCTCCCAACCTCGTCTCGAATGTGAGGTCTCTCGGAAAGGAACACCCTTATGGTCCGCGAAGCCTGTGCAATGTCTGGCAGTGACTCAAGAAGTTCTCGTCGGTTGTTCGGAAGATATTCATCTAAACTATTGATACAGATGAAACTTCCGGCAACAATGCGATCGTCGTCCTGAGTATTTCTACTGAGTCTAGAAGTTGCACAGCTCGTCCTCCTGACCCTCTTTTCTCTGCACGAAAAACCTGCCTTATGGGCCCCGGAATTCTATCTCTCTCTAAAAGCTGCTCGAGGACTATGCCCAATATGTTTGTCGTCAATTGTTGCTCTTGGGCAAGGTAATCGCGGTACGGGCCAGAGACGGCGATATCTCAATGACGAATTTGATGGCCCAGCCTGTCAATAACTAAAGAGCTAATATTTCTGGTCGTCAGTGATTCCCACTGGTTGGAGGGCCTTATCACTAACCTGATATGAGTCTTCCCCACCCCGAATCGCTTAGCGGAACAAAACAGCCTGTTTGGCTACCGCTGGGCTACCCCTCCACCTGCGAAACTCGCTACTCCCTAGAGGCCAGCCTCCCATGCCATTCACACGGTTGGCCTACACACTGTTATGTCTACCGGTATATCTAAGCTCTAGTAGTGAGAGTGAACACGGTATAATATCCATGTTACAATCCACCCCGTCTAAACGAGACAGTAGCCATTACCGATACTAGTGGGCTTTGGTTCGTCATATCGTTTAGCACTAAATCCCGTAACTCGCTCAGTTTCTGGGCAATTTATGAACAAACATCGTTTGTAAGCTCTATTGTATAGAATTCTATGGTTCGTTAGGTATAGTACATATCACTTGGCCGCCTGGTCTTGCCCCACGCGGCCTTCTGCTTGCATTGAGACGGCAAAAAAAGCCCAAGCCCCACCCCCCAGCTCCCGGACCACCAATCACCCCGGCCACTTTGACCTCAACTCTCCGAGAATAGGTCAAAAAGGGTTCTCCATCTCTCTTCATGTTGACAAGTACCGCCTGGCGATAATGCCAACGTAAAAGCTGGTCGGGCGGTCGGAGTGGATTGTCGAGGAATTTCCTATCGAGGTGCCGACCGGCTAGGCCAAAGTCGATGGTATTCGGTGAAAAGCAGACAACTTTATAATTATCCTACACAATCATTAGCTACGAAGACTTGAAGATCAGGAATTTCGTACTTCAGGGTTAATTGACACATCGTAAGCGGCATAAAACGCATGCGCTGAGGCCTCAAGTAATATACCGTTCTGCGGAGAGTTGATGGTTCTGTCGGACTTAGTAGCCGGCGGGACGGTGATCAGATCACTAAAGCCGCAATCATTCCAGTATCCCTCGTATGCTAAAGGAAATATATGAACCGCTTCGAAGCCATTCCATCCAACAGAGCTCCCCGCCCGCCCTCGCGCTCGCATGCCACTTAAAACACAGCCCTGATCGCGCTGGCGTAAGGCATCACGAAACGGTTTAACAGGCTTTATCGGCTCCGGAGGAATCGTACGAAGTAGAGGGACTTCATCGGTAACAGAGAAGTAACCTAAGTGTTGCTAAAGGAACAGAAAATCTCCATCATAGAGTAGAGATTAGCATTCGTGATACCTTTTGCGATCCAGAGGCCTCCGAGCAATGTCTCAAGAGTCTCGGAAGCGTAGATATGGGCATCACGACCTTCCGAACGAGAGTAGATCCCCAGGTATGCGTGCTCATCTTCCTCAGTGGGCGTTGGCACTGCATGAAAGAAAGGCACGTCGCAGTTAGTGGAGAGGGGAAAAGACCGTTTCCGTTGGTGAGGAAGAAAGGGTACGTCAGGATCGATTGACACATCATAGCAAGTGGGAAATTCGTGTACATCAGAACTACGCAATACTCCATTCTACGGAGAGTTGATGGATCCATCAGACTTAGTAGCTGGCGGGATAGTGATCCAACCACTGTACCCTAGATCATTCCAGTATCCCTCGTACGTCAAAGGAAATACGGGAGTCGCTTCGCAGGAAGCCCACTCCACATAGGGAGCATGTCTTGCCAGTCGGCGCGTTAAAATGCAGCGCCAATCTCACTGACGTACGACATCACAGAATGATCCAACCCCTCTTCCGGATTGCGACTAAATTGTAGGAAGTAGGGCGATTTCATTGGTGATAGTGACAGAACCTATTCTTAGTTAGTGGCAGTTAATGGCTGAAGCATAGAGGTGACTTGCCATTAGTGACAATGAAGTAATTGCCCACCTGAAGCGGGCTCTGATCCTTCTCGACCAATGGCCCACTGGCAGTGTCGTATCGTAGGTTAAAAGTGTTGCTAAAGGTACAGAAAATCTCCACCATAGAATAGAGACTAGCATTGGTAATGCCTTCTGCTATCCAAAGGTCGATCAAATTATCATGATTGTTGCAAGTGTAGATATTGGCATTACGCCATACTCCACCACCAGGGAGAGCCATGTATGTAGCCAATCGTGTTTGCCAATCGATACACTCACCCTGTGGAAGGAAGGGGAGTTGAAATCGATGGAAAGGAAAAGAAACTTTGCATTAGCGAGGAAGAAGAAAAAAATGTTTGTATCGAGGGAGGGGCAGCGGGTTGTAAGTGGGCAACTGAGAAAAAAGAAATATCATACAGTTTAACTGCCCACCAGCCGGGTAATCTTTGTTTAGGTGGTCACAAAACGAGCAAAACCTTTAGACTAGAATACCATGGGCTTGGCGGTCAACCCTTTCGGATACCATCGACCGAGAAATATACACTGTACAGTACCATCGAAAAAATGAAACCATTGCAGGGAACTACCATTCTCTTCGGCCACCATTAAATAGCGAATTAAAATTAACAAATAAAGTGAAAAGGGGCGAGTTCTTGAGTAAATGCGGTCAATGTAAGAAGATGAGATTTAGAAAGGTAGGGGGTATTTCGGGTAGCAAACTATTTCAGATGTGCTTGTTTCTGTGCCGAATTCGGAGTATTTATTTTGTCGAACTTCCCCTAGTGGGGATTTGGGCAAAATTCACAGTACAGCTATGATACCTTTCGCGGACTGCTGTCTCTAAGAGAGCCCCCTATCATCAGGGCCCTATGAGGGTTAGCGTGCACCCAGACAACCGTTACCGTATCTTCTGAGCCCGAAAAAGCGTAGCCTCGTCACCATGACTAGTGCTCTCAAATTTCCTCCCTCCTGTCGGCTGATCCGTAGAGGCCAGGTATGATAACGGTGGGATTGAGTACTTAAGCTCGGTTTGGTTCCTCGTTGCTTGATACACATCCGAACGACAAACCAGTAATATTTGAACTTTAGTACACACAATGCGTGGGAGTGATATATCTGGTTTGTCTACACAGCCCTAGAGTCTTATGAGGTCCTGTTTACTGACTGTGTGAACCGAAACATTACAGACGTTCTTTGGTATCTACTCGCACTTCTCGGATGCTACTTTCTGGGCACTTCGATTGGTGGCTTCTTGGGTACTTGCTTCCTAGGCCCAACAAATCCTAAAGTTAGCGTCTCGATCACCCAGTGCCCCCCTGCCATCGAATGCCCTCCGATCATCGAGTGTTCTCCGAAAGCCGAATGCGCCCCAGTGGAGCACTTATACACCGAGTTGGGTATTTGCAAGGCATCCGAGCAATCTTGCCAAGCTTCCAAGCAATCTTGTCTGAAGGAGGCGATTGTACTACTCGAGGTATCGCAGAAGTACTCATGCCTCTGTAACCGTATGCTAGCGGTGCTTCGGACTGTAGAGAGTACCGTACAAACTGGAAAAATGGAGTTTCCCTCCTCTGGATTTAGGGGGGAAAAACACAACGAAAAAAATATCTTTCAGTCTTCGGCTGAGGCCGATAAAAAGGAAAAAGCCCCAACAAACCCTATAGGAGAGGCGACTCCGACTTCCTAGCGAGAGGTCCAATTATTCTAGTTTTTACGGTACATAATAAGCAAGTCGCTCTCGGCGTGAGAGCTCTTGCCTTCTCGTCATTGTGACTGTTGAGCTGCTTTTTCTGTCATCCTGTAATGTAGTATCTTAGATGGAGAGTGCTTGGGCTTCTAAGCTGTGTTTCCTGTATTTTTACGACATTCAGGCTACGGGCGCATCCTGTCGCCAATTGTTATAGTAGATGGTGACTTTCACTTTTTCCTTTTCAAGCTGTGGATCAGTGTAACAGAGCCTTTATGATGTAATGTTGTAAGAACGAGAAATAGCTTTTGTCCTGCTTTGAATCCTTGTCTTTGGCTGTTTGATAAACGACATACCCGGGAACTTAGAATTCTTCAGCTACTCGGGAATGGTGTGAACTATCATACGAACCGGCTCGAGTTGGCCCGAACCTAAATTTGTTGGTAGGCACAGTAGACACAGAATATCACTCGCTTTCAAGACTCGGGAAGAGTAATATGGTAGGTTGGATGGAGTAGAGAATATAATGATCAAAATTTAATAATATTAAACATAGGAAAAAAAAATCAAATATGTGTCGCATGATCACTGAAGAGTCTATTCACTTCCTCAACTTCGATTCCTCTGCATCTAACTTAATTTCCCAATCCTCAACCCCTCGTAAACCCAGCCAGTCCTTCAGGACTAAAGTAGGACTGGCTGTAGGAAAACATTTTCCAATATTAAAATTACTTTTCCTGCCCCCGCGTATCCACTGCGATTGTTCTTATTGTAATACCCACCCCCCCGCCTTCTCTACCCTCTTCCCATCTCTTCCCATCTCCTCCCGCCCCCCCGTCTTCCCCTTTGCTGGATTTGAGGAAAAGTTGAGAAAGAAAAATATCGCAAAATATCCAAGTTTATGCAGGCACGAGCTGGCTCAGCTCGGGGAATAAGTCGGCTTGTGTGGCTCGAGCACAAAGCCCGAGTGGAGCCCTCGAGCCTCTCAGCTGGTGGCAAACACTACTTGGGTATGGGCATTAGTGATGGGGTGGGTAGGTAGAGGTTCGAGAAGCCAAAGTCTTTTAACCTTCCTAGTATTCCACTTGTCAAATTAAATCATATTTTACCTCTAACGGTAAGGAGCACGTGGACTTCAAAGCACTGTCGATTCCGTAACTAACGTCCATACCCGAGTACGTATCTACAGTCAATTCGTCATCTATTGTTTTGGAAGTACTGTCTCCCTTCAATTTCATCCCTAGATAGCTCTTAATACTGCCCTTAACAGGACTGACAGGTATTCTATGATAACCGCATTACTGAAAAATTCCACGATTTCCCCGCCAATATAGGTGCTCCCAGTGGGCAAAAACTCGCGCGCTTGGTGATAAGCAAATCATTTCTCGCCATACAGTAGGTCTACCGGTAAGAGCTCTCGTCGGTGCCTCCCAGAGGATTCGTCGGCAGCGTCCCTACATATAAACTGACGGTGGAGAATTCGTTTTGCGATCGTTGCCCAAAATAGCAGTTTAACTGCCCCACTTGGTACATAGCGGAGATGCCCACACTCTACGGTGGCTGCGGTACGCGTATGCGCCGGCGGAGTGACGCTTGAGCTATGAAAAACCTTTCTCACCCCTATTTTATTTCCTTCCCCATGTTAACCACTTTCCTCAAGGCTTTCCTCAAGACTTTCCTTTCTATAGACTCAACACGATCAATTTTGATCTTTACCTCCGCTGAGATACAGACTCTGCGCCTCCACTTAAGACGTTCCGCTCCGGTGCGTAAAAACCCTCACCACTGATCATTACCTCCTCATTGATTATTTTTGTTGGTATAAGGTTTTCTCCTCTCAAATGTTTCTTTCGGCCTTCTATAATATTATTATTGCTTTCAAGCCGGGCGGACTTCTTTATACGTTCCTTTATTTCTTTTGTTCCTATGTACCTTTTCTTTGAATGTGTTTGTTCCCTGTTGTGAACTCTCGGTGGTACGTACGATATTGGCAGGAACGAATCACTTTTCTATATAGTGGAGCTGTATCTTTCTTATTATTCTAGAGATAGTTCGCTCAATCAATGAAGTTTACCGCGGGTTATTATCACTTCTCACTTGAAACGATTGCGCATTGCTACAATTTTCGACACGTGTTTTCCGAATGATGCTCCATGACCGCCTCTCAGTCACCTGCTTGTATCTCCATCTATTTCTAGGCCTCGTTTTGTTCTACTTTTGTTCTTTCTTCTTTTTCTCTCTCTCTATATCCTTTCTTTCCTTTTCAATGAGCAATGCAAAACCTCTGCCTATTTTGGTCTCCGCTCTCCGCTCTCTCTAAGTTATCATGATACTGCCCAATCCAGCCACATTCAAGCCTCGCAATTGGGCTCGGGCTGATTGGGCCGGGTGTCAAGGGGTTTGGGCCGGGTAGCCCAAAAAAGCCCGAAATAAAGCCCGAAGAATTGTCACTTTTGTTTATCGAATCACAAGATATCACTCATATATTTCAAAAGTGCTGTGAACCCTCGAACTTGCGTCATCCCCAATCTAGTATTTTGTTGAGAAATTTTCAGCCTCACATTTTTAATTACCCCTTTTCATCCCCATCGTGTTGCTGAACTTTGATTCTTCACAAGTCATCTCCGTTGAGGAATCTCTTTCTTTAAGATTTTAGAACATCGCAAGCCTTGATACAACACCATCATTACTACTCAGGCTCAAATTATGTTGGACCTCGAAGACGATATTAGCGAACTGTCATCTGTTTCTTCCTACCCTAGCTCTCCCGGAGCTTCCTCCCAGATTCAACTTCCTCCACCAGATGGCATCATGGTAACCAACGTTCATTCAACTACTAAAGTTAAAATAATTGACATCTTTAAATAGAATTGACTTAATCCCTGCACTTGAATAGTTTGGGCTGTTTGGGCGGCCCGGGCTTTTTCGGGTCGGGTCGGGTTCGGGTCGGGCCCACCATGGTTTGGGCCGGGTATGGGCCGGGCTTAAGATTTTGAAGCCCGGGCCGGCCCATTGCGAGGCTTGCATAGTCCCCCCGGAGCGCTTTCTTTTCCTGCAGCCTGGTTGCACAGAATTTTAATCGCTAGGGAGTTATTACTTGCTGCTAGTTAGCGACGTCTATATCACCTTTCTATATACAACACTAACTAAGTATGGAAGCATTCCCCCACCCCAGGGTTGCCGTAACGCAAGAAAATTTGATCAAAGCAGCCATCTTCTGCATCATGTGATTTTATGAACTCGCTGGTTTCTGATGCCCTGTTTCTCATGTCGAGTTTGTCCGCTCTCGTCATTCACGTGGTGACAACCAATGTAGAATTTGATGCCGCTTGGCATCTATTTCTGCAATGGAGTTGACAATATTGTTGAACCAGTTATTCTTATTGAAGGTGTTGAAATTACCTGTGATCTACTGCTGCTGTAACGGCATAGTCCATTATCTGGATTGGTTTGTTCATGAGGGGTAGAGAGAGATTGTGTGCAGTGAGAATCCAACTTGCGCAGAAGCACAAGGAAATTTGTAGGAACTAAAGAAAGAGGGATTGGTAACTCATAAGGTTCTAGCGTTGCATAAACCTGCGCTGGCCCAATCATTGTCCGTAATGTTCATGAAGTAGGGGCCAAACACCCGTCGGCAAGATTAGCATTGGATCTCACTTGGGAAAGTATGATATGTTAACTTAGGTCAAATATTTGAGTAGGAAATAGCGGGTACCTCGACTATTAGGTTGATTCATTTTATCTTGTAAGACTATCTTTGCACACATCCAGACGTCTTTGACAGAGCACTCGATACGAGCGGAAATACCCGTGGCGTGTCTCAAATTCTCGCGTGTCAACGATGTTTAAGAGATCCTATTCCCTAACCCTTAACGCATACAGCTCCGTTCCTTGAATACGCTTCATTATATTGAGGAGCCCACGGCAATGAAGATGGCAGATCTTGCCAAAACACTTGAATTCCAGCTTCTTGATCAGTTTGATAGTCACATATCTAGCAAATTACGTCGGGAATTTATTGGTGGGAAATTGATCGGTTGTGAGTTTCGCCCGCATCCCCGGCAACCCACGATTGTAGTGTTCCGCCGTATATACTTGAGCTTTCGGGGTCAATCTATCTCCCAAGCAGTAGACCAACTACTCGCTCCCCCACGGACTACCGTTGTTCCCCGGATTGACAAATCGGGGTCAAGGAAATAACCTCACCTCCCCCCCGTGTCTGCTTCCTGTAGCCCGTGAGAGTGCTCTCTAACTAGAATTGGCATCCTGCTGATGAGGTTAGATGTGTTTTTTTTCGCAAGACCACCCTCACTACCCCCCATCCCCCTACTCCTATCTCGCAGCCCATATAACAGGCGCGACACCCGTACCATCTCTTTGATTCACATCCCACCCGTTTACTTTTATCGAGATACCCGCAACTTCGGCGATGCCGAAGCACGAGTTACTGTGCAACATAGAAAGCCCCTTGCTATCAAGAGTACAGTACAGCGGCCATGAGGGAATAGCAAAGCTACTGCTGAAGCCGGAAGATGTCAACCTCCAGACACTATGTATGACTGAACACGCCTCTCTTGTGCTGACGCGAAGGTCCATGAGGGAGGAGTGAAGCTGCTGCTATGGCCTAAATATGTCAATCCCAAAACTTCCAGTAAATCCGGTCAAACGCCGCTCACCCTGGCAGCAGAAAACGGGCACAATAGAGTCCTAGAACTGCTACGTGCTGCGCTTGCCTCCCAGATCCTGTAATTGGGTCGCTTCTTAGTTCCCTTGACTTACAATCTTGTCTTTTGGAAATTTTCATCTGTTAGCACAAGGAGTGTCTCATGAATCTGAGCTTGGTGCGCAGTGGTATCAAGTATTTACCTGTTATTTGCTTTTAGATTTTCTTCCGGCGTTTTAGTCAATATTGTAGTGGTTTCTTCGACAAGCTAACCTTTCTTCCACGTCTGCGCAACCTCTCTTCTTGTTTTTGCTCTCTAATATAATAAAATAGATTTGGGTTTAGGTACACCATATCAGACGAGGCTCCCGTGAGTGAGCCTATTCGTTTAGTGGGTGATTTTCGAACTAATTAGGATAGCGATCTTGTCTATCACTGCGCTAAATGTGAGTGAAATTTAATGTAAATAGGATATGAGAAGTAGAGAGTCTTGTGGTCCTTATTGTTCTACCTCGTCTGGAGGAGTCCTCTATATACACAAGATCGACTCTACAGAAAACCCTTTTCCATCGTTCCACTTTTCTTTCCTACAACCTTTGGCTCCTCCCAAGGAACTCCTTCTAACCTTTCCTCAAACTTAACTCTCTTTCGTCACTTCACTCATCTCATCTTCTTACATGATTTCCTTCCTCTTCCGCAATCCTTAACCATCCTGATACTAACCATTGTTTCCCAATCGTTGTAGTGCGACATTGGTTGTGTTCCATCTCTTAGTATACCTTAGTCCCAAACCAAGCCTCGCAATTGGGCCCGGGATGATTGGGCCGGCCCCGGGGTTAGATCAGGTCGGGTTGGGCCGGGCTGGGCCGGGCTGGGCCGGGTGTCAAGGGGTTTGGGCCGGGTCGGGTCGCCCAAGTGGCAAGCCCGCGTAGCCCAAAAAAGCCCAAAATAAAGCCCGAAGAATTGTCACTTTGTTTATCAAATCACAAGATATCACTCATATCTTGCAAAATTGCTCTGAACCCTCAGACTTGTGTCATCTCCAAGTTAGTATTTTGTTGAGAAATTTTCAGCCTCAGATTTTTAATTACCCCTTTGCATCGCAGTCGCGTAGCTGAACTTTGATTCTTCACAAGTCATCTCTGTCAAGGAACATCTTTCTTCAAGATTATGGAGGAAAGATGTTCCATTGGCGGAATGCAAGGAGCAACACTCCATTGGGCGATTTACGAGGTTCAATGATGATTCTCTCCAGTGTCCTCGACCCGCTTAAGTGTCCCCACCCTGCTCCACACGAATTACCGACTTTGGTTCTATATCCAACGCCTGGAGTTAGTAAGTGCCTCAGCCGAGTGCCACAAGTCTGCTGGCTGGTCAGACAATACCGGTACCGTGTCTGTTTTTGTTACTCCATAAGATCAACCACTTTAGACTACACAAGTCTGGGTATATATTTCGCTGCTTGAAATCCAGCCCTCAGCGGCCAAATGATACCCTCAAAATGCAGTGACACCCTTCCCCCCTGTTATCCCAACTAACAAAATATGTACCCTGACTAGGAACTCTTCTACTGGAGTACCTCTTGCCCAACAAGCCATCGGTTCCAATCTGTGTATCATTGGCCCTGATAGGTCCCCCCCTACTTTAGTCAGGATCACCCTATTAACCTCCCGTCAAGGCCATGAAGGACCTTTCATCATAACCCTCCAGCACAACCTTTTTCGTACATTCTGTCCCACTCCGCAACCTCAGGTGAAAGGAACACACCCAAAAAGCCCAGGACTATCTCTTCGTCTTTCTCCGGATAGCCGAACCCCTCATTTGGGCCTGGGTCGAAAGTGTATGCTCCTACAACCCTCCCGTCGAGCACATTCAACGCTTCCATAGTACGAATGGTAGCCCGCGAGACGCCATTCCTGTAGAATATTAAAATTGTGGTGTCTAGACAGGCCGTGCAGGACTTGTTCGAATCCCTCATGGTAGGAGCAGTAAACTGTTCAAAGTCCGTACTGTTAATAGCAGTCATCACAGCTTCAATGGTCCTGGGAACAGCATTCAGACAACGGTAGGCGAAGAGTGCAGAGGTATTCACCGTAGGTTGCATACCAGTCATAGAAGCAACCAGTTGCTTCGCAGTTGAGCAGAGAATAATGGCTTCCATAGTTCTCCAGTGAGATACTGGTGCCACTTCCATCGTGTACTAATTGCTCCCATTCACCAGCTATCTCATCTCCCACGCAACATATCTACCGAACAGCTATTTGCATGCCCACCAAGACCCCTGTCTTACGATGTTAGACATCATATTCGGTGACTCAGGCGGCTCAAACAAACCGACAATAACCCGAACTAAGACTGCATTAAAGAATTGGGGGGAATATACTCTAGGGGCAGGAAGGCTGTCAAAGAAAACAGTTCTATCACGGGAAGCATATAAGGGAGCTGGTTCTTCTATGTTATTCTTTTGTTTTTGTCCATCACACATCCAGCTTCCCTCCACTCCATTTCCTATCTGTATCAGTCATTCTTTTCCTAGTCTTCTGCCATCATCAATTTTGTTCCCTCTCAAAAGCTGTCCATCGTCATATTTATTCATTCAAATAAAGGTTTTGTGTTGTGCAGTCATGAGGGAAAGGATCCACTTGGCCTGGCGGTCCTCATTGTTGTTTAAGAGTATCCAGTCCATCATCATCGGCAATAGTAAAATGCTCCTGTAACCCAAGGGCATAAGAGAAAATGTTTTTCCAGAGAGTGATGGGAGGAAGCAGATAACAAATATAATGATCACAAAAGGATCGGGGGTCCACTTATTCCAGTGGCGAGCTGCCCGCCTATCTGGGATGGGTGGGGAGCTATCTCCCATGTGGATCATGAGTATTAATAACGGTTTCAGTTGAGTAGAGATTTTTGAAACAATTGATCCAATGGTATACAAATGAAAAAGAAACCAGATACCAGCCTTCTCAAGCTTCACGCACTGCCTCGACTTCCCTTATGAACCAAACCATCCACGCCTCACAGGTCCGTCTACTACACCGTCCATCTACGAGTCGTTTCCTCCACTCTATACTGCTTAAGCAACTCATAGAATCAGATTTAATAGCAATTTCAAGCAGAAGGTGGACAAGGTAGACAAGGTTGACTTACAGTATTCGCATCGAGAGCTTCACTTATTGCGCAGCGCGCCAGACATCATCATAATAGTCTCTGAGATCCTCTGCAGTGAAGGCGAAATTTCTTTCACCTTGGGCTGCAACTGGCTCGCGAAGGAATATTTTCTGGAAGTTGAGCTCCAAGGTGCCTCCGGTGGTAGAATGTGCGTCGATGAGGATTCTGTCTTCGATTTTCGGTGTGATATTAAGAGGGTGACTGTGCCCTTCGGTTGCCTGTGGATTTGGTACCGTTTCCGCTCCCCAATGCTCGATACCGATGATTTTGGCCGACTTGGATACATAAAAGAGAAGGACGACATTGACCTTCCCTAAAGAGTTTTCTAGCCACCAGCGACCATCCGCCTTCAAGCGCTGAGCGGACTGAGAAACACCGCACTCGAAGACAGTGGTTGGCCAATCGTTTGCGCGAGGGCGAGCTGCCCAAGGTTTGAATGCCCCATCTGCTTCTTTTCCGCTTGAAATGCCTTTAAACGTTGCACTGCAGATATCAGTAAGAGCACGTCCCAGACGCATCCCTTGGGCCTTCCTTATGAAGGCGTGCCCAAACTGCTTGGTAACTATTTCGTGGATTGGGCTTAGCATAATTTTGACAATCAATACTTTCGGATCGTTGAGGTAGAGGAAGCGGAGTCCTTTGTACTGGGTGTCGCGAACATGCTCGATACTAGAAAGCTCCTCTGGGGTCACATGGGAAAAAACCATGTAATTGCTCAGCGATTCGTCAGCATCACCAGAACGTAATTGGCTGGCTTGCGAATCAATAGCCCTTGTGAATGAGTGGATATCGCGATATTCATGGTGTCCTACACCCTCTAACCCTTTGGTAATATAGTAATGCATGTTAGGTAGTCCACTAAGGGCTCGAGTTTGATAGGGGGAGGGGATTGGGCCGAGACTCAATCGCTTGGTGGGCATGGCGAGCTTTCTTCCCCCTACCCAATGGGATATATTGAAGAACCTCATTTTGCTTGCGTGGAATCGGCGCCAACGGCTGTTGGCTGTGGTGTTGTGAGAAGCAGGAGTGGTAATTGCAGCAGAAGCAAAGTGTTGCTGGTGGGCTTTTCTATTCAGCTCAGTGCTATTGATCACGTGGTATTACCGGGGTTTACCATACTAACACAATTTACCGGCCACATATCACACGGGTATAACCCCCACTCCGGTGTGCAGATTTCGCAGCTCTTTAGCATGGTTAATGGCTTAGATTAACTCCAGATCTATACGAAAGGTAGCATGGCTAAGGAGCTCTTGCTGTGACCCACATCTACATGACGCCACACTTGAGCTATACCCAATATCGGAATATTACTTGGAACTAGGTACAAGGGTCCGGCGTATAGCAGTCGCACACACTACTTTGTGACCCCCCCAGTTTTGAATTTTTTGCTGGTACGCGGCTTTGGTGTGTGTGAAGACTTTTATGGCGGACCCTTGTAGAAACATATGCAGACCAAGAGATTAGGAAAATCTACAAATTCCCTCTGAACGCACAGGGTGTTAAGTAGGTCCTACAAGACCAAAAGGGGATATCTGCGGTGCTCGTGCAGGTACGATAAAAGGTTTAGACAGGAAAGTCATCAAAACTCAGAAATCATAACTCCTATCACCGTAGTAGACCTTTGTATGGTATGATCAAAAACAGCTATGCAAGTCTTAACTTACTGACCTCCCCATCATGGGCATCTGGCTGGCCTTAGTGATGCTTGGCAAAGACCATTATGGCTTGACACTAGTCCAGAATTGTAATCTGGTTTCGTTGTGTAGTTGGTATTACACCCAGCTGTATTATTCAGAATACCAGTTCGACTCTGGTCAGAGGTATTTCTTTTTTGTATTCTTTTTATGAATATTTTCTATAGAAGTCTCGAGACTCTTGCCACTCGGCACAGTATCAACAAACATTTTGAACGAGGGCGCAATGCAAAGATTCTATGGGTGAAAAAATAAACCATGGATAACCAACCTGGAGGTCAGGAGGTTCCGGGACCGTTTCCCACTCATGTCTGGGTTTGCTTCCCATGCCAGACAGCCCATCCATCATCTGTTGCATAATTTATTGGGAATAAATACAGAGGCAACCACTCCCCAAGCATGTGGGCGGTATAAAATAGATTAGTTTTAGTTTGTAGCATGCAGAGACTGGAGCCGCACATATATTGCAATACAACGAGAGACCCGCAGTAAAAGTATTTGGCCTTCTTTGCCAATAAAATGCAGGCGATAAATGTGGCATAAGGAAATTTTGTCGCAGGGGTTTTCTTGGTAAAGGGGAGAGGGAAGGATACCATCAAGAGAATACGCAAATAGGTTCTCGTCCAGGCATCGGTGGACAAAGATAATAAAATTATTGAACCCGTCTCTGCAAATATACAACTTCATTGGATAGACTAGATTTCGGAGTATAGAGGGAGATTGAGCGATTGAATCACAAAGCATCACTCATATCTTCCGTGGATATCCCTGTCGGAGGTCACACAGGAACAGCTGGGGTCGAAGCAGAAAGTAATGGGACAGATCAATCAAAGCCAGAGAGGGACGATTGCTATCTTGCTTGTTTGCCTAGTAACTATTATTTACAGGAAACCATATGTCCAGGGTATAGAGTCAGAAGAAGGAAACACCCTTATATTCTATCGTTGTTCTATCTGAGAAGGCACTCCGGGTAGTGTCTACTTTTTGAAGCTTGAGAGGTATATGTTGGAAACTATGGTTGAATGTAAACTCGTTTGCTGATTGCCACGCCACTGTCTCCTCTAATCACCCCTTTCCCTCCCCTTTCCCAATACTAAATCCGCTTCTTTTCGTTTCGGCACCATCTTCACATCCGCGCGAAAATACCCAGCCAGGACGACTTGGAACGCTGCCTATTAAATCCTACTGTAGATTCTGTGTAAACTCGACACCGCGGGAGGAGTCATGGTGAGAACACCACCTCGTCTTCACGGCTAATAGATATATTAAGGTCTCTCCTCGTTTCCATAAATATCGAAGCAATGATGGCAGAATCGGTAATATATCGGGAACGAGAAATGCTTAGCAAAATGGTAGATGGATTAGAGTTGGGAGATGATTGCGGGGGATGATAAGATTGAGTCCTAGGGTAGGATAAATCGAGAGTCGGGATGCTGGCGTGATGATGGTCACCTTCGGCCCTCAACTACGACAGACTTTAAAAGGAGAGGCGACTCCAACATCCTGGCGGGATTCTCAATTATTCTAGTTCTTACTTATGCGGCCTTCTGGTCACAAATATCCGAACGCACGTGAACTTCCCAAGGATTTATCAAAGGGATCAGCTTTTCTACATACCTAACTGCGGATATTGGGTGTCTCAGTTAAGTAGAGGTGTGGAAGCTATTATGCGACCGCTTTACAGAAAAAGAAACAAATCGGAAGTCCACTTTTTGATAATCTGCGTAGTGCCTCCGTGCCCGCTAGCAGCCAACAAAGCTGCCTTCCATGTGGTATATACTGTATCGCCTATTCACTAGGGTGCCCTCTCTACCCTTAACCCCCCCCTGTAGTTGAGACAGTTAGTATTGAATGCAGTTTGCAGCAGTTGCTGGGGAAGGTTGGCTTACAATATTTGGGTCGAATGTTTGCGCTATTGGGCACCTTTCCACACATTAGTAGAAAAGCGTTCAAGCTCCTTTCGAGAGAAGGTATAATCCCCCTCGCCCTTGGCAGGTGGGCGAAGGAAGACACTTTCGAAGTTGAGCATTAAGGACGCCTCATTTGAAACGCCTGCGACGGAGTCGATTTCGCGCGTTATTGCTGGCGCAGTTCTGGTACGCCTGGGTTGACCGTGAGTAACATGTGGGTCCGGAATGGTGACTAGTTCCCATTGCTGAAGACGTATTTCTTTCTTTGATGCGGAGTATGAGATGAGGAGAACGATTTTCACCTGTCCGCCGGAGTTCTCGAACCACCAGTGAGCATCGGCCACCAAGCGATCGCGGGATTGGGAAACCCCACATTCCATGACAAGCGTTGGCCAGTCGGTTCCAAGGGGGCGATACTTCCGAGGTCTCCACGCGTAATCGGCCTCCTTTTGGCTCCCATTTCCATTGAAGGTAGTAGAACCTGTTATAAATCACCGGTGATCAATGCGGGCATCCGGTTCTTTCCTTTGTACGTTTCCTATATTGTCACTCTTTAGTTGTTAGTCTCATTTGTCACCGTTATAAAGCAAAGAGAAGGAGCGCGTTACCTAGAGGGTATACGATATGTGAAGATCCGCACCACTGGCCAGGGACCATCGGAGAGGAAACCGAATGATGGTCCGGAGTACTTGACGTGATGGGGACCGGAACTCCATTGCTCTGTGCCTATCCCCGGATGGATATCCGTTAGGAAGGTGGTCGGCAGATGTATCTGGATTGTGTATATAAACCTACTGCTCCCCTCTAGTTAGATAGACAAGCAAGTTGGATACGAATCCAAAGCAATACATACTTCACTCCTCCTTGACTTGACTCTTTCCGTACTCTGACTTCATTTTGCTTGTCCGCCTATCCGTCGTCCTGCCGCAATCCGCCACTCATAACAAGAGAGCCCATCCGGTAAATATCCTCAAATAGTCCCATTTCAGCCATCTTAATATCCAACCTGCCTCCGAATCCCTTGCTCGTCATTTCTTGAACTGGGCCAGCCATTAGTTTGACTATCAATGTCTCCTCACGGTTGAAGTAGTGAAAGCGGTGTCCTTTGAGGCGAGCGCGGCGAATACGATCGATGGTCGCAAACCGGTCTTGCGTCATAGGGGCAAATACTGCGTACTGCTGGCTAGCCTTACCGGAACATAATTTACCGGCTTGCAATTCAATGGCCCTTATGAATGACTTCGCATCGCGGAATTGCCGGAGTTCTACACCTCCCAACCCCTCAGTAAGATAATAATGCATGTCGTGTGTTGCGGTAGGTTCTGGGTTTGGATGAGGGGAGGCTGGAGAGGAAGGTGGGATGTAACACAGTATCTGCCCTGCCGGGGGATATCCTGATCGCGGGGCGGGTGGGGAGGGAGTTCGGGGCGAGCTGACATCCTCTACGATATAGGCAAGGCAGCCATTCTTTTCGGAGCTCGGTTGTGGATGCGGGGGATAGTAGTTAGGTGGTATCAGGGTCGGAGGTTGTGGATTGCGGATTTGCGAGGTTGTGAAAAAAAGGTGTGGTGGTTGCAGCATGAGAGGTTAGGTTATATAGTTCCGGCCACCTATAAACAACATCTCAATTGAACCAACGGGGAACGCCTTGGCATAAGGTTGACCAGTTTCTGGACCTTGACAAGCGTCTTTTTTTACCGCCTTGATGTTCTCAAAGGGTCTATATCTCTTCTAGCGTCCTTTTATTTTCACTTTCCTCCCGGTGTCATGCAGGGGCGTCGCGCTTTGCATAAAATTAGTTGTGTTTATCATGCTGTAGGAAGTTTTGGGGGGTAGATTCCAAGCTGTCATTTAACTCTTGCCCTGTATAATCTTGCATGTTCTCTTTTCCTTGCATAGCTCACTCCTCCCTTTTCTTCACCCTCTCCCCCCCGAATTATATATCAACTGTCTATAGCGTTTTTTAAATAGTGAAATGTGGTTTAATAGTACGATAGTGCAAGGATTTTTAAGGTGATTGTCAAAAACTATATAGACACCGTACCTACAATATAAGGCCGCCCAGCGATCAATTTCATAGTATGAAACATCCTAGTAGAGAAACCACCAAGAAAATAAGCTACAGCAGGTACCGTATTCAGAGACTAATAGACTCCCGGGCAGAAGAAGCGGCGTCCAATGGCCAACACGCCAACAGAATGCCCCGCAAGGCTCAAGGTCGGCGGCAAACACCTCTGGAGGTGTGGAAAAATTCTGTATAGCAGTCCTAGGGCTCACTGTGAGAAGTACGAGGACAAAGGGGTTCGTCCGACACAGGGTTTTACACCAAATTTAACAAGGAGAGAATGTCTTCAAAAAGACTATTCCCAACGCTGATCATCTGAAAATACTTCAAATTTTTCCATCAGCTAGGGAATGACTATCTATTTAAACTTCCACAAGTAAAAGTGTGAGGAATCAAAGCTGTCCTCATTGTTCACGACTGCATCAACCCGTGTGCAAGTGACTTAACATTTTATATGGGGCTCCATCCAAAATGTACATTACAACCAATAGCGGATACTTAACTGACCCTTTCTCGATCACCTTGTAATGTTTAAGGATTCTCTAATACTCTTCATACTATCTACAATCTTACCAATGCATGTACAAATCATTGCAAATTCTCATAGGTATTGTCCAATGAAGGAGACTGGTAAAGAAGGACACTTTTGGTGTAAAAAAGGTCATCGGGTGAATCTTTTTGGCCTAATGCTTTAGCCGCTATGAGAAGGTATTATGGAAAGGACTCTTTCAACTGCAAGACTAGTGAAGTTTGAATATAGGTTTGGGGGGTCAGGGGGCCTACCCCGCCTTATGGCTCCATCTACCAGAAAATTATATGGGTGCGAGAAAGTGCGATGAATAGCTGAGGCTTCTTTCTTTCTTTCTTTTCTTTTTTGCTTTCCGGTAGGGTGCCGTATTAAATGGGTTTAGGATTAGTGAGGTATGAGACTATGGTATGCTAGAAGGTCGTGCCGATTAAGTTGCAGGGCTGGTTAGAGCACGTGTGGTAAACGTGCTTTTCTTTTGAACGGTTAGTTTGGCACCTGGAATTGAAGCTGTATTATTATATTTATTGCCCAGTGATACTTCATGGATGCAATTACCGGGGGATGCTGGTGCTCTGACTCTCTCCACGGGGGAATTCGGCAGTGAACCCTTGCATCTAGTTATTGTGAGGAACATCTACTGGAAGCGGGCTAGCCTTAGCGCACTTATCTAGGCAAGCCTGACGGCGTTAGGGGTGGTTTTGCACTGGCAGAACATTACTCCATCAGTTCTC
>Ga0307507_10004835_pt1 | contig 23144 bp, 20 predicted proteins | sample 7_EM_MG_FD_207223 | JGI IMG/M metagenome (GOLD analysis project Ga0307507, IMG submission 207223) | Populus trichocarpa ectomycorrhiza microbial communities from riparian zone in the Pacific Northwest, United States - 7_EM | ecosystem: Host-associated > Plants > Roots > Unclassified | place...
TGGGCTTGTATTTGGGGTAAAAATAAGGGTCCTCTGATTCCTATTTTTGACAAGAGTGTGAATAGATTTGTATATATTGGAGTTTTGGAGGATGGCTTAGTTGATGGCTGGCAGGAGGTGGAGGACACAGTTGGGGATCCTATCTTTCAGCAGGATGGTGCAAAGATACATACTGCAAGAGATACTATGGCTTGGTTTGTAGGAAATAATATACAGGTTATAGAATGGCCACCCAATTCCCCAGACCTCAATCCTATTGAGCACTGTTGGAAGAGGTTGAAGGAAAAGCTACACCAGTGCTTTCCCAACATTCACAAGACTAAGGGGGGGCCATATACTGTTAGAAGATGTCTAGCAGAAGCTCTTGATGTGGTTTGGACTCAGGATATTGAAGGGGATTTTTTGGAAAGCCTGTGGCAGTCTATGCCTAGGAGAGTGGCTGCTGTTCTAGATGCAAAGGGATGGTATACTAAGTATATATTTTTTTTCTCTAAAATTTTAGATGGAAGTTTTCTTATATCTACTGGATATGTACATAGATTTTCAGTTCATTCTAAGCAGTTGTGGTTGTATAGGTAATAAATGTATGGTGGGAGTGGGGTTGCCGTTGCCGCGCCGGACGAAAAGCTTTGTCCCCGTACTTTACAGTATATATATCTGCTTCCCCCCCTCCCCCCACACACACTTCAAACTTGGATGTGCACCCCTGGGGGCACTTGTAATAGCTTTACTTCTCCCAACAGGTGAGCTATCCGTGGTCCCCGCTCCATTCCTAATATCCGGGGAATATGACCTGGGCCTATTAAGTTAAGCGCTTAGTATGGTACAAACTTAATAGCTAGACTGGTTTGTCAAAAAGCCTGTGGAGAGTACGGGGGCGCGTTGATCCTGAAATTGGATAGGACTATTATACTTTTACAACCCTCGCATACTAGCCGCCAAGAGATGGAGCGTAAATTATCCATGAAGGTATTATTTGTTAAGTCTAATTCTACATTGCCTGCTTGTTGCTTTCCTTCCACTGCTATGCTACGTTTTGCTACCATACTACCAACCTTTCTATCTCTGCCCCCCTCCCAAGTGGCTCCGTCTTCTACTATCACTCGCTCGCTGAATGGGGCAGAGACGGAGGGAAGGAGGGAAGGAAAAAAGAAAGAAAAAATGACGCTGTACAAGAATATGAGTAATGCTTTAAGGAGGGGGTAGTAAAGGGGACCGAGAGGGGGGTGAGAAGCCATCGGATATAACAAACCGGACCAGCAGTAAGTCACCGTGATGGTCTAACATTGTCCCATCAGTGAAAAGAAAAGGAGAAGGGAGGGGGAAAAAAGAAAGAGGAGTGGTGAGGAAAGAATTGTCATCTCATCTCCGTCGGACAGAATAAAGCATGACGTGACCTCCGTTCAATGAATCCAATGAATTAACAAAAACACGATATTCAACGCCGGGATAAAAAGTAAAATAAAAAAAACCTCCATCCCACTTCATCACCCTCTTCTTTCTTTAATACATATATCCATACACCGAACCACCCCGGGATCCAGAACGCCTACATTCAAAATGAAAACTCCCTAAACAGCGCCCTAGCAACCCGAGGATGCGACGAGAAGTTAGAACTAGCAAGCGGCGCCGGCCCATCATCATATGACTCCGACGTCCTCGGAATATCCGAATACGACCCCCTCCTCGACGCCGCGATCTGAAAAAGCGGCGGCGTGGCGATGCGCATCACAGAAAAGTCCGCGAGGGAGTGGCGCTTGCCATTCGACACGCCGAGCGACTGCGATTGATTCTCCGCTTGCGAGTTTGCGATGCTGGCCGTTGTGCCCAACGAGGCTTCCGAGGGCTGGCGCGAGAGTGTCAGACCGAGGGATTCGGTTAGGGGGGGTGGGAGCCGGGGATCGTCCGGGGAGAGGTGGGTCGTATGGGCAGGGTCCATCGCGCTGTTCGATGATGAAGAGGAGGTGGGGGACGGGGGGGATTCGTCCAGGTAGCCGGTTGAGACATATTCCAGTGCGCGCTGGGTCGGGCTCGGGATCCGGCGAGGGTAGTTTCTTATGCTTAGGGATTCGTCGGGGGCACGGAGCTCGCCGGATCCCATGTCTTCGATTAGTGCCTCGAAGCGGGCTATTGAGTTCATGGGAACCGGGACGGAGGTTGGACTGGACGGGGCTGTCGAGAAAAACCGGTCTAGGATAGTCTCTCGACGAGCGGGCACCGGACCGGCAGTAGGAGAGGTGGCGCGGGTGGGGTTTAGGAACGCTGCGTGCATACTGTGATAACTGTCGGTGCTGGTGATGTCGGGTGATGCGGGGCCCGTGTGGTGCCGGAGCTTGGTCGCAATGTGTAGACTCGGCCGTCGGTCCGCAATGTCTGGGTCCCTTGGTGAGTTCATTTCCGAAGCCGGGCTGCTTAGCAAACTGCCGTTATCGTCCGAGTCTATGCTTGACAAGTTACTAGCTCTCGAGCGCAGTGACGGACTAAGGAGTGCTGTAGTTGGCTCGCCGTTAACGATGAACAGCGATGACGATGAACCAGGCAAGTCATCGGGGTCGCTGAATTTCTCCTGGAATGCAGATTCCAGAGTGTTTACCGTTCTGTTGGAGTGTGAGGAAGTAGGTATTAAATAGGACTGAATTTCCCGCGCCCATCTTTCTAAGGGTTCAGTCTCCGACCCCGGCCTGAAGAGCAGCGTTTCCTTTCCCGGCAATTCTCTCTTTGCGCTCTCTTTTAGCGGTACATCATGGCTCCGTCGCCGAAACGAGCGGGATGATGACAGAGCTGGTTCGGTGCGCAGGTTGATTACTAGTGTGGGTAGGACTATAGACTTTTTCCTATGTCGCGCGGCTACGTCGCCGATATAACAAGATGATATTGAAGATAACCTAGAGCGAAAACGAAGAAGATTAATGAGATGGACAAAAGATAATAAAAAATCGTACCAAATTAAAGAAAAAAAGTGAAATAATAAAACTTACGGGTATCGCATTACAGGCTCCGCATCGCTCTAGTCATTACCAAATCGCATATCAGCAATACGTCTCTATGCGGGGAATCCCAGAAATGGGTCATGTGAATTCACCTTTTGCTTGTATATTGATAGATACATCGGCAACTGGCCCGACTCTTCACCACCACCAATACCATTATTAATACCACCAACCATATTCGACCCCGCAAAGTGCGATTTCCGCTCTAAACCGTACGTCCCTTTCCCCCCCACGCCGCTGCTACTGCTACCGCCGATGGTAAGCGCTGGCACACCTACAACCGCGCCTGAGCCCGCAGCTATGGACGACCGGGTGGGAGATGCAGCGGATTTTGTCGGGGCGGTGGAAGAATTGGGTCCGAATCTCACGTACCTGATCTGTCGTCGCACGGAGATGCGGTCAGCATTTTGTGTTCGGGGGTCGGGTTTTGGTTCGGGGATTCCGAGACATATGGGGGTTAAGGAGAAGGTGATTGAACTTGAGGTTTTGGAAGAAAGAAAAAAAAGATATGCACAATTGATTGCTAACGATCTTGCGTGTACGCATGTACGGATAAATGAACAGAGCAGGAGGATAGGCGGTAAGGATGTATTTTAGGCTCGGGATCGCATACCTTCCATAGGGCACGACCCATTAGATTGCGCTCTGGTGGCACCTGGAGCCAACCTTCCATTTCGCTCGAAATGTCTTGAAATTATCGCGTAGATTCTTTCTCGAAGACAGAGACCGAGAGAAGGTTTGAGAAATAAGGTGGAAGAAAAAAATAGGCCAGGAACCACTTGAGTTTTGTTGCGTGGGATCCTCGAGCGCTTCTTTGTGTGGAATGGAAATGTCTTGGAGGGAGATATAGCGAGAAGGGGCGTATGATGCGGGTGTGGGTGTGAGTGTGGATGTATGAACGGTGGTGTGCAGGGTGAGTTGAGTAAGTGAGGGAGGGAGAGAAACGTTGAATTTGTGGGGTTAGAATCCCGTGCGGCGGGACACGGAAAAAATCGACTCTTTTGTTCCTTCTCTTTCCCTTTCCCGTACCCTTGTGTAAATTTATTGGTGACCGGCCAGCAAGGCGTTTCCTTGCTAGGGGTTAGTATGGTCTATATTGAGAACAGAAGAGTGAGTGAGAACGACGGAAAGGCAGGAAGCCGAGGCGGAATGCGCGGAGAAGACGCCAAATGGCCTTCGGTTGGAAAGAGAGAAGTTGGGGGGAAGCAAGGGATAATTAGGAGTAAGGGGGAGGACGGGAGAAAGAATGTGGACTAGTGGAAAGGAGGGAGAGCACAGCAAGGGGAGGAAGGGAGGAAGGGAGAGGGAAGGCTACATACGATACCTCAAGACGAAAGTCGGAGACGAAGGAAACGACGCCGACGACGATGGTGGTAGGAACTATCAATTTGTTCCACAGATACCAAGAACAGGACAGGAGCGAGATATAGAGAGGCCTGTCAAAATAAAATAAAATAAAATAAGGCTTAGAAAGGGCAGAAAACTAGGAGGTGATCCAAAGGAAAGAAAAAAAATGTTGCCTGTAGGTGGTGATGTGTGAAAATACTGGTAAGTTCTCTCACATAATGAAGGGGGAAATGTGAGATTATGAAGAGAGGACCGAGTGACTGGGTGCTGGCCTTACTTCCATCTCGCAGTAACACTTTCACACCCGCAGAGACAGTGAAGGAAGGAAAACGGGAGGGGAAGGTTATTGTATATGTAATCAATAGGGTAGCTTTGGAAGGACTCTGCTTCTTGTATGCGGATTTAAAGGTCACAGGCACCATAACACAATATCAAGGAGAGTTGGTGCAGGTGCAGTAGAGTAGAGTAGAGTACACGGTGACCGCCTCACTACCGGTTACTCTTGCCACATTGATTGATTGATTGATTGGTACTGTACCGGTATTATGATGGAGAAGAGGAGGAAGCAGAAGAAACAATCGAATAAGAGAGCGAACGGCTGCCCCCAAAGTTGTGGGATCGGATAGATGGCGAAAAGCGGGCGCCGCCGTGGTGCTTCTGCTTCTGCTTCTGCTTTTGCTTTTTTCCATGTCACTTCTGCCCATGCTTCCTTTTTCTCCCATGCTGGAATGGAGAAAAAGGAAACTACCAGGGACAAGGAGGAAGGGAAGGAAGGGAAGGGAAGGGAAGGAAAGGGATCCAGCGAGTTATCGTGCCGGTATTCTTTTCATAATTGCCAGGTCGAACCCTGGCAGATCACTTTGTCGAGTATCATGAAATTGGGCTTTAGTGCACCGTGCGTATCACCTATCTCGTGCCTGAGAACCCCCCGCATCAGGGGGAAAAAAGCCATGGCAAAATTCTTGTCACGACGGGAAAATTGCCCTGGCCTAGACGGAGGAGAAAGTGGTGAGAGTGTGTGAGAAGGGAGATGTGGAAGAAAAAGGCATTCACCAAAGATTGGGCCATCAACGCTATGCATAACATTTCCTTTATACCCGTTCTACAAGATACTAGTGGCTAGCCCAACCATAGAGATATATACATGCAGCAAAACCCTTCCTCAGGTTACCGCGCCTGTACAGTTATATTACAGCTATATAATACAAGTTCCACTCGGTAGCCTGTTTCGGTATGGAGGGAAATGGACGAAAGAAAGAAAGCGAGGGAGAGAGAAAGCGAGAAAAGGAAAACGTTAACTTTCCATCTCATTGACCCTCGAGTAATCATACGCTAGTGTCCTGCCGATAATTTCGCATTCCGACACCCGAGATGTTGATATGATTGTGATATGGTACTTATAGTACGGTAGGCAGATATGATAATATGGGGTTATTAGGAACTAACTAAATTGAGCAAAAGGAGGAAGGCGAGACTCACTTTAAAAAGAAAAAAGGAAAAAGGAACTCGGGGAGGAAGGAAGGAGAGGGGGGAAGTCACAAGAGAAGAAATCAACGGAATTTCTGTTACCACGGATCAAGATATTGGATCCGCGGCCCTGGGTGGTACAGGTGCCAAGGTGTGATGAGGGGTGAGGGAAAAAAGTGATATCGCCTTAAAACCTTCTACCTTCCAACAGAAGGGAAAGCAGGTATCCAATTCAAGGTCGAGATCCAGCCGGAGTTACATCGCGGCAGCGGGTGTAGCAGAATATGCCGTACCTCGAGGAAGAGATTCACTGGCAGGATGCCGGTTTTGGCTGAGTGTCTGCAGGTAAGCCCGCTGATTCGGGTTAATTTTTTCCACCAGATTAGTGGGGAGTAGGCAGGACCTGCATATTCGAGTAGACAACATCTTTCTCTAGACAATAACTTTACCGGTAATTCTAATGCATATCTTACTGTGCCCTCCCTCCTCACAAATAGATTCAACTATTTCGGCAATCAACCTACTGTAGTGCTCCACGGATAATCTAATGAGAGTCCAATGTTAGAACAAATTGGCGACGCGGATAATTATTCCTTAAAAAAACAGTAATAATCCGGTCCGCCGATGGGAGGGGAAAATAGAGTACCGGTACGGCAGCAGCACTTGCGATTCGCTGGCTGATTATCTGCGGAAACCCCCCCCCCCTAGCCAGCCCACGATAGGCTTAGTTTGGCAAGGGATCGGGATTGCGAAAACTAGTTAATCAGACCTAACACATCTAAAGGGCTCAGGGTATAGCCGTGTTAGGGAAAGCATTATCATAAATTCATAATCCTTCTCAAGGAATTTTGTCTCTGAATCTGGAGATTAGAGGCCTGTCGGAGATAGCGAATCGAAAAGGGGTTTTTTTTACGGTACGTGCCTGTGTTACCCGTCTCTCACCCCCACGGTATCACACACGGCGGTATGCAACGTTTACGCAATCGGACACCAACTCACAATCGAAGAGAAAAAAAACGTGGGAAGCGGTTGACAGCATTCCCCGTATTGTGCCCGCTTTCCTCCACAAGGTTCCCTCCACAAGGAAGTGAGGAGAAGCAGTGGAGGGAGGATTGGAAGGCTTCGACCTTGTTTTCTATCTTTTGGTCACGGCCAGTATGGTGGATTTGCCCTACCGGTACTATACCGAGTGCTCATTGCTGCATTCAGCCTTTTGAGGGGTGCCCTCCCCTGCCTTGTGCTGCGAGTGACCCGCGGATGTGTAGGTTGAATCTTGTAGGCTAGATTGTAAATTTGCTCTTCCTTCACCAAATCACCAACCTACACTGCTGCTCCAACGATAGCCAAAAAACAAGCCAAAAGAATCTGGTGGCAGCGCCGCCCAAGCCTCACAAGCCGCCACACTGTAGATAGACAAGGTACCATATCATACCATAACATGCCATACGATGTCGCCGTGCCGTCGCTCCACCCAACAAGCTCCTCATCTCAAGCCGGGGACCAGGCAGGGCCAGACCCGATTCAAGATCAGAGCCGAACAGCGTAGGCAGGCAGGCAGGCGAACAGGCGCGGCTACACAGCTACCACGGTGCTCCGAACCCCTTTCTACCGATGTGTTTCCACGGTAGGTACCGAAGAGCAAGCCCTCGGCCACTAAACACCAGTATGGAAGTTCCATCAGAACCACGAGAGAATAATGTAAGGGCAATAGTTTAATAGCATTCCCCCCCCCCCACCAGGCGGCGAACCACGAAAAGGAGACCATCGTATTGGGGAAGGAAGGGAGGAATTAATACGTCATTCAATTTGAGGTGCTGGATATATCCGACACTAGAGTCGAGTAGTTTGACGCCTTGGGTCGGATAGTGGCTCGGGTGCTGTAGCTGGTCTGAAAGAGGGATTACCCTCTGTAGCCTAACATGTCTGCACTGTAGTCCACCATACTGTGCTCGAGCGCTCCACTGAGACTTTCAAAGATTTGCCAGTGTACTGTAGGTGAGGCTCTCGGATACGTACTGAGCTAGTTCTTCATTGTCCTTGAATTTTTGGTAGTCAATTGCCTTTCCAAATATTCTTGCAAGTGCTCGGGGTATTCGTAGAGGCTACAAGTCGCAATTGTGTTGTGCGGTGGGTACTAGTGCAGTGGACCAATAAAGTGCTGGTGGTCGTATGTTGCTTTTCCACAATAGGCATGTCCGAAGGCTTCCCTCCGGAAAAACAGATATTCCACCCTAGCACGGTCATCACTAGTCACTCAATCGGACCGGAAATTTTGCCTAATGGAGTACTCCACTATAACCAAACGCCTTCTACCGCGATCTAGAACTCCCTAAAACCTACAGTAGGATATAGTGCATTTTCCCTCCCCGGCTCACATCAGCGCTGGAAGGGAGGAAGGGGGAAAGGAAGGGGAGTGTCGTGTCGCTTCCCTCGCCGAAACATTTGCCTGTGAATCGTGAGATTGCTGTCGAAGAAGAAGAAAAAAAGGAAGCTTTTGCACAATGCCCAAGTGGCGCATAATCTCGGGCCAGCGAGCGCAGTGGCTACCACAAACCAGGACTCGCATGCCAACATGCGAGATCCAACGACGAATGGTAAAGCCCAGCTCAAACGCACGAGACGGGACAATCACTCACTCAATCACCCCCTTTCATTCCCCTCCCCCACATTCCGCACTTCCATTGCCACCGGCTAGGTTCTGGAATCTAACAATCTTCTGTTGAGACGAAACATTTTGCTTTGCAAGGATGTTAAGCTTACTCGAGCACATACAGGTGAACCCGAATCTAAAGTTTCCCTTTAGTAGACTACCAACTGGTCAAACTTTATTTACGGACTTCCCCGTCATACCATCCCGCACTGCCGGTCCTACAATACTCTACTGTGTGTGACGGAATGGAGATGAAAAAAAAAAAAAGCAATCTGGAAGTCTAGAACGTTTCCAACACGTTGCGTTTTGGCCGGGCATTTCCTCGGAATATTGAATGGAGGCGTGGTGGGGCAGGTCGGTGAATGGATTGCTTGCAGTGTTCGGATATCGCCAGAATCTGCGGTTCCGTTTGCTTGGGATTGATTAAGGTTGAGCATAATAGGCAGGTTTTGCTGCGACTGTCCTAACTTGAACCGTCCTGATCGCCACAGCAAGGGCACTAACCTTTCCAAATGCGCAATACTGGCTAATGGCTCAACTCTGCACTACCGGTAATAGTCTAAAGAATATGATTCAAGGTAGTCATAAAGGGGTTCTGTTTACACCTTTGTTTACTGAAAATTGGTTATAGTTTGCCCTAATGCTAAGAGAAGAATTTTCAACTGACACTAAGTTTTGTATTGTGCTTAGCAAAACCTCGGTTCTAATGTTGCATCATACGTAATTCTCCACAAAATAAGCACAGTTCGTATTACGACCGCCGCCGCCGCACCAGGACCTCCCTGGTGTGGTACGAGTAGGGTACAGGAGCCTTTGCACAGCCAGCGGGTTTGAAGGGTCCCCTGCAAAGGGCACTAGAACAGAATTGGGATTTAACGTTTGGGTAACAAGCTACTGTGCCATATTTGAAAGGGTAGACGCCACCCGACCCACTGTTCCAAGCACAATTGCGCAAGGGCTTTAGGTTAGTACAGTATGGGGCATCATACTCGTAGATCCATCCTCTGCCATCTCCTTCTGATAGGCGTAGTGCGCTAATCCCCCCCCGGAGATACCGGCGCTCAGGTGGGAAAGAAGGAGAGGATGAAGATGTGAAACAGTAATTTTGGGATGCTGGGTGGATATCGATGGACCGGCAGTGCCTTCCCAGTATCAAAAATCGTAGAATCCTTCCTTGCTTGAACGGCAATGACCCCCACAATTTAGGCAGTACTCGAGTACTTAGTAGGTTTGTGGGGGTTAAACTGCCGTACCGTACTAATCTATAGATGATATATCACATGCGAAATAGGGAAGATTGATCCTAGTCGAACCTTGCCATAATGAACGTCAAGTTTAGAGTACTGATATCTTCTGTTCAGTACGACGGGGAGTTCGGTGCAGCGAGGGTAAGGGAATTGGGGGAGTGTAACTTACAAGGAAAAGAGGGAAGTTTGGGGTGAATGGAGTTGGATGAATGTGGATACTAGAAACTCATTGGGGAAAAAAAGTCATCCCGAACTAAATACATCCAAAGAGCCGTCTTCCATAAGGCACAAGCAGGATTAGCATAGACTTAGAGATATAAGCTCTGTGTCTTATTAAGAAACGATCGAAAATCGGACTAGAAAAAATCTTTCTTTCGGTCCGACTATACACTTGTGACACAGGAGGGAACAGTGACCTACCGTAAAAACTCTTGCGATTCACCATCTCGGCTAGGCCGCTAATCTTGGGATTCAGAGACAAAGTTCTTGAGAAGGATTAGTGCTTTCCTGAAGTGGTATAGCTGGTGTGTGCTTCGTCCTTGTTTGATCTCCTTAGCTTGCAAAACTAAGCTTATCTTGGGCTAATGACTCGATTCGCGGGGATGATCCGATGGTGAATCGCAAGAGTTTTTACGGGTACTGGTGGGAGGCCGGCTATGAGACTAATAGATAAGGAGAAGGGAAATAATTAGAGGATTGGATGTTCATCTATGTGATTCGGAGAATTTGGGCTTGTACCTGGCACGCTTTCAAGGCTTTACTTGAACACAGCAGAAAAAATATTTCTTGCCACAGACGCACTTACACAGCATTTGGATGCACGAAGCCTGGATGTTTGCATTTACAGCCTCTGAAGCATTAAGAGGTAAGTTGCCATACCAAAGTGTGTCTAGAGCTAGGTTGTCACGCTTGGTTACATCCCATACTTCAGGACTCACTTCACAATACCATTGCACATACAGATCCACCACATGTCTGCTCAGCTTTCAGAGTACTCCCTGAACAGCATCTATCTTTTCAATAGCTTTCCAGTCTTATTGATAGCATTCCAACCTTCACCCTTACTTAGAAAGGGGCTAGACTTGACAAAGATAATGGGGTTAGTCTAAGTACTAGGTGAGAAACCCACCATACTCTTATTCTTAATATTTGCGCTAAAGACATCAGGGTATTCTATTTTTAGACCTTGATCTTTCAAAGAGCGCAAATACCAGCTCACTGTGACAGTCCGCTCTTCTTATTAATAGTTGTAGAAGGTAACAGCTACTAATGACCCTGCTAGTGAGGTTTATGCAGATATTGTACCCTGACAATATCAATGATTATGATAACTAATACCTCAAGATGAAGTCTTTTTTATTGCTTGACTTATTAGCTATCTTGCATGCTTGACTAGCAAGATAGTATTGGGTGAAGAATCTTAGGAGGTATGCTGCAAAGAGGAGGATGATAAACATTGCTTGAATTGAGGTTAGGATTTTAGAGTACTGAAGATAGTGTAATAAACCTTATAGGTGTTCTAGATGTGGACTATTGAGACATCTATCATTTGAGCAATGGAGAAGGAACAGACTTAAGATAATTAGCTTTATAAATTGGACTAGTTAAAATAGATATATAGTACCTAGTGGGAAGTGTTCATGAAACAGGTCTCACCTCCAAGAAATGCCAATTGTATACAATATCGATTGCTACTTCATGGGCTCTTTACATGAGAGTATCATAAACAATAATAATTAGGAAGGTATCTAATCAGACTAGTAGGTATGTTTTATTACTGAGTGACAGCTATTAAATGAAAATTAAAAATTGCACATATCAGTTTGTCTTAGAAAGTACTAAAAACTTAAGAGTATACCCAAAGGATAGGGGGAAGTTACTTCAAGTTGCTTTGGCTACTGTATTTCTTTGAAAATAACGAACCGGGGTGAGCTAGGTATACTGTATGTGAGAACAATGAGCGAGATGAATGGTGTTTAGCCTGTTGTGGAATGTTCCAATATAGGGTAGTGTAATAAATATAAAGTACAGAGAAAGAAGTGTGGAAAGGAAAGAATGAGTCGTATCGCATCTAAGACTGTGGACTTAGAAATCAAAACAATAAAGTATGCTAGAAATTGTCATAGGTATCACTCGATTTTAGACAGAAGTGAGCTGGTATTTTGGGTCTCTGAACAAGTCAAATTCTGGAAACAGAGCTGTGCAGGATATTGAGGGCAAAATTAAAATTAAGAGAATGGTGGCTTTCTTACCTGACACCTACACTTATCTAATTATATTTGCATAGACTATCCCCTTTCTAGGTATGAGAGATGCATCAGCAAAATGTATTTCCGTCCTGATCCCTAATAGCTAGATACTGATTTCCATCTGCACCTCTTGGAATTACTGGCGCATCATTGTTTGCTTCCGCTCACCCTTGTTCGCTTCTGGCGGACCTCTACTTTCTACCTGTCCACCCCTCTTGCTCTCCCCTGTAGACCTGGACACTTTTGTTGCACCCTGGTCCTCCCTTGCCCAGACCTTGATCCTCCCGGCCCGCGCTTATGCGGACCTTTGGCCTCTAGGTCTGCACTTGCACGAGACTTTACTATTCAGGTCCGTGCTCAGGCTTGCATAGATCTTCACTCTCAAGGTTCATGCTTGCACGGGCCGTTACGCCTCCGGTCTGTGGTTGCCAGGACTTTTATCTGCAGCTCCGTGCTTGCGTGGAACTGATCCTCCTGGTCCACCCCAATGTTGCCCCTGAATCCTCCTGGTTCACCATATTGTCCCCCCTGAATACCTCGGATCAGCACCTTTGTGGCCCATGATTTCCCTTGGGCCATCCCCATTCGACATATGTTCCCCATTGGTCCGCCCCTAGTTGGCCACTTAACCCCAAGGGTCCTCGTTGCTGTGGCCCTTGGCAACAACTTTCGTTCCCCGTTTGGATCATGAGCCTCCAGTTTCATCCCGGCCTGGATCTTAACTCTTAGATCCAGCCACAACCCGTCTCAGCAGCCCTCCGGTTGCTCCAGCTACTATACTCTTGTTCCTGGAGGAACTCGAGACTAGCTCTTTGGCTTCTTGGGTTATTCTGGTCTGCCCTGGATTCTCCAAAAGGTGGCGTAGTCTTCGAGATCAGACGAATACGATAGAAATCTTGATGAAGAATTACTGCCCTCATGCACCTTCTGCTTCCTAGAATCGGAGTCTGTTAATCTGAGTCTTTTTTACCTATTACTTTTGCGTATAGTTCTTTGCCTAGTTCTGTCCTCTCTCGCTACACTTTTATTTGCACATAAATCGCCCACAGTATGTTAGAGGTATCCGGTATGGTTACTATAACACCGGGCTAGACCTTATGTGTTCGTAATCGGAGATTCTTGTCTAAGAAGACTTGTAGTATAGTATAACTAAGTTGCTTGATTGAGGACAAATAAAAAGTGGTAAAGAGGTAAAGATAATTTTCTAGTGTGATATCTTTTTATATTGATAAGATCTCTTCTCCGGTGCTTTTTTAATTCAGTTTATACGAGGAAGGTACTTCAATATTTATGTTCCGTGTCTGAGTATTCGCAGGCTACATGTTCTGACCAGACTAACTAAGTATTGAACGAACAAAGCTCTCTCCACTCGTAAGTACGAACACCTCCTGACCCTGACAATTGGTTGATCCCATGCTCACATTATGAAGATGTAGACCACAATATTATCATAGGGGTGTGTTTGTCCCGTGGATAATAGACTAGTCTAGAGTACAGTAGCTGACTAAGGCCAACGTAATAATATCTCTTCACCGAACTGTATAGAAAGCGGTCAACTTCAATGACGTCAGACCAACCAATGCACGAGACTCTGTTACTGTTCGCGCATCAGGTTTCGGAACTTGCTTGTGACAGTGATCGCTCCAATAGCAATTTGCACCCAATATCTTATGTTCGTACTGACTAGTTCTGAGCGGGCCTGGAGGTTTCCGCTATGTGTCTTCTGGTATCTTCATAAAATATTTTACTTAAGTGTTTTTATTCTGATTCCGTCCGTCATCTTAGGGAATTCTTGTTCCTACCCTGTGGGCATCCTAAAACGGGAACACACACTTAAATTCCTCAGACGTCTCTGCGCTATTAATGCTGTCATTTATGACTTGTTGCATCATTATATTTCAATTTAATAATAATTATAACGCGGCTGTGAATCGAACATATAACCTTAAAGTCGAAGGCACGTGACTATCATCTTAAGCTAGACTGAGGTGTATATTTCGGCTGTTTAGTCCACAGGGGTCTGTGCGTGACCTTTTGTGGATTGGATTTCCTGGCATGCCTAATACGAGCTCCCTCCTTCTGGGTTTTGGTCCTCGAATACCTTTTATATAATTGTTCATATCCTTTTTGAACTTGAAACAGCAGGGTAAAAAACCTCATGCATTTGCTTGGCCACATGAGGAAAACCTTTCCTCTTCATTTAACCGCGGCCAGTCCCGGCATCTCTGGATTTTGCCTATGAAACTCTTCTACTACTTCATAAGCGTTTCCTAGCCCTTCTGGTGGTTCCCACATATTTTCATCCTCCGCGCATCCTTTCCATTTAACGAAGTAACGAAGTTCCTTGAACTCTCTATTAGGTCTTCCAACCTTCCTCGTGTAAGTGATAACCTCACTCTTCCCGATTCTTTCTACCTCCCATTGGAGGTCTCCTTCGATGTCTTCCGAAACTGGTGGGGGCTGTTCCTTTCCTTCGCGTAGTAATCCTCAGTACGGTTCTAACAACGAGATGTGAAATATTGGGTGGATTTTCCACATTGACGATATTTCTAGGTTGCAAGCGTGTTCTCCTTCCTTCACTTCTAATACTTTGAACTGGCCATTTATTTTCAGACTTAGCTTTTTTGTCTGGCCCTTGGTTCTAATATTCTTTGCGTTGAGCATTACCAAGTCTCCGACCTTAATGTCCGGTTGCTGACCGGCCTTCCGATCCTTGTATTGGCTCATGTCTTCTCGCGTTGGTTCTAGTCGCTTTTTGGCTCGTTGGTTAGTTTGTATACAGTGCGCGTATAGTCCTGCTCCGGGGTTTTGCGTCTCGCGTTCCTTCATCTATTCAGTTTGTGGATGGAAGCCTTAGTTGGCATAAAATGCTGACATTCCGTGTGCATTGGTGGCGGAGTTGTTGTGAGTGTATTCAGCTAATCGTAGTTGATTGTAGTCGTCTTGGTCATAATTGACGAAATTGCGTAGATATCGCTCCAGCGTTTGGTTGGTTCTTTCGGTCTGGCCATCTATTTGGGGGTGGCCTGCAGTTGACATTTTTCTTGAAAATGCCTAGCGACTTGCATAGCGACTCCCAGAACTCACCTGAGAACTTGGCGTTCATATTTGAGATAATTTTGGTGGGTAGACCATGAAGTTTTCAGAGTTCCCGTAGGAATGTTTCAGCCACATCTTGTGCGGTCGCGTTTTCATTTGTCCTGATAAAGTGTGCCATTTTTGTGAACTGTTCGACAACTACCATAATATGAGTATTTCCTTGCGAATCTGGTACGTGAGTGATGAAATCTGTTGAGATGGAGGTCTATGCTGCGAATGGGATCTGAAGTGGTTGTAGCAATCCATATTGTGCATGCCTTGGTAACTTATAGTGTTGGTATTCGTCACAAGACCTTACATAGTCATTTATCCATGCCTTAAGCCCCTTCCCGTAAACCTCCCTGGTGACGATTTCAAGTGCCTTCTCCTGTCCAAAATGTCCTGCTGCTTGTGAAAAGTGACATCCTTTCGCAATGGTTGTTTGTGACCCTTCGTTGTCCGGGACGTATAAGTGGTTCTTATAGTAGAGTAGTCCATCTTTACTCGTCCAGTTCTTGGGAAACTCTTTTCCTTCATTCTCCAACTTATCTAGCTTCATTTTCCTTGCCGTCCACTCCTGGTCCTTTTCGGTTGCCGTTACTACCGTTGATATAAAGTTTGCTTTGAATACTTTGATTTTTACTTGCAAAATGATAGCGCTTGACATTAAGACATGTTCCTGTCTGAGTCTGGGATGGTTCCCCATGTCTTCGGTGTCAAAGTATTCGTTGGTACTAGAGTCTGCTTGCTGAAAGTATATCATAGGTTGGGCATCTGTGACTGGTGTCGTACGTTTTGGAGACATGTTCGTCACGGTGCTTCCAAAACCACTGTCCGCCCGCTCCGTTATTTCCAACTCATCTACTTCGATTATGTCAGACGTGTTGATTTTTTCAATGATGAGTTCGGCGATCTGGGCTCCTGCTTGGATTCTGGAATCCGCTTTGCCATGGTTGATCATTATAACCTTTATTTCGCCGGTATTGTCTGCGTTCATGATGCCTCTGTTAATCGCCTTGTCTTTTCTTGCATGCTAGTCCACTTCGTAGGGCAATTTGGGCATAGGTTCCTCTCGGTAGTCTAATGACTATTCCTGTTTCCGCAAGGCTTTGTTGTTGTTGTAAAATGTTAAACTCACTTATTGGGTAAATGTCGTGGCCTGCTGCTAGCCTTGATATTTTGGTTGGTAGTATATCTTTGGTCGACAGTCGTTTAATCCTGATCCTGTTTTTATTTGTTGGTTCAGGTTCCGAAATGTAACCTTCATCTTCATCATTCTCGTGTATGAGTGATATTTGGAAGTGTTGAGGTTTCAATATCGACTACTCGCTATGCTAAGCTCCCTCCTCAGGACGGTACTCCGGCTGTCTACTCAGTGCATCTGGTTTTCCTCCTCTTTTTCCTGGGCTGTATAACATCTTAAAATGATAATCCACCAGCCTTTGTGCCTACCTGATCTGTCTTTGGTTCCAAACTTTTGTTGTGAGAAAGTTCTGCAGGTTTTGATGGTCGGTATATACTGTAATCGGCTTCCCCGCGTCCAATAAGTAATGCTTCCACTCCTTGAAAGCCTCCAGGATTGCGAGTAATTCTTTATCGTGAATTTCATAATTTCTTTCCACAGGGTTCAGCTTTCTGGAGTGAAACGCTACCGTGTGTAATCTTTTGTCTTTGAATTGTGACAGTACCCATCCGAGCGCAAATCACTTGGGTCGATTTCCACAACTCTTTCTCTATCGGAATAGAAGTGCTTTAAAATAGGGGCCTTGACCAATCGTTTTTTGAGTTTTGTAAACCCTTCGTCTTGCTTAGGGCCCCAATGAAACCTGGTTTTGTCGCCTTTTAGCGTCTCTGTTATGGGAGTGTAGATCTTTGAAAAGTCTTTGATAAAGCCTCGGTAAAAATTTGTAAAACCGAAGAAGGTTTGTACTTTCTTTACCGGTTGCGGGGCTCTCCAGTGCATTAATAATTCGACTTTTCTTTCACTCATTGTGACCCCATTGATTCTGACTATATATCCCAGGACCTCAACCAATTCAATGTGGAAAACTGAGTTGGTTACAGACACTGCCAACTCGTATTCCTCAAGCCTCGCTAGGACCTTTTTGACTAACTCGATATATTCTTCCTCACTTTCTGAGTATATCAGGATGTCGTCAAGGTATACGACTACCCTGTGGTCAGGAAACTCTCGTAGAATATTGTTTATCATCGCCTCAAAAGTTGCAGGGGCATTGACGTGTCCAAACAGCATGACCTTATATTCGAAATCCCTATATCTCGTTCTGAATGCAGTCTTCCATTCGTTCCCTTCGCGTATCCTTAGTGGATAATATCAGTCTTTTAAATCCAACTTTGTAAATATTTTGGCTCCTGCTACTGGGTCTTTTGGTCCCCCATTAACGGTAGAGGATACTTATTTAAGATCGTGAGTTTATTGAGGTTGCGATACTGGACGTATAGTCGTAACTTCTTGTCAGGTTTGGAGACGAATAGGATCGGTTCCCCTGTGGGTGATTTACTATGGACAATCCTGCCTTGGTTTAGCCTTTCTTTTATATATTGATCCACTGTATATAGCTGATATGCTGACATGGGGTAGATTGGATTCCAGGGGGGTTCGGCGCCTGGTTTAAGGTCAATCGCGTGGTTGAACATTCTTCGTTCGGCTGATTTGTCCGCCGTTGCTTTGAGAAATAGTCCGTGATAATCCTCGTGGTATTCTGGTATCTTATTCACTGATACTGGGTTTGAGTCTTCTTGTCGACATATGCTGCCAACATACTAGGCCTCTTCGTCGAAAGCTACTGTCTGATCCCAGTTGAACATTCCTGCTATTCTCTCATCTTCGACGTGTCCATGACAAGACTGTTGAGTAAATGTCCATTTTCGTTGTTCGTCGATATTAGCTACAGGATGTTCGTTATGCCACCATCCAAATGGGATGATGAGGTTATATTTTCCTGCAGCAGCTACCTCACATGAGATACTTGTGCGGTGGCCATTGCTTCCAATTTTGAGAAGGATAGGGTGTATGAAGTGTTTTCCTCCTGATGAATTAACTTCGCTATTGAAAGCCAGGATGTTTAGTGCTTTCTCATGAGTCTCGTAAGGTATGTTGAAGTGTTCGACTAAGCCTTTATTGATCAAAAATATATTTGATCCTGAGTCGAGCAGTACTCAGATGCGTATTCACTTTCCGGTTGCTTCCATAAAGGCGGGCCCTTGTGGGCAATCGTAGTGTGACAGGTTTGTGATCTGAGGCCTGAGTGGTTTGCCAATTGACAGGGTAGTTTTGCAATTTCGTTTATTGTCCATCATGGTTAATTGTAGGTAGCAGTGGTTTGTTACTGTGTTTGTATGGTTTTGACCCTTGAGGTCTCCTCAGACAAATTTAAAACGTCTCTTACTTGGTTATTGGGCAGCCCACTACTAGCGGTCTTTACTTCCTGCCGAGGAATTCCCATAACCTCTGGTGTGCCAGTTCTCTGACTAATACTTGCAAAAACCTGTTAGCAGTATAGTTCAGGAAGAAAGGGATTCTGAGCTAGATTCGCGGAATCAAACTTATCTTTCAGCCAGAGCTTGTATTCGTTGGATAGCGTAGAGGTACTTCGACGTACGTGTTCTATCACTCACGTCATCAGTCTAGGTGTAAGATTCTCGGAGTCTGCTCTCGAGGAGCGAATCCTTGTTCGGCTAGACGCCGCTAGTATCAACCTTTCCTTGAGGTTTTAGGTGGACTGGTCATACTAAGCTTTTCGCTTATTGCCATCTGAACTCTTTTCCTTCTTCTGGGTATCGGATGATATTTCCCCTAGTTTGCTCTGCTTTGTTCTCTTTGGCCTTCAGGGTGATGTCCGATGTACTTGTCGTAGTCTCTCATGCTTGTGATTTTGATTTCAGAGGGAGGGCATCCTCCAAGTACCGATTGCCGTCACCATCAGTGTTGGGAGTAACCTAGGTTAAGTCCCTATCACCCAAGTATCATGGCAAGGGTCTATCAATTTGGTTGACATGGGTGTCCCTTCAGGCGACTTTTGTCTGGTCACCGTCGAACGAACAAAGCTCTCGGAACTCTTAAGTGTGAACACCTTCTAACTCTGACAATTGTTTGATTCCATGCTCACATTATGAAGACGTAGACCACCATATTATCATTGGGGTGTGTTGGTCCTGTAGATAATAGGCTAGTCTAGAGTTAACCTAGCCGACTAATATCAACATAATAATATATCTTCACCAAACTGTATATCAAGCGGCCCACTTCAATAGTGTCAGACCATTCAATGCATGAGAGTCTGTCACTGTTCGCTCATCAGGTTTCAGAACTTGCTTGTGACAGTGATCGCTCCAATAGTAATTTGTACACACTATCTTATGTTTGTACTGACTGGTTCTGAGTGGGCCCGGAAGTCTCCGCTATGTGTCTTCTTGTATCTTCATACAACGCGTTTACTTAAGTGGTTTTATTCTGATTCCGTCCTTCATCTTAGGGAATTCTCGTTCCTACCTTGTGCGAATCCTAAAATGGGAATACACACTTATATTCCTCAGACGTCTCTGCGCTGTTACTGCTGTCATTTATGACTTGTCGTATAATTATATTTCAATTTAATAATAATTATGACCTGGCTGTGAATCGAACACCTGACCTTATAGTCGGAGGCTAGTGACTATCATCTGAAGCTAGTTCGAGGTCTATGTTTCGGCTGTTTGGTCGGCAGGGGTCTGTGCGTGACCTTTTGTGGATTGGATCTCTTGGTATGCCTAACATACTAATATACATGATAGTACGTCTCTAGGTCTATGTGGCTATTCAAGAGCCAGCTTTGTTTCCCCCGATTGTCCCCCCCTCCAGCGGATGGCCCTTTCCCTAAATTGGTTCCACTTTCGCCATATATCAATCCTATTCATCGAGCACACCCTCCACAAATCTATGGAAGCGATTGGGGTTGCTCAATTTCGTCCTATCCTTCATTCCTAAAGTACCGGGACAAAGCTTTTTCGTTCGGCACAGTTACAGCAACCCCACTCCCACCATACATTTATTACCTATACAACCACAACCGCTTACAATGAACTAAAAATCTATGTACATATCCAGTAAATATAAGAAAACTTCAATCTAAAATTTTAGTCAAAAAAAATCAATATGTCACAAACGGTGACTAAGCAGGGCAGACTTTCACATGACTAATAGTTATTAGTCATTGGTTTGTTATTTTTCATGCTATGAGATCAGTTGACTCATAGGTTTTCACATGACGAGGCAATAGTGTGTCATTAGTTTATTGTTATTGGTTGAGATTTGACAAGACTCACAGTTGTGGTCATGTGGTTTATGTATTTCGCACATGACTCATAGTTATGAGTCATGGGTTTCACGCATGTGAGCCTGTTAGGGCACATGACTTGTTTTATAGGTGTTGATTGGTTGCGAGATATGGCGCAGTTGACTCTTACGAGTCAGCTGATGGATTTCACACTATGACTTACTATGAGTCATGAGTCGTGTGATGCGAGGATATGAGTCATGCAGGATTAGGGTTGAGGGAAGAACCACTATATAAGGACACCCTCAGGGCATTGGATTTGGGTACCTGGTCGCAGGCGACTTTAACATCCACAACCCAGCAACTGACCCCTCCAGGCTCCTCTTCTCCAAAGAAGAGAGAGAGTCAGCCACCTATTTCGACCCAGCCTCAGACCTCGGCTTCACCCTAGTCAACACCCCGGGCGTGTACACCCGATTTCCCTTCAGGGGCACCCAGAGACCAAGTGCCATCGACATAGCCTTCGCCAACCCGTATATCTTTCCCGCCTTTCGTTCATGGGACGCATCGACCCTCCCTTCTACAGGGTCCAACCATACCCCCATACTAATTACTTTACACCCTCCATCACCCCACAACGACAAACCCAGACCGCGCTGGCAGGATGCCGACTGGCCAAAGCTGTCCAACAAACTCAAAAACTGGCTAGTCCCACCTCCCTCCGATACCGCCTCCCCCAACCAGCTTGACCCAGGGTTCTCGTCTGCCCTCAACGCTCTCACAGCAAAAATGGAGGCCACAGCGCCCCGCTCCCGCCCCTCCCCGAGGTCCAAACCCTGGTGGACCCCCCTCCTCCATCAGCAAAATGTAAAAACCACTCCTGGTCCACCAAGGGGGGTTATGGTCCCCCTGGTCCTCCTGGTCCACCCGGATCCACCCTGATCCACATTTTGGGTAAAATTTCCAAAAGTGTGGATCAGAGCGGATCAGAGTGGACCAGGTGGACCACAGGGACCACGACCCCCTTGGTGGACCAGGAGCGTTCAAGACCACCTTGGACCACGCTCCGACCTTTCCCTGATGTCACCTCCCTCCGAAAAGAATTTACAAAGGCCACCCGCACGGCCAAGAAACGCCAAACCCCCGACACCTTGTTCACAGCAAGAAAATCCAAACTCGGCTACTTTAAAGGCATTAAAAGGGCCAAGGCCTTGTACTGGGCCGATTTCCTCGCCAAAACCTCACCAAACAACATCTGTACGGCCAAACAACTGGTCGCCCCGAGAAACACCCCGAGATTCCCATCCCTCCCCGGCGCCTTAGACCCTGTCAACATCAACCAGGCACTACTTGACCACTTCTTCCCCCCCAAGGGCAGCCTACCAAGCAGAGGCCGCCTGAAAAGAAACCCTTCCGCCACCCCCCTCTCCAAGGACGAAATTGCACACGTCCTCTCGAAGTCCTCCCCGTCCTCAGCCCCAGGCCCTGACCAGGTCCCCTACTCCGCATGGAAAAAGATCAACCTGATCACCCCATCGATCATCTTGGACCTCCTGTCCCCCCTGGTCGACTTCGGGTACCACCCCCCTACACTGAAAACCGTCAATGGAGTGGTCTTGGACAAGCCTGGCAAGGCTTCCTATGACTCCCCTTCTTCCTTCCGCATTATTGTCCTGCTCAAAACCATATCAAAGATCCTTGAACGGGTGATGACGGTAAGGTTGTCCGCCATCGCCAGGTCCAAGTGTCTCCTTCATCCAAATCAGTGCGGCTCCCTTCCGGGCGTCAGCTCCTCCGACGCCTGCCTCAACCTCATTCACGAGGTGAGGATCTTCCAGAGACACAGGCTGAAAGTCTCCACCCTTTTCCTAGATATCAAAGGCGGCTTCGACAACGTCGACGCCTCCATCCTTAGAGCCAGGCTCCTGGCCTCCCACGTTCCGTCCTACATAGTCGATTGGGTGTCCTCCTTCTTATCAGAAAGGACATGTACCCTGGTCTTTCAAGGCTCCCCCAACATACGCGCCCTGGTTTCGGTAGGCACCCCTCAAGGGTCCCCCATCTCCCCTCGCCTTTTTCTCCTATATGTCGCCCCCCTACACATGTCGATACCCACTGGCCTCATGATCTCCTATGTCGATGACTTCGCAGTAACCGTGGCCTCCCCCTCCCACAGGGGAAACATACGGCGGCTCCAAGGACTTTTCTCCACCATCGCCACAAGAGGCTGAGACATAGGCTTGTCCTTCTCAGTCCCCAAAACAGAGCTCATCCACTGGCGAACCTCAAGCCAAAGGACGCCCCCCTCAACGGCCCCTATTGAACTGGAAGGAGAATTCTTCCAACCATCCCACATCGTTAGATGGCTGGGATACTGGTTTACCCCAGCCCTCACCTCCACCCACCACTTCAGGCACAGGCTCTCCCTGGCCCAAGCCATCTTCTCGTTTGTCAAACGCCTCTCCTCTCCGGGGGCGGGCATCAGGCCCTTCCTCTGCCATCGTATCGCTAATGGCCTCCTCCTCCCAATACTCACATACGGGGTCGACCTGCTCACCCTGAACTCCTCAGCACTCAGGGGTATGAATAGCTTTTGGCATAGGCTACAAAGGTGGACGACGAACAGCTTCTTCTCCACTCCCACCTCTATCTTCTCCCGCGAAGCATGCCTCCCCCCAATCGTTTCCTACTGCAGATACAGAAGACGGCTGGCCCCCCTCAGGATCGCCTGCGCCCCCCTGACCGGCAACCCTGCCTCAGCCAGACTACCAGCTTCCTTCCTCTCCCTCTACAAGTTCAGGGCCCAGGACTCGTCCAGGCACCTCACAACATCAGCAAAA
>Ga0307507_10004836_pt1 | contig 23142 bp, 8 predicted proteins | sample 7_EM_MG_FD_207223 | JGI IMG/M metagenome (GOLD analysis project Ga0307507, IMG submission 207223) | Populus trichocarpa ectomycorrhiza microbial communities from riparian zone in the Pacific Northwest, United States - 7_EM | ecosystem: Host-associated > Plants > Roots > Unclassified | place...
ACCTTAATTGCATATTAAGAAATATATAGTTACCTTTTAAAGTTGCTAAGTAGGTTAATTGCGTGTTAAGAAATATATAGTTAGCTTTTAAAGTTGTTAAGTTAGTTAATTGTATATTAAGTTAGTTGAATTACGTATTAAGTTAGTTAATTGCATATTAAGTTAGTTAAATTGCGTGTTAAGTTAGTCAATTGTATATTAAGTTAGTCAAATTGCGTGTTAAGTTGGTCAATTGCGTGTTAAGTTAGTTAAATTGTGTATTAAGTTGGTTAATTACATATTAAGTTAGTCAAATTGCGTGTTAAGTTAGTTAATTGCGTATTAAGTTGGTTAATTGCGTATTAAGTTGGTTAAATTGCATGTTAATTACGCGAAACGCGAAAATTAAAGTCTACTTAAATCTCATCCTGCGAATATTTTCCCGATGTTATAGCTATTATTAGCAGGCTTCCTCTAAGCCAGTAGATATTTATTAATTGCCTTATAAAGAAGTAATGTACAGCAGAGTATAAAGTAGGTTAAATTCTACTAAATACCTTTGTCCTTAATAAGTAGAAGCTTTACTTAATTAAAAAGATCGTCTTTAATATATACTTTAGCCTAATTCTTAGCAAAGTCCTTACAACGTCCTATTAATCATATAATATATTTAATAATATTATAGATCTTGCCTATAAAGCCTTTCTTCTATATAAGGATAAATTTAGCTTAATCGCTTATATTAATTAATAAGCGTTTAAACTTACTTACGCCTTTACTGTATAGTAAAGCCTTAATAATAAGGTTAATAATATAGCTAACGCACTAAAGCCGTTCTTTTTTAGGCACTAAGAGGCTTTATAAGAGGTAACTATAGAGCTTATTATTATTACTAGCGTTATTAGTTATTAAGGAGCCAAGCTTATAATTAATTTAATACTTTTAAATTACCATTACTAAAGCCATTACTATATTTTTAGTAATATATAATCCTTATAGTTATAGAAGGCCTAAAGGCACTAATTAAAGCCTACCGTCTTTGTTAATAAAACAAGCTACTATACTAAGTAGCAATATTCCATTTATAAATATCTAGATATTATAGCTAAGGTTAATTTTACTAAGTGCGGTAAGAAGGATGTCTTTAATACTAACGCATTACTGTTTAAATACGGCCTTAATCTAATCGCTTAAGGATATAGGCGCCTTTAAGAGACACTCCTAAATCTAAGGACAGTTAAATGTTAGTAAAGTGCATATATAAGGACTTATAGCTTAACAAAAGGTAATATCCTATAAAATTATCTAATTAACATAGGCTTAAGTATAGCTAGCTGCCTAAAACAGCTAGCGTTTATAGCCGGTAGCTAAAGTAGAAGCTTAATTGGCTAGTAGTTATATACTACTACTATAGCTTTTTAAGTTAATAATAAGGCTATACTTTAATTTTAAATGGCCGCTAATATAGTTATTGCTATTTATTATAAGCAAAGCACCTAGTCTTTAAGCTAGATGGTAGAGCTTATATAGCTAAAGCCTCTTTTTGCCTAAAGGACCATCCTAAAAAATATCTGCTCTATACTTCTATATTAGTAATATAGAGGCGCTGCTTAATAGTAACCGCTTATTAATAACCTAGTATCTATATTTGCTAGTAAGCTTACCGTATAATATTAAGTAGAGATTATCTTAACTAATAGGAAAAATACAGCTGTAGTTTTAATTAGCGAAAGAAGGCTCTTATAATATAGAATTATCTTAATCGCCTAATTTAGTATTATTATTAGTTGGAAAAGGGGAAGAAGTAGTTAATCCGTAAGGCCTACGCGTTACTAAAGGACGCGTAGATAAAGTTAATAAGGAAAAGGTAGAGGAAGAGGTAGAGAAAGAAGTAGAGGAAGAAGCAGAGGAAGAAGTAGAGGAAGAAGCTTTACTACCTTGCCGGGGCGTAAAATATAATATACTTTATATTATATATAGGTAATTGTCGGGAATATATCACGTGTCGCCGCGGCACTAGCGTGGCGAGGAGCCTTAAGCTCCTCGCCCTTCCTTATCAGAACAATCAAGAATCAACCATCGTATCAACCAGCAAAGACTGTTTGACTACGACTCCGACCTATTCGAATAGGTATCCCTAGTGATACCAACACTGATCAGTGTTGGTCACACAGGGTGACTCACCAATAACGGCTACTCGAGTAGGTTACAGTGATGTTGGTTGAAAGCTTGATGATTCTTGTGATGAGGAAGGGCGAGGAGCTTAAGGCTCATCGCCACGCTAGTGCCGCGGCGACACGTGATATATTCCCGACAGTAATAAAAAGGTTTGTTTTGGTGTTAGGGAACAGGTTTACACGCGTAGTAGAGATACTAGGAAAAATGCTTATTTACTATGGCTAAGCGAGAGATTCCTAAAGGTTAGCCAACCGGATCTTAGCTAAAGATCTAAATTCTACCAAAAGCTTCAAAACACCACTAAATCTTCCTTTCCTTACCACCAAGGCAGCGAGCTGTTAGCTCGCTATAGTTTTATCACTAACTAACTGTTGACTGACTATAACTACCCTATACGCAGACTGACTACTAGCTGACTGCTTACGTTATCAGCTTCTTGGCAGCTACGCTGCCAGCGTCGCTGGCTATTGGACACACTAGTTAATAAGCTAGATAGGTAAAGGCACTATTACAGTATAACTTTAAAATTATATACCGCCTAAAAAAAAATCCCGCTAATAGGTTGTTAAAATGTCTAGATTATAAGACTAGGAGAATCCAGGATAGTATAGGGGAAATAATTCCTATATTATAAAATTTACTTAGGAAAAAAGAAGAGTCTTTCCCTAAAACTATAGAATTTTATAGCAGGGTAGAGGTCCTAGCAATATAGCTGCAAAATACTATAATAATAAAGCGGCAGGATATAGTTATGGACTAGATTATAGACTAAGCAAATATTATAAAATTAGTATACCTTAGAATTAGCAAGAATTCTATAGAATATACTAGGGGTATTACGGCACCTTTAACTTAACGGCGTATTAGCTGCAAGTTTCCAGATCTAGAGGGGATAGATAAGATGCCTATCTATAGTATAGCATACTACACAACAGTAGGAGAATCTACTAGCACTAATAGTTTAAAACGTCTTATGCTATACCTAAGGTCTGTAATAGTAGCGAGTAAAATAGAAGCAAGTAATCTACATAAAACCTTTCTAGATCTTCTTCTTTAAGCATAATAGAGGGACGCCTTTATTACTAGAGAGAGGTGGAAAGATATAGTAGAGACTAACTTGGCTAAAGTTACTAAGAAGCTATAGCAGCAAGACTAAAAGGGTCTATTACGCTTTAAGGGTGCTATATATATCCTAAAGGACCAAACGGTTTAAGATAAAATTCTAAAGGTCTTCTATAATAATCCTTTTAGGGGCCACCATAGTACTAATAGGACCTTTAAGGCCGTTTAAAGGAAATACTTTTAGGATGGAATATCTAAAGAAGTTAAGGATTATGTATTAAGATATAATACGTGCTAAAGGGTATAGATATCTAGGCATTACCTATATAGTAAGTTATTAGTGCTTCCTATTCCATAGGGACCTATATTAGAATTAATAATAGATTTTATAATAGGCTTACCCCCTATTAAAATAGGAACTAAAGAGGTTGCTAATACTATTTTAGTAATTGTTAATAGGTATATAAAGTTTTTAGGGTACTTTACTGTTATAATAATAATTATAGCAGCAGAACTAGTAGACCTGTTTTTGGAATAGTAGCTCTTATTTAGTATACTAAGGGGAATTATATCTAATAGAGGTACCGTATTTAATAGCGCATTTTAGTCTTTATTCTATCTTTTATTAAAAATACAGTAAAAAATAAGCACTGCCTTTTACTTATAAACAGATGGGCTAACAGAGCGTCTAAACGCGTTATTAAAACACTACCTCTGCTGCTATATTAATTATTAACAGGATAATTAGCCATTATAGTTAGCTCTAGCGCAATATATATATAATATAAGCGTCTATAGTAGTATAAAAATAACCCCTTATAAAGTACTGTTTAGGGTAAAAGCAAATAACCCCTAGAATATTAAGGATATTATTCCTAAAAAAGAGGTACTAGTGGCATCTAAAAGAATTAAGTAAATAAGAATTTACAGAGAAAAACTTAAAAAGCACTTACTAGACGCCTAAGCCATATAAAAAAGGTACTATAATAAAAAACATATGCCTAAAGAATTTAAAGTAGGAGATAAAGTCTTATTATTTATAAAAAAAACATCTAAATAATATGTATTATGAAGAAGCTGGACTACTAATAGCTTAAACCCTTTAAAATAGTTAGGAAAACTAAGGGAAATTAAGCCTATAAATTAGAATTGCTGAAATTATATCTAATATATTACATATTTTATATTTCCTTATTAGAGTTATATTAGAGAAGAGATAGTATAGAACCACCCCTACCTAGTAAAATTAATAGGGAACTAGAATAGAATATAGAAAATATTTTAGACTAAAGATAGCATTAGAGGAAACGCAAATTTTTGGTTTATTAGAAAAGATACTCCTAGGCATATAATAGTTAGGAACCTAAGGACCACCTTTAGCCAGGATATAATATAGCAATTAAAACTTTCCTAAAAACCATAAATTAGGATTTAGTAACGGTTCTAGATATGCTATAGGCAAGATAATAGGGAAGACCCCATAAATTAAAACTATAAGGTTAAGCATAGGCATTAAAAATAGGAACGTTTTACTATTATAATAGGGATCCTAAAATCCTATAAGAGAAAGCTATAGGGATCTATATAAGAACCACTAGGAATACTATCTAAAGAAGACGCTGTTTAAAAATAAGCAGTAGTACTAGGAAAAGGGGCCCTAGGAATTTAGAAGGGTTCCCTAGGGATAAAAGAAGAGTATCTAGTCTGGTACTAGAGATATGTAGTAGAGTTAGTAGTATAGAGAGGGCTAAAAAGACACAGAGTAAAGATTTAAAAAATTTAAGAAATTATAAAGTACTTATAAGAGCACCACCCATTTATTATATATGGAGATTATAGCAGAATACTGCTTTTATATAGACTATTACCAAAAATAAGAATAAAGGCATCTCTAAAATATAAAGTTAATTCCTAGTACTAGGGCATCCTAGAGGCACTAGAGAGATACTATATAAAGCTATCCTATAAGAAAAATAAAAAAAATAAAAAAACAACTTAAATACTAAAAGTAGCAATAGGAGCCTCCTCCTCTATCTTAATATCATTATTAGTAGTATTATTAGCACTCCTATCCCTAAAAGCATTAGCATTCTTATTAATATTCTTCTTAAAGCAATAGGAACTAGATGGACCACTATAATTAGGGGACTAGTAGGGAGAACGTTTATCTTTATTACTATCCTTAGTATTATCCCTAGGTTCTAAATTAGCATCTAAATAGGGATTAGAAAGTTAGCGGCTAAAGAGTTAGTATAGTTCCTAAACGTATTACTAAAGAGACTTACTTAGCCAGAAAGGCCTATATAAGAGTGCAAATATTATTATTTATAAGAGTAAACTGCTTATATATACGCTCCTAGATACTATATATCTAAAATTACTGCGTCTCTATAGTAGTAGAAACCCTTATTAAGTTAAAGAGGCCATAAGTAATAGAAGACACCTTCTATCCCTATCTTTTACTATTCTAATATAAATAGATGTCACGGGACGGGGTCAATGGCAGCTAAATGTATGTATTTAAGGAGTATACAAGACGTTATGCGATTGATCGTAAGGTCAAGGGCATAAGGAGGTGATATACCCACGCGTAGCTGATATAAGCTATACGCGAGGTATATATAAGAGCACGGGGCTCTCCTATGGAGGCCCCTACGGTTAGGTTCCATAACACTACCCCCCCTTCTATTAAGGCTGAGCTCTGGTAACGCTGTGATTACTATATATATATAGGGGGAACGCTTAGAGTATAGAGAAGAAGAAGAAATATTATTATAGGTATAATGGGCTTGTACGGATACTTCTAACTTGGGACTTAGGGGTTGTTGGTGAAGTATAAGGGAGGTTGCTAAGACGCTAGTAGTAGGCGAGCTAATAGCGATTTTCTATTCTAGGGATAGAAAATCCTAATTAGCTAGTTTCTCCTTAGCGTCTAGAATCTAACTAATTAGATAACTTTAACCGCCGGTTAAAGTTCCTAGACATCTTAAAGTTTTCTAGTTATATAATCGCACTTTACGGCAATCTGCGGCAATCTAACGGCAATTTACCTTTATGTGGCAATGTATAATGGTTTAACTCTATAAGGGCTCCTATAGAGGATTAGGTATAAAATCTTTACTTAGGCCCGGTTTCTGTAGGTTTGTGTAGTAGAAATTGCTAATTAGGTCCTTTACATTCTTAAAGTTTTCCTATAGTTACTATTTTGGCTAATCTATGTTAAATCCTGTGTAGGTGGCTTTATAGTGGAGCTACTGTTTTCTACCTTTGCCAAAGTATTTAGAGTTAATAATTTGTTTAATAGTCTACTTCTTATGGTTCTTATCTTTGTTCTTGTCTTAGATTAGTACTAGTAGGGGTTTAGGTTGTGTTTATCCTAGTAGAGGGTTAGGTTAATAAAGGTATAGTAGCTATAGGTAAAACACGGGCTATACTCTATGGGTAGCTAAGGTAGGCGGAAGCTCTAGTTTATATGCGGCTCCCCTATTAATAACTTGTTTAATCTAGTAGGGGCTAAGGTTCTTATAATTAAGTGACTTTATAGGCCTCTGTGTGGAGATATTATGTATATTTAACTATACCCAGTTGCCAATACGTATCTTAGGTAGTGGTGCTCTATAACAGTTAGTAAAGTAAGCTTATTTTACTTAGGCCTAGGCTATCTCTCCTTTATAGTAGTTAAGTAGATCTTTTATATGGTCTGTATATTAATTAGCAAGTAGCATCTTAAGGCGTTTTTTATATAGCAGTTTCTTATTAATAGGCTCTGGTGGCTCTATACCGGATTATAGGTAATAACCGTTATTTACGAAGAACGGGGTAAGTTCTATAGTGGCTAAGATATAGTTATTTGCTGTAAATTTACCTAGCGGAAGGTGGTCTACCTAGTCGTCCTAACTATAGGCGACTACCTATTATAAGTACGCTTTTATGCTAGCGTTAGTGTTTTCCGGTTGTCTAGTAGTTTTATAGTAAAAGGATATAAACATCTTAATAGAGATACTAAGGCATTGGCAGATCTGCCTCTATATATTAGAATTAAACTATATACCTTAGTTAGACGTAATGGAGTTAGGTAACCTGTGTAGTTAGTAAACTTTATAGAGGAAAGTGTTAGTAATATTGCTTATAGTTACGCCTTTAGTTAGGACGTAGTATTATTCTTTTATAAGTTGGTATATTATTATAAGGATGTTCTTATAGGTTTGGCTATATTGTTTATAAGGCGGTAGGTTAATAACGAAATCTATAGCAATATCTGCCTATTAGCGCATAGGTATTGGTAGAGGGTATAGTAGTCCTTAGTACTTTATATAAAATGCTTTAGTATGCTTATAGCTATAGTAGGCGCTTATAAAGCATTTAACTGAGTCTATTATTTTGGGTTAGAAGTAGTATTGGCTGAGGAGCTTATAGGTTCCTCCTTTGCCTAGGTAGCCGCTTAACTAGAGATTATAGGCCATTTAGATTAGTTGCTGTTATAGGTCTTCTAAGTTAGGGATAAATAGACGGCCTCTATAATAGAGCCTGTTCTCTTTTACTTCTAAAGCTGCTATATTAATCTGGCCTAAGCTTTAGAGGTTGGTAGGCAGTATATAGGTACTAGCGGTCTTTACAGCAATTAGTTAATGCAGTAATGGGTTAATAGAGGTGTTATATGCTGCGGTAATAAGCTTATTAATTTTAGGGGGTAATTTTAGTTCTGTGGTATAAAGCTAAGGGGCGGTTGGTTCTATCTTAAGTAGTATACCTAGGGCTAAGTTTTATGCTTTTAGAATTATCTGTTATTGGAATTAATTATAAGGGTTATTTTCTAACTAAGAAAGGTCTTGTAAATGGCGTGTTAGGCTATTAGGCTTAGTACCTTATACTCCTGGCCTATATACAATTTTAAAGTTAAAACTAGAGAGAAATTCATTCTAGCGTGCTTAGCGTTAATTTAGTTGCTTTATGGTTATAAAGTACTTAAGGTTATAATAATCCGTAAGGACTTTAGTTGGCTAGTTAGGTTCTGCTAAGGAGAGTTCTAGTTAGAATTCTTTAAACGCTTATACAATCGCGAGAAATTCTTTATTATAGATCTTATAGTTATACTCTTATAGTGTAAGCTTAGACGAGTAGAATGCGACTAGGTAGAGGAGGCCGTTATTACCTATTTAGGAAAGGATGCCTGCGTTAACGTGGTCTAAGGAGTTAGTTTTAAGGTAGAGTTACTATCTTAGTGTGAAATGAGCTAGAATAGGTACTTTAGTAAAAGCATCTTTAAAGTTTTAAAACCCCTTCTCGCATTTGGGCGTTTAGGTAAAATATAGGTATATTTTTCTTCCTTTTATAGAAAGACCCTTCGTTTATATTATTACTATAAGTAGTGCTATAACGCCTAAGAAGTTGTGTATAAATTTTTAATAGAAGTCAGCGAGACCGAGGAAGGCTTATATATCCTTAATGCAGTTAAGAGTTTGCTATTTAGTAATTGTTTATACCTTCTTAGGGTCTATATGGACACCCTTAGTAGTAATAATTAGTTAGGTATTTTACTTCTATAACTAAGAATTTGCACTTCTTTAAATTAATATAAAGTCCTATGTCTCTAAGGCGCTGTAGGACCTTCTAAACGTGCTTAGTATACTTAGAAGAATTATTACTATAAATAAGTATATTGTTAAGATACGCAGAGCAGAAGTTGTTAAGGTAGTCCTATAAGGCGTTATTAATATAGCTTTAGAAGCTGCCTGGGCCATTATATATACTAAAGGGTATAATGGTATATTTAAATTAGCTAAAGCGTAATACAAATGCGGTTTTCTATTTATTACCTTCCTGTATTTAAAGGCGGTTAAAGGCAGCAATAATATTAAGCTTAGTATAAATTTTGGCTTAGCTAAGCCGTTTAAGAGTCTTATATATAAGTAGTATAGAGTATTGGTTTTTAATTATAATAGTGTTAAGTCCTCTATAGTTAATATAGAATTAGATACCTTCTCCTAGCTTCTTAGTAAGGAGAATAGGGGCGGCTGCTAGGGATATACTAGGGTAAATAAACCCTTTATTAAGGTGCTTGTTAATATACTTTTTAATAACTAGAAGTTTGTCTTTTAATATTAGGTAGGGTCTCTTATAGGGTAGCATTTTTCCTTATTTAATATTAATGGTGTGGTTATTAGGTTAATATAGGGGGAGTATATCTACGCTCTTTTATAAGTATATATTAATAAAGTTATAGTACCTCTTAGGGAGGAGATTGTGGAGTTCCTTATTAGTAAATCCTTTTTTAAGTTTTATAAACTTCTTAAAGTCTAAAGGTAAAAGTCTGTAGAGTTTTACAGGGGTATTATTTTCTGGGAGGTTGGCTATATCTATCCTATTACTATAGAGGATGTAGTTCTGTTCTTTATTAAGCTTATATAGTTATAATTAGGAGGCTATAGTAATAGTTTAGCCTTTCCTATATGCTATATGGTAGAAGGCCGCGGCACTTATATAGTAGCAGTTGGTTATAGGTAGGGTAATAAGGGGTTTCTTAGGTTGGTATCCTGGGGAGTAGGTAGAGGCGGCTAGGCCATGCCCTAGGCAAGTCTCTTTACAGTATTTAGAGTTAAAGGTTACTTCTCTCTTTTTCCAGTTAATGGCGGGGTTGTGTTATTTAAGCCAGTTTATTTTAAGGATAATAGGGTAGTTAGCAAGTAGTATAATATAGGCCTAGAGTTCTTCTTAGTGCCCGTTTATATCTAGGTAGAGTTATACTATATAGGTAATCTTCTATATAGTGCAACTGCTATTAGTAAGTTATAGGGCGCGGGCTTTAGTAAGGGGTAAGGTAGGTAGGTTATAAGTACGCATAAATTAGGTATCTATAAATTTATTAGTAGCTCCGCAATTAATTATAGAATAGCTTTTATTTTTTTTGGCAGTAATTCCTATTATAGGTAAAACTATCTGTTTTTGTCTATTTATTTTTACTAAGTCATCTATTAAGCAGGCTAATATGTAGATCCCCTTATTATTAGGGCGTCCTAACCTATAACTTAGGGCTAGGACTTAGCGTTTTCCGTTTCCGTATTTAACTCTACCGCTATTACTACGTCTTTGTTTTATATAGTAGTGGCATATAGCGCCGTATTTGGTGTTTAAGGTATAGGGTTAGGTATTAAATGGCGGCTGTTAAACCTGGCTATTAGGTAGTTTAGGCTATAGCTATAGCAGCCTTCTTAACGGTATCTATAGCAACACCATAGCTTCTAAAGTAGTTTGCGCTCTCTATCTAGTAGCTTCTATAGAAATGTTGGTATAGAGAGGTTAATATTAGGACTAATAGTGTTACTTAGGGTAGTAGGCGTTAGTAGTTTGGTAGATCTAAAGGGCTTTTATAGGGAGGTCTTTAGGTAGAGGTTTACAGTAGCAATCTAATTTAGCTGTTGTTTAATCTTCTATAGGGCTGCTACTATATTATAAACGTTATTATAATTATGGCTAGCGGCTGCGTAACTAAGGTAATAAGTAACTTTTTTAAGAAGATCTTTCTAGTCTTTAGTATTATCTTAGGTAAGAACTCTAGTATATTTTTAGAATTTAATATAGAACTTATTAAATAATTTAGTAGGGCTTATCTTTAGGGTACGTAGTTTAGCTTAACTAGTGGCCACTAGATTATAGTCGCAGTATATTTAGTTAAGGTTATTAAGGACTTCTTAGTAGAACTACCACCTCTAGGGCTGTCACAGTGCTATAATGCTAATAGGCTAAATAACTACATTGTGGTATAAAGAGGAGAAGGAGGTAAAAGGGGGTATCGTACACAAATAGTAGGGGCAGCCGCCAAGGCGCTAGTGGTGGGCCAGCCAACAGTAGGAAACAGTACGAGACAGTACGCGTCAGGACTGTGCCGTGACAGTACTCCCCTTCCCAGAAGGTTTAGTCCCTAAACCGAACAAGTAACCTATTTTTGCTGCAAAGATGTCACTTCTGCTTACCGCCCTTAACCAAGCTAATAGCAATTTTCCATGCCGGGTATAGAAAATCTTAATTGGTTAGCTTAACGAATAAAATCGGCAGAACTCTATACCGCTACCACATAGCGCTTCTTGGCAAAAAACTGACCAATCAGACAACTTTAACCAGCGGTTAAAGTTCCATAAAATCTCAACCACCACAAATTACCTTCATAGTTGGCCACGGCCTTGGCGTGACTCTCCCTTATCTTATACCCAGTCTAGGGGTCCTGGCTTCTCAGGGTATTATTTATAGAACCTTAGTAGTACGCGCTCACACCCTTTTAGGGATTTCTTGGGTTCCCAGGTTTTCTCATTATAATATTTCCATTTAATATAGTATGTTAAGCCATGCTCATCCATTTGTTTATTATATATATTAAGAATCTTTTCAAATTCCCACTTGTCCATAATATTGCCGTCATTATCCCTTTTAGCTATCCTGCCTATGACATTACAACGTTCCTCTTTGTTAATACATACTTAACTAGAGATCTCTTCAGGGAACCAAAGGCGGACTTTTAAAGTGTGGAAAGACTTATTAACATAGATGTGGTCCAGGAGGTTAACTATAACTACTCCTCTATAGGCAGCTAGGACGGGCTAGGGTCCGTCCCAGTTATTATCCCACTTCCTCTTAGGCCGGTTGGTCTTTATGTTTTTAAGGCTAACCATAACCATATCATCCTTTTTAAATATTATACCTTCGTCTTGTTTTATATTAGCGTTATCTTTATATCATTACTAGGAGATACAAGCTAGGGCTTTAAGCTGGGTTAAGATACGCTTAAAGCGGTTAGTAATAGTATTAGCTTACAGGTACTCCTTCTTTGCATATATAGACAAGGCTAATGGCTAGGGGCCTACTGGTTCAACGCCTAGACGTGGGTTATAGCCATAGTTGGCAAAAAATAGTAAGATTCCCATGGTCTCATTAACCTGGTTATTTATAGCAAACTCGGCAAGGGGGAGCCAATCTACCTAGTCGTCTTAGGTGAAGCTTACAAAGGCACATAGGTACTTATTTATTGCTACATTAACAATCTTGGTTTAACCATCCGTTTTAAGGTGCCATGCGGAGCTAGGGCTTAGGGTTACCTTTAGGCGCTAGTTTAGGCAACGCTAGAAGTTAGAAACGAATAAAGAGCCTCTATTAGAAATAATAGTATTTAGAGCGCCGTATAACTTATAGACAGTATAGATAAATGCTTTAACAAGCTCCTTAGTATTTAGGCTAGTAATAGAAATAAAGTGTCTTATCTTTATCAGGCGGTCAACAACGACAAAGATATATCTATATATTTTGCCATTATAAAGGCACTTAGGCAGGTCAACGACGTAGTTAATAGAGATATCGGTCTATAGGCGGACTAGTAGTTCTAGTAGTTTTAAAAAACCAGGCGGTGCTAAGTGTGGGGTCTTTATACAGAAGCAGAGAGCGCAGTCTTTTACAAAGGTAGCCGTAAACTGTAAAATACCTAGCCACTAATATATTCGATTAAGGAGGTCTAGTGTCTTAACGCGGCCTAGGTAACCCGCAGGGCCCAAACTATGCGTACGGTATATAACTTCTAGTTAGAGTTTATATAAATCAGGGACAAATACTCAATTCCTATAGTAGATTAGGCCGTCAATAATCAAACATTCAAATTTATCACAGCGGAGCAGCTTCCTAATCTGCTTAGGCCAACGGCGTGCTTTACAGTCTTCCTGTTCGCGTAGTACAGCTAACATATTCCTAGCAAGTTCGTTCTCTTTATAGGCATTCTTAATAAGCTCCTTAAGGGGTTTTTTCTTAGGCTCCAGGTCCATTACTGCAATAAAGTCTTCAATACTCTGGTCTTGGGATTCGCTCAGTAGTTCTTCTAGGATGGTAGGGTTAACTTTCTTTAGTAGTAAGACAACGCGGTCTCGGTGTCATAGACATTCGTTATCAGCATTAGTAGGTGCAACGCCTAGGAGGCAGCTAAAAGCGTCTAGGATTATGGCTTTAGTGCTGGGCCTATAGGTAATAACAAAGTTAAATTAGGAAAGGAACTTAGCCCAGCAGACTTAGCGCTAGTTCAGTTGTTTTATTATTATAAAGGTCTGGAGGTTCTTATAGTCTATAATAATTTTAAATAGCTGCTCAGTTCCTTATAGTTCGGGACACTATTCTTCTAGTACCTTAATAATTGCCAGGAGCTCCTTATCATATATTTCATAGTTGCATTTAGGGGCTAAGTGCTTAGCAGAGAAGAATGCAACTAGCTTAAGCTTGTTACTTTTATTAACTTAATAGAGCACTCCACCTAAAGCCTAGTTTAAGGCGTCTGTCTCTACTACAGTCTTCTTTATATAGTCGTAATACGCTAGGACCGGTGCTTTAGTAAACGCTATTTTTAGGGTCTAGAATGCCTATGCTTAATTAGGGCCCTATAACCAGCTAATGCTCTTTTTCAGTAGCCTAGTTATAGGCTCAACTACCTTAGAATAGCCTTAAATAAATTATTAGTAGAAGTTCGCGAAGCCAAGAAATTACTATAGTTCCTTAACTAACGTTAGGTCCTTCCATTTCTATAAGGCCTGCACCTTCTCAGGGTCCATAGTTATGCCATTAGTCAAGATAATTAAGCTAAGGTATTTTATTTTAGTAGCATAAAACTCAGACTTATTAATATCAATCTGGAGTCCAGCATTACTAAGTCTCTAAATAATTTCATTTACATATTTCATATGCTCGGCGCGTGTTTTTAAGAAGACAAGGACATCATTAAAATATACAGTACAGTAGTCATTAAGGGCGTTATATAAAACATAGTTAATATAGTTTTAGAATATAGCGGGCGCGTTACAGAGACTAAACAGTATAACTAGTATCTCATAGAGTCCAAACTGGGTAATAAATGCTATAAGCCACTTATAGCCTTCCGCGATCCAGATCTGGTTAAACACAGCAATTACATCAAGCTTAGTAAAGTACTTAGCACTATAAAGTACGTCAAGTGTCTTATGGACTAGTGGCAGTAGGTATCAATTCTTAATAGTAACTATATTTAGGCCTTAGTAGTCATGGCAGATTTATACACCGCCACTAGGTTTCGCTGCAAGAAGGAGTAGTACGGCAGCTAGTAAAGTTAATTCGCGGATAAAACCCTTATCCAGCATCTCGTTAATCCACTTCTTTACACAGCTAAGTTTAGCGGGTAAGAGTGGTCTATTTTTATAGTACAAGGCCTACTTTCCTGGTATAATCTCAATTTTGTGGTCCCATGGTTAGTAAGGGGGCAGCTTATCTACGTTCTTAGGGAGGAAGTGTTTAATATATTTATAAAACTCTTTTGGTAAGCGTTACAAAATATCCTTATGGGTTAATCCTAGTTTGCCTTTTAGGAATTTCTTAATATTAGTATTAACTATCTTCCGGCATAGAAACTCAGACTTAGTTTTTAGGTTTATCTTAAGGAAGTTATAAAAATAAGGGGGTAGCGCTTTACGGGCTTCCTCTATTGTATAGTCGTCTTCTATTAGCCAGCGGAAAGACCTTTCTAACAGGTTCGGTACTTCTATTAGGCCTATAGGTAGCTCCTTAAGCAGCTATTAGTATTCTTCTTATTTAACTAGTTCTACTAGCTCTGCTATATAGATCCTTATTACCTTTACGCCTTTTTGTTTATAAAACTGGGTAAAATTAACAGCATAAGTGTATTTAATGTTGTCCAGGTTAGGGCGTATCTGGTTCTCCGGTGCTATGGCTAGGCTAGCACGGCTTAGTTGGCCTAGGGGGGCGGAAATAAGGTGGCGGCCTTATACAGTACGCGCGGGAGACGGGTGTAAGGTTAGGCATTGCGGGGGGGGGGTCTCAATTGCTCTAGTTTCGGTCTTGGCTATAACGCCCTTAGCTATTATACGTGCGGTCACATATACGTACGGTAAATAACTTAAAGTTAGGTATCTTATTAGCTGACCTAGGTTAAGCGGGTGTATATAGGGGACTTATAGTTCTAGCAGTGTTTGTTTTTTTAGGAATAGGGCGGTAGTCCAGTCTTCCAGAATCTCTGTTTCATTTACTATGTATATTAGCTTACCAGTATTAGGCACTTCTTTTACTATCAGCTAATAGTATTTAAGCGTTGGCCGTGCAATGCGTCCGCGTGGTGCTACTTAGTTATAGTTAGGAATATACTATAGGAGACAGTTATAGGCACAGTAATTAGAGTTGAATTTAAGCTCTAGAGTGGGGAAGTCTAGTTTTAGGTTATACTTTTTAAGCTAGGGCATTCTAAGAATTACTAGTGTTAAGGGTAATAACTTTATAATATAGAAGAGTATAGATTCTATATAGTGGCCGATTGTTATTCTTGCTATAAAGTAGTGGGTAATAAAGCTAGATAGGAGTCCATTAGCAAGGCGGAGTGGTTTTAGGACTAGGAGTCTTTTTATTATAATATTATACTTTTTTATAAGCGAGTCTTTATCTGCAAACGCTAGTACTATACTACCACTATTAATAAGGCTTACTGTTTTAATAAAAACTTATAGGAGTGGGTTGCGTAGTAAGGAGAGGTAGGTCTAAATAAGGATGGCATTCTTATTATTGTTTACTATTCTAAGGTTAAGTAGCAGCTAACTTAGAATAAGATCTAACTAATCTAGTAGTATAGATCTAATCCTTTTGTCCTCCTCCCTATATAGTTTTAACCCTTGGAGGCAACTTAGTCCAAGGGTTAGTCTTTTAATAACTAGATTATAGGGCTTGGCTAGTAGCTGTGGTTTTGGCTAGTATATCCTAACATATTGGTCTCTGACAGTGTATATGTGCTAGGGGGTACTTTGCCGAGGACATAGCCGGTCTTATAGTTAGTAGCGGCATGGAGCACTTATCCGTAGTTTATATACGGGACCATCGGCTAGGGCTATATTGGGGAAGGGAATTGTGGGGGTAGGTCTCTGTATCTAAACCTACGTCCCCATCTATGGTTATTGTTTTGGTTACTAATCCCTCTGCTAAAGAATCTACTGCGGCTAGGAAGGGGTTGGTGTGGTAGCATTAGAAGGGGATTTAGGTTTATTTTAGGGTTATAAGCATCTTTTTAGTGGCCAGGTTAACCACATGCTAGGCAGAGTCTGTTATCCATATAATATCTTTAGACGTCGTTAGGGAGGCTACTACTACTACTGCCGAATTTAACGGCGTTAAGGTCTATTAGGTTATTCTATAGTGCTAGTGCTAAGGTGTTATTATTAGGTAGTATAGGTTAATAGCCGCTAGCGGTACTTAGCTTAGCGGTATTCAGCTTAGTATAGTAGGCGTAGTTTTGTAGGTTATAAGCGAACACGTCCATTTGCTTACTCCAGCCCTTATAGTTAGCATTGTTGATTTTGCGGCTAAGGGTAAGGGCTAAGTCCTTTATCTTAGACAAAATATTCTTTCTAAGCAGATCCACCTTTTGTTCCTCAGTCTTATTTACTTTTATTATTAACTTGTTAAGCTCTGCTTTCCAGGACCAGTAATTGCGCTCGCCTTAGTTTAAGGTGTCTAATTTATTCTTAGCCGCTTGGGTTGTATCCATAGTCTTATAATGCTTCTTTATATACGTAAACATAGACTCTTGGTTAGAGAAGGCCTATTTGCTCAGGTTGTTTGGGTATATGCGTAGCATATTAAGGCCATGCTTAATATAGTTATAAGCCTTATCTGTCAGCATATCTGATATATAGAGGACTTCGTCCATTAGGGTCTTAAAGCACTTTGCATCTCTACAGAAAATGCCTTAGATCTTTATTTCCCATATTTTAAATTTTTCTTGCTTTTTAGTTGGCGATCCCTTGCCATTAAATAGGGTAGAGTCTTTTGCTTTACGCTTTTTTCTATAGGGCTTAGCTAGGGGAGGAGAGCTAGTAGTGGTGTTCTTATTGGTAATGGTTTAGGTAAGTGTAGTAATTTAAGAGCTTAGGCTTTATATAGTCTCAGTATATACCAAAGCTTGCTGTTTGTATTGCTTTACACGTAGTTTAAGTGTCTTAAGGGAGTTAATTCTATGTTAAGCTTCTTTAAGTTAGGACTTTACAGTCCGGCCTTTATTATAGACTGTTTGGAGACCGCTTTTGACGCTAGTTAAAAGGGTTATATATATAGAGAGGTGCTGAAATGTTCCTGCCATATTAAGGTCCTTAGGGTACTCTAGACCACTCCTAATTACCTAGGCAATGTTGGTGTAGGAGGTATTAAAGAGGCAGGCAAGCGCTTCGCGTGTGTTCGCCAATAGGGTATTCTGGTTACCCATTTTAGGGGATCTAGGCAGGGTAATTAAAATCTATAAGGCTAGCTATAATGCTAAGATTATCTAGGACAATACTAAGATTATCTAGAACTGTACTAAGATTATCTAGAACTGTGGTATGGTAGTATCAGTCGCGCCAGGTCGCGATTATACTGGGAAAATAAAGACAGTGGACTGGGGAGAATAAAGATCGTAATAGGGCGCAAGAGGAGATACCACAAATTGTCACAGTGCTGTAATGCTAATAGGCTGAATAACTACATTGTGGTATAAAGAGGAGAAGGAGGTAAAAGGGGGTATCGTATACAAATAGTAGGGGCAGCCGCCAAGGCGCTAGTGGTAGGCCAGCCAATAGTAGGAAACAGTACAAGACAGTACGCGTTAGGACTATGCCATAACAAGGGCTGCTAGTCTCTTATTAAGTAAAGAGTCTATTAAATAGGATGCCCTTTATTTATCTAATAATATAGCTAATCTTAGTATCTTCTATAGGGAAAAGGTAGGCGCTCTAGGTTAGTTTTTTACGAATTTATATCTTCTAATGGCTATATTCCTTACGGTTACCCTAGAAGGTTAGGGGATTAAGGTAGTATATATTAGACCCTATAGTAGCAGTTTAGGTTTAATTATTATAGCTTTTATTATTACCGCTATAGTAGGGGTTCCTATTAGGTAAAGCTACTTAGCGCTAACCCTTTATTAAGTATTAAGTAGGTAAGGTTGCCAGGAGTATAGAGACTTAGGTAGCGTTATATGCAGTAAAAAGGTATCTGGTATTATTACAAATGTGCTTATTAAGCTGTAATTATAGGTATTTAATTATACCCTCTTTTTTAGTAACTATAGCAATAAGTATAATTTCGGCCTTCTTTAGTCGTTGGACGTTGCGTTTAGATATATAGAGGTTGTCTTTAATCTCTTAACGCGTGTTATTAGCAAGCGCCTTATAAGTTTATAGGTCTTAGTGTTAGGAATAAGGCAAGCGGTCGTCACGTAACGCCGCGGCACTAGCGTGGCGAGGAGTCTTAGGCTCCTCGCCCTTCCTTATTCCAATAAAGCAGGATATATAAGAACAACATCATACTAGCTACAAACTGTAACTATGTAATATTACCTTGTGTTACCAACACTAATTAGTGGTTAACTTTACTATTATACTATAGAATAGCTAGGTATTCCACCAAGAAGAGACAAGCCACTATACCAGTGCTACTCGTGCTAGAGGAAGCTGTCTTTTAAGGTTAGAACTGGTCCTAAACCTTAAATAGAACTCTTCTATAGATCTAAAGATCTAAAGGCCAGAACTGGTCCTAAGCCCTTCCTAGATTATAGATTCTTGCGTCCATTATATAGAACAACACGCTTTACGAGTCTTCGCAATTTAAGGCCAGAACTAGTCCTAAGCCCTATAATTATAAATATATATTACAAATGTGTACTAAATAACGAATACGTACTAAACAATAATCCCTACCCTAATAACACTTCCCTCCCCCCAAAAACATAGCTATGCCTACCTTAAACAACTAGGAAGACTCCTTACCACTAGGGGTAGCTTTATACGCAAAACTTATTAATAAAGACTAGGACGAATTTACTATTAACACAATAACTTATACCGTAAAATAAGTTAACAGCTTTCTCCTATACCATATTATATTCTACTAAAGTAGATACTACGCCGATCTACAGCTGTGGGAATATTTTAGGGAGGATTTTATAGGATAGACCGCCAACACCTAGGCACTTAGTAATATTAATATTGTTTAGGATTTTCAAGACTTCCTCCGTAGGAATAGGGTATATATTACTAAAAACGGTAACCCAATTACCAGTAATATCTAGGCTGTTATTATTAGTACAGAAGAACCAGTATGGACGGAAGCTAAAATTATATATTAACTATGGAAACCTAGAACTAACCCGTATTCTTTAAAAGGCAACTTTAATTTAGAACAAAACCCCTAGAACGCTACTATTCTACCTAAAGGTGCTCTCCCACCTAAAGGTGCTCTTCTACCTAGAGGTACTCTTCCTCTACCTCCGCCGCCTCCAGCTTCTCTACCCTAGCTAACCGGTAAGCCTCTACTACAAGAAGTCACGAATCTGATGAAGGTATATTTAGACAAGGAGAAGAAGTTTAAAGGAGAACTGTATAATATACTTAGAACAAAATTACAGGTTTTTTATAACTACTGCAGCAAGGTCGGAATCTAATACCACTAGTTTTATTATGCTTTCTTAGTTATATTAAAAGGACAGGCGGCGACATTTTATTATAACTATATTGCGGGTAGAAACTATAGCTTTAATATAATGCTTTAGCTCACTAGAGCCCACTTTAAGACCAATAAGAATCGCTAGCTTTATATGTCTAAATAGCAAAAGACTACGTTTTAAAGAGTTATCGCTTCTAACTCGATAAAGACTTATTTAGAGTGCCTTTAACTACTCTTTAATAAACTCTAGAAAATCTAACGTGGCCTTACTAAAACTTACTAAAATAAAAACAGTCTAAGGGACTAGGTTATTTTAGCCTGCTATAGCGTTCCTAAGTGCAATTTGGCGCTATATAAACCTATAGATATATTTAAAGGAGTATATGCCAAGCTACGCTCCGCTGTAGGTACTATAATGCAAACATAAAAATCTTAATAGTTCTATGCCGAAAACCCTACCTAACTAAGTATTCCCAACTAATATAATTATAACTAGACTAACTAAATATATAGTGGCCGTGGTAGGGAATACGGCAAAGGGTATAATTAATGTTAACTATAAGGTAATCGTGGAGGTACTTATAGAGGTTTATTTCAAAGTAATTACTAGAAAAAGTGCTATATTTGTAAGAAGCCAAATTGCTAGTTAACTAGACACTCCCTTAATAAGCAAAAGAAGGCATATAATAAGTTTCGTTAGAGTATAAGAAACGTTAAAAATTATAAGGTTACTACGGCCTACTTCTAAAGCTTCCTAGTTAAATATAAAGGCGTAGAAGATTTTAAGGATAAGGCTAATAAGGCCGAACAACTCCTTATAGATATAGAAATTAAGGACTACTCTCCCAACCAATACTTTACTAAGTATAGTAAGGTAAATGGCATATAAACTATCGCTGTTCTTAATAACTAATCTACACTCCACTCTATTACAAAGTTAGATATCTTTAATAAGCTAAGGGAGAGTTCTATATTCTCCTTTAATAATAGATACTCAGCGAATGTCTTCTATAGTATTATGCCAGACACTAGAGCCGCAGGAGTATCTATAGTAGAAGAACCTTAAGTTTGAGCCCTTTAGCAGCTTAATAGCTCTGTTTAGATTAACTATTTAACGGCAGGCCAATATATAATTCGTTTTAGCAAGGGTACTATAATTTCTCTTAGCACAATTAGGGTTCAAACCCCCTTAGAGTATATTACTTTTTATATTGTTCCCATAAACACCCCATTTCTATTTTGTATTAGAGATATGGATAAATTAGGCGTTAAGCTTAATAACCTTAAAAATATACTTATTTAAGGAGATAATCGGGTGCCTGTTATACGCAAGTAGGGTTACCCCTAGTTGCTCCTTTATTAACTAAAAAAGAGTGTTGCTTAAAGCCACTTAACTAAGTTAAAGTTACGCCAACTATACCGTTATTTTAGCCACCTATCCGTTCATTAATTGCTTAGGGTTCTTTAGTAAGCAGGCTATAAAGTTAAGGTTAAGGCAATTAAGCATCTTATAAAATACTACTATTACTGCCAAATAAACCAGAAGTCCCCTAGCCAATTCAAGTTCACCCTTAAAGATAACTACAACTTTAACTTCTATATTATCGTTAACGTTATATATCTTAGCGGCAAGCCAGTACTCCAAGTTATTAACTTCTTAACCTCCTTCTAAGCTGCACGATTCTTAAAGAATATATTAGCTAGAAACACATGGGATATCCTTTAATTATACTAGATTAATATCTACCTAAGACCCCCTAACTAAATTATCTATAATATAGAAAAGAACTTCTTATTTATAAAGTTTTAATAATAAATAAAGGCAATAGCAATTAAGGTTAAGGAAGTTCCTATTAAAGCATATAATAGCGTTAGAAAAGTGGAGCGATATTATATACCATTATGCCGCGTATATAAGATTATCTCTTTAGAACTAGAGGATGCTAGCAAAAAACTTACCTTATAAATGGCTATTAAAGCCATTAACAATTCCGCTGGCCCGGATGGACTTATACCTACGTTACTAGTCTTTAGCGCCTACCCTTAAATAACTAATAATTCTCTGCTATCTCCCTCTATTGTGCAATAAGCTAAGGCTATTCGCAAGGCAATAAAGGAGGTGCGACGTCTCTACGCTACACGCCAGGTTAACAACGCACTAGGAATAAAAAATGGCCTAAATACCTTAACTACACTCAATCTACCACTCCAGTTTAAGGTACGCGTATAGCGTAAAAAGGGAGGATGGTTAGGCCTATATTAACTTATTACAATTAATGGTTAAACTTGTACTATTTAGATGCCTTATAGACCCACTTAATTCTATTTAACCGTTATTAAGCCTTACTATAAAGATAACAGTTTTAAGCCTTTATAGGATGCCCTAAAAGATGCCCTAGAGGAGAACCACAATTAACGTGCTCTAGAAGACGACTACAATCCTAATATAATTATAGTAGATGTGCCGCAACTATGATACAGTAGAGGTCGCCTAAAGGGATCACAAAATCGCCAATATCTTATTGATTTTAAAGAGCAATTTATTGCCGCTATTAAGAATAGAATTAAGTTATTAATGGCCTTTATAACAACTAAGGAGAAGGCTAACTTTGAGCTCGTAAAACAGCTCTAAAAGGAAGGTTATATTATAACTCCTAGAGCTCCTTTCTAAGCATCTAATAAGCAGGAGATTAACGGTCTTATTATAAGAGGAGTCTTTAAATTTAAGAAGTATAACCCTACTAAGTTTAACGAAGTTCGTATCTTTAAGTTAAGAATAGTTAATAAGATTAAAGGCAAAACTACTAACGCCCCATTTAAGAAATTAAGGCTTATTATCTAAGGTTATAACAATAATAGTAAGGAGGTAATTCTTATACAATCTCCCATAACTTAACGAGCTAGTTAGCGAGTTATTATTGTACTAGCTCCCTCCTTAATAAAGAATAGAATAGCGGTTTATTTATAAGATATTACTTAGGCTTATACCCAATTAGAGACGCACCTTTAGCACTTAATATTAGCATACCTTCTAGAGCAAATTCGTTACTAATATCCCGAAGATATAATTATGGTTGTGCTTAAGCTATTATATAAAATCGCAGAGATAGGAACCTATTGGTGGGCTACCTATAGTAAGCACTATAAAGAGAAGCTTTTAATAACTACTTTTATATTTAACCTATGCTTCCTAATTACAACCATAGGAACTCTATTTAGAATTATTAGTATGCAAACTAATAATATAATTATCTTAGGAGACGACTAATTCTTAGCTCTTAAAGAAGATAAGTTAGTAAAGGTAAATCTTATAGTAAAGCTAAAGAAAAAGCTTAATTTAATAACACTATTACTCTTTAATAGATGCACCCTCTCCCTAAATAAGGATTCTATTGCTTTACGCCAGAAGGGTTAAGGCAAGAAGATTAACGTTATTAACGCTAATTCTCCAAA
>Ga0307507_10004837_pt1 | contig 23139 bp, 6 predicted proteins | sample 7_EM_MG_FD_207223 | JGI IMG/M metagenome (GOLD analysis project Ga0307507, IMG submission 207223) | Populus trichocarpa ectomycorrhiza microbial communities from riparian zone in the Pacific Northwest, United States - 7_EM | ecosystem: Host-associated > Plants > Roots > Unclassified | place...
AGTACTGGGGGTACTTAGGAAACTTAAGAGCAAGCCCGCGGAGCATAGTTGGAATAGCAATGATATACGCTTGCTTAGGGACGCCGGCTCGGAGGCAGTAGTTTTGGAAGATCTTAAACTTGAAATCAAAGTTATCTTGTTCGCCAGAGTATTTAACTTCGTCCGTGTAGAGCTTAGTTAAGTTGGTGATCTCTCTTCCGAAGCTTCCTTATAGGGCGAGCTGGTCTGTAGCTTGGGTCGTAGTCGGGGTTAGCTAAATAATTTGAACGGGGGCAGTCGATAGTGATGGTAGAGCTGGGGTAGGGTCGTCAGTAGGGCCGTCGGTAGGGTCGTCGGCAGGGCCGTCGGTAGGGTCGTCAGTGGGGTCGTTGGTAGGGTCGTTGGTAAGGTCGTCGGTAGGGTTGTCGGTAGGGTCGTCGGCAGGGTCGTCAGTAGGGTCATCGGCAGGCCATTTTAAGGGAGTTGGTTCGTGAATAGTTCCTAAAAGGCCGTCTGCAATTGACTTCCTTGCCTCCTTCCGTACGTATACTCTATTTTCATGGAGGTAATCCCTGATCTTCTTTAATCGATCCTTGCCAAGGTTATTAAGTATATCCCTTGTAAACGACTTAAAATCGTCGACAAAGCTCTCCCATAGGTCGAATCCCTTCCATCCATTCTCCTTGTATATCGATAATCGCCAATCGACGAATGCTTCGACTTCCTTAATATCGGTTGCGGTCGCGTTAATTCCGGTCTTCCATTTTTCAGTATCTATCGCAGAGGTAGCCATCTTTTGGTTCCGCAGTTAATTTAACAGTTAGACTAGAAGCGTGGAAACGACCACAAACTAATTATTCTGAAGGCGTGATGGACGTAGGTTAGAAGCGCGAGTAACCTCACAAACTAGCCTTTAGGCTTAGCAAGCAATACCTTAATTCTTAGCCTTTAACGAGAGGTCTAGAGAATCAGATAGTGCCTCTCTTCGTTATACCTTGCTGATCTATGCGGCACTGATCAGTATTGGAATTACGGTAGGGGGGGGGGTTTTAGTTTCAATCGATTTCTTCTCTTCCTCTCTTTCTACTTCTACAGGTGGAATTTGATGGATCTCCTGAGCTCGCTTAGCTCACGTGGTCAACCCAATTAGTTACAAGCAACAGTGTCCACTGTATCACAGAACCTTATTCCGACAATTATATTAATTAAGTCTATAGGAATTATATATTATATTTTTATAAGACAGTTAATAACCACTATAATATTTATAAACCTATTACTACTAGGCAAGTTAACTATAAAGTTAATTAAGATATTACGCCATCTTTATATTGGAATTAATAGCGGTTAAAGTACTCCTTACTTCTTTATATAAGAGGTCTTTCTATATATATACATCCTATATGCTTAAACGTATTTTTATATATAATTGTATATTATAGACCAGTAGTATGCTTATTAAACAATTTTATAAGTCTTTATATAGCTAGGATGCCCTACTATAGGGGAGTTATATATAAATTTAAGTATTTTAAATTATAAAGGTTTGGAATTTGGAACTACTATCTTCTATTAATAGTATAATTGGTTGTTTTAAATCTTGCATTTAGTAAGTATAATATCCTTATACTATTGTTTTCCTATTTAAATTGCTTTTATTATATCTATTATCTATATATTATTCTTATATTTATATTCTATTTCCTATTTATTAACTTCTAATATATTTCTATTAAGTTCCGCGTTTAGGAATATAGGATATAGTTTTTTAAAATGTTTAAGAGGCAATAGAATCCGTAATTAATTTATAATCTATTTATCTGCAGCGTTTGTAAGTAGGTACTATAATTATTATATTAATATATTAGGCTTTTAATTAAGTTTGCCTGGTTAGTATATAATCTTAAAGTTAAATTATAAGAGGTATTCGGCCTAATAAATTTGGTGCTGCATTAACTACTTTATAGTTATAAAGTATTAAAGGTTCTTATAGTCCGTTAACACATATATTAGGAATAACAATCCTTTAAGCTTAGGACGCTATTATTTAAAACATCTAATAATTATAAGTAGTTCCTTATTATATATCTTATAGTTTAATTTAGTAGGGGCAAGTTTCTAGGAGAGAAAGGCTACTAGATATAGCTTACCGTTCTTATTATATTATAACAACACTCCCCTTAGCACATAATTGGACAAGTCTATTTTAACAATATATTTAAGGTTAGGGTTAAAGTAGGTAAGAATTAGAGTAGTTATAAAATAATGCTTTAGGTTATTAAAAGCTTATTTATATTTAGTAGTTTATTTAAATTTTATATTCTTTCTTATTAGATTTACTAACGGCTAAATAGTTTCTAAAAAGTAGTTAATAAATTATTAATAGAAATTTGCAAATTCTAGAAATTCTTAAATATTTTATATATTGCTAGGGCTTTCCTAATTTATAATTGCGGCGACTTTTTTAGGGTCTATTTTAATTCCATTATGGGATATTATTAAGCCTAAGTATATAATTTTAGACGTATGGAACTTATATTTTTTAATATTGCATTATAGGCCTATATTTTATAGGTATTTAAAGACTATTCTAACATATTTCTAATATTTAAAAAGTAAGGATAAGTATATTAAAATATTATTAATATACGCGGTAATAAATACATTAAGGAATTTATAAAGCGTATTATTAATATATTACTAAAATATACTAGGACTGTTTTTTATGCTAAATAGCATTATTAGGTATTTAAAGAGTCCCCATTATATATCAAAGGCTATATACTTCTTATCTCCTTTATAAATACAGATTTTATTAAAGGTAGTAACTATATTAAGCTTTATAAAGTACTACACCTTTACTAATAGTTAAGCGTCTCTTAAATTAGGGGAATTAGATATTAGTTTTAAATTATAATTACCTTTAGAGCTTAATAATTAATATAGAATTTTAAGCCTCCTTCTAGCTTTTTAATAAATAGTATAGGTAAGGTAAACAGAGATTAACTAGGGTAAATAAATCCTTTTTCTAGATGCTTATTAAGGTATTATTATATTATAAGCAGTTCTTCTTATAATATACTATATAGTGGACTAAACTTTAGTATTATACTAGGCTTAAGTTCTATCTTAAAATTGTGCTTATCTTAGTACGGGGCTAGTTAGTTTATAAATTATTTTTTAAACTTATTAATTAAATTATGGTACTTATTAGGTATAAGAGGTTAAGAATTAGTATATTATTTTGGTTCTAGTGCTTTCTTAATATCTTCTATAGTTATAGTAAAGATTTTATAATCTTGTCTTTTTACTAATAAGATAAAAGGTGCGGCCTATATTATATAAATTTTAAGAGGTTTTAGCGTAACATCTTTATATTCTTTACTATTATTAGCAGTTATAGCTTTATTATATTAGTTTAAGGCTTATAGCAATGGCAATTTATATTATATTAATTTTAAATAGTTATGTGCATATTTATAGGGCAAATGGTTTTTTAAGCAATAGCTTTAGTAGTAGGTTATATAGAACTTTAGTATTTCTTTAGCCTAGCTAATTAAAGGGTTATATTGTTTTAGCTATCTATATCTAAGTATTACCTTATAATACTTTAAAGGTATTATAAATAGGGAAATATATTTAAGGTGTTTACCTATTTACAATTTTATAAAAGTATAGTGTATTAGTTTGCTATATATTAAGGGTTTGCCATTAAAGCCTTATAGGCCTTAGGGCTTATTAAGTTTCTTTAAATTTAGGTGTTAAGTTTTAGCGTAGTTTATATTAATAAAGCCTATATTAGTGGCTCTGCTATTTATAAGGATTTATACTTTCTTCTACTTCTTAAGTATTTAAATTTTACTAAGTATATTAAGGGAGTTGTAACGGGACTAGCCCAGTTACAGTAGGAATGTCTCGGTGAAACACTTGACAGATAAATTCCGACGCTTTGATCAAATTCCACCAAATTCTGCTAAAGTTGATCAAATTCCGCCAAATTCCGCCGACTTGATCAAATTCCACCAAATTCCACTGATGTAATGGAATTTGGTTAAAACCTGTCGAAATCCGCGTGGGCTTATGCCCACGCGTCTGCTGCCAAGACCCCGAATATTTAGTTATAAGTTTCCTATGTTCCTTTCTCTTCTTTATATAACGTCTTGTATTTAGCAAGAGCTATATACCCTTAGATTAGATAGAATTTATATTGTTTCTTCAAATCTTCCCCGAAGCCTCTTCGCGCCCTCACAGGAGTTATATTATATATTAGCGCTAGAAGAGCCTAGATACTTATACTCTTCCACCTTTTATCCTAAGGCGCGACTTGGCCTTAGGATAATTTATATTCTAAGTTAACTAAAGGCGAGGTGTTTTATGGCATCTAAGTATAATTTATAAAGCGGGTATAATTTAAGGAATAAGTATAACTTAAGGAATGGGTATAATTTAAGAAACAGAAGGAACTACGGCGGACCTTTTTAAAGGGGTAAGTTTAGCAATGCTTTTAAATATATTCTTTTTTACCGCATCTAAAGCATTCTCTATTTATAGCTTAAGTCCTTTATTCATTAGTTCCTAAAGGTATATAGGATTAAGCGGCATTAAGGTCTATAGGGTTATATATAGGGCTTTTAGGTTTTAGAGATGGATTACGCTTTAGGGTATATACTAGTTTTATAGTGTTTTAAATATAAGGTATAGTTAACTTTAGAGAATAAATCTATTTATTATATAAAAGGTCCTTATTAGTTTATTAACACATTATAGCAAATTTAAATAGATTTTTTTAGCAGTTCTCTATCTACTAATTAGGCTCTAATTTTATCTAAAATAGCTTATTAAAGAGCAGCAACTCTAGCGGCTTTATTCTAATCTAGTTTACTAATTAGGCCTAAAAATTCTAAAAAGAGGCCAGTGAAGTCTTGGTTCCATTATTATAGATTTTTAAGTTTAGTAATAGCTATATATTTGCGGCTGGCGTTATTATATATTTATTTTAATAGGGAGATAAAGATTTTAAAATTAATAAAGGTGCTATTATAGAAGAATAGATCTATAGTTTATGTAGCGTCCTTACTTAAATAAGATATTCTATAGCTAACTTTACTAGCTTTAATAGGGTATTAGTTAAAGTTCATTAAAAGCTTAAGATAGAACTTAGTTATAAGGGGATATAGGTTATTTTTATTTTTATTAAACATTAGAAGATTAGGGAGCTTTTTAGATTTTATAATAAGTACTAGGTTTATTATATATATAGGTTAAGCTACTATTACTAGTTTAGTGTTTATACTTAACAGGTTAGGTTTAGATACTATTATTTTAATTTTATTTATAGGTATTGCTATTAGGGTCTTTAATATATATACCTTAGCGTTATAAAGTTCTTTATAAAGTGCTTCTATTAATTGCTAATATTAGGCTTTTAGTGCAGCTTACTGCTAAGCTAAGGCATTTATAAAGGACTGTTATATTATGGTTAACTATTCCCTAACTAGGGATATAATACTTATAGTTATTAAAAGGGATTTAGGTTTTTTTACTATTTTAATAGTAGGTATTTTAATATAATATAATATAAGGGCGTAAAGAGACTTTAGGAAAGATTTAAAGGAATAATATAATTTCTATCTAAATCTAAGGGTATATAGCTTTTGTAGAGTATAAGACATTATATAAAGAAGAGAAAGGAATAATAAGAGAATTATATAGTTAAATAGTTAGGGTCTTAGTGGTTAGTATATATATATATATACACGCGGTCTTTAACAGTCTTTAGTATTATAGCACTAGTAGAAAATAATAGATTATAGCGGACAATTATAGATAGTTATAAATAGTTATAAACAGTTGTAAATAGTTATAAACAATTGCAAACAATTGTAAATAGCTTTAGATAGTTATCTATTAAGTATTTCACCAAGACATTCCTACTGTAACTGGGCTAGTCCCGTTATAATTTTATATACTTAATATAAGAAAAAGGTTGGCGACTAAAAGGAGCCGTAATTGCAATATATACTAACTTCTTCTCTATATAACAAGAATACGATGGTATAATTTTACCTAGTAAAAGAATTATAGAAACTATATACGTATATTAATTAAATGCAAAAGATCTAATAGGAGGTATTAGGAATAATAAAGGTCACTAAATTAAAGATAGAAACGCCGCGCCTCTAGTAAACGACTTAGAGATATAAGACATCTTTAAGAATAAAGATAAAGAGGAGGGGGATAGTGTTACAGACCTTATATTAGCAGTAGTAAGGCTACTAAGAGAGGAAATAAGTAGACTAGTGGTAAAAGCGTAGGAGGCACTAGAACTAATTAAATTATAGGACAAAGGGTAACCAAGTTATATAATAGATCACGTTACTATTTCAGTATATAGGATCTGTAGGATCTATAAGGAACGTTATATACTAAACGTACCTCGCGTACCTACGTACTTAGTATTTCTTAGGCGCAGTTTATGTATTTAAAGGACCACAGTCCCTACCTAGATAGTTCCTTTCTTTATAATGAATTTTAAAATATAATTAGAGTTAATCTATTGGGCAAATACTCCACTAGTTGTTATTATCTTGTTAACTTCTTATTTATCTACATACCTAGCCTATTAGTAAGTCTACCGTAGTATTTCCTATAAGGCTTTGTTACACTAATAGCTTAGGCCTAAGTAGTAATATTCCTTTAATATCCTCAGCTACTATATCGCCTAGGCTTTATCTTATTTTAACGCTAATACTAAATACTTATGTCGAATTTAAGACAATACTATAGCTATTTATACTATTTATACCTCCTAATAAGCTATTTAGTAGTGCCTAATATAAGAGTAAGGCTAGTATACTAAGAATAGAGTTAAGGATAGAGGTAATAAGAAGAAGGCCGCCGTGTACTATAGGAAAAAGTTTATATATACGCGCTAAGTTTCTAAAAAGCATAATATAATGCGCTATTAGGTAAGTTACCCCTTAGGTACCTAGTGGATAGGTAACTAATAGTTGCCGTAGTAAGGTCTTAGTAGTTTTAGACTATACTAGCTAGCTAGCTAACATCTCTATTTATTCCGGGCTTAAGTATATTATTATTAACTAGAAGCTTATACCTTAAGAGCTTTATTGATACTAGTTTAGGCCTAATATTAGTGTTAAGCGTTTAAGAATCTCTACTTTAGCTACATCTTATCGGCCTACTACTATTTTCTTACCTACTTATACCCTTATAAAGAGATCTTATTCCTATTAGCTATTACTTAATAGGCTAATAGATACTAATTCTACTCCTCCTAGGGATAAGGCATAGTGGCTTTTAGATTAGGCATTTATAATTTAGATTTATAGAATTTAAAATTAGTTTTTATATAAGTAACAATTAAGGACCTTAATTAAGTACTTAAAAAGGCCTTATAAGGCTTTTAGAAAAGGCTTATAGGCCTATATAGAAATGAAATTTTAGCAAAATACTCTATTAGATTCTATATTATATACGTAAAAAGTAAAAGATATATCCTGCCTTAGGTTATAGCCCTAATTCTTATAGTTTCTAAAGCTTATCTATTCTATCTCTAATTTAACCCATTTCTTACTTTTTAGGACCTCTTACGGCCTACCGCGAGCTTTCTTTATAGGTTGCGATAAATCTATAATATTAGAGCGCTTTTTATAATTTATAGATTATAGATCTTAGTCTTAATATTCTTTTAGAATATCTTCGCAATGATTAAGTTAATCCTCTGGTTTCTATATAGAGTCCTTAATGGGTTAGCCTAGCTATTTAACTTTATACTAAAGCTTATTCTTAATAGACTTATAGTATAGTATAGCTTTAACCTTATACCGCTTATCTATTACTTTAAGGTGTTTAATTAGGCCTAGATAAAAGTTCTTTTCTGGCGGTGGTTTTTGCTATAGCTCTAGTAGATTTATATAAAATATTTAATGCATATAAGTTATAAATAGGGGTAGTTAGGGATAATAGACTAGCTTACTAATTCGTTCCTTAATTTAAAAGGGACCTAGGTATCTTATATTAAGCTTCTTTAATAGTTAATAGGTTTTGGTATTTATTAAACGTAATAAAACCTTATCGCTTACTCCGAAATACTTATCCTAGTATTTATAGTTATACTAAAGTCTTTACTATTCTTAAGCATCTTATAGGCTTTGCCTTATATACTTCTATTACACGTCCTATTTTTTAAGGTATCCTTATACTTTATAGTAGATATCCTTAAACCTCCTAGTAGGATCCTATAATTGATTATACGGCCTTAGCCGGTAATTATTAGATATACTATTAAACCTAAATGGTTAAACGCTATAGGCAATCTGGATTAGTGTATACCGATATAATAAATATTACTCTAAGTTATAAGCGTATTCCGTATATAGAAGCGGCTTATACTAATTATCTTACCAGTAGTTTAAATGTATTTATAGGTAAAACTCTAGTTCCTAGTTCTAGTATTCCGTTTACCCGTCCGTCTGTAGATAAAAAGCTATATAATAATAGTGTTCTATCTTTAAATAGAAGCATAGGTCCGACTAGTACCAGCTTACAAAACCGCTACCCCTATTAGTAACAATAGAGTATAGTTAATCTACTTTAAGAAGGCATTTCTCTTTAATTTATAACAGGACTAGGCCAGTTACAGTAGGAACGTCTTGGTGAAACACTTAATAGATAAAATTTAACGCTTTAACCTAATTTTGCCGAATTCTGCTAGCTTAATTAACTTCTACCAAGTTCTGCTAGATTATTTAAATTCTATAAAAGCCTATTGAAAAAGACCACGTGCGTATATATATACGCATTGACTACCAAGACCCCTAACTATTTAATTATAAGATTCTCTTATTATTCCTTTCTCTTCTTTACGTAACGTCTTCTTCTCTGCAAGAGCTATATACCCTAGATTTAGATAGAATTTATATTGTTCCTTTAAATCTTCTCTAAAGCCTCTTCGCACCCTTATATTACGTTGCGTTAATATAACTACTATTAAAATGGCAAACGAATCCAAATCCTAGGCGTTAACTACGAGTATTACAGACCTAGTTAGGGAATAGTTAACTATAATGCAACAGTCCTTTACGGATGCCTCAGCTTAGTAGTGGGCTATACTGGAAGCCTAGCATTAGTAAGTAATTAGAACAATCTATAAAGAACTCCATAATATTAAAGCACTTATATTAGAAACTCTAACACCGCCTATAAACAAGATTAAAATAGCTATATCTAAACCCGGCCCGTTAAATGCGAACCTTAAACGAGTAATAATAGCTTAACCTATACTTATAATAAACCTAATACCTATTATAAAATCTAAAAAGCTCCCTTATCTTCCAATATTTAATAAAAATTAAAATAACCTACGTCCCTTTATAACCAAGCTTTGTTTTAAACTTTTAATAAACTCTAACTAATACCCTACTAAAGCTAGTAAAGTTAGCTATAGAATATATTATTTAAGTAAGGACGCTATATAAGCTATAGATCTATTCTTCCGTAACAGCACCTTTATTAATTTTAAAATCTTTATCTCCCCACTAGAATAAATGTATAATAACGCTAGTCGCGAATATATAGCTATTACTAAACTTAAAAACCTATAATAATGGAACCGAGACTTTACCAGCTTCTTTTTGGAATTTTAGGCCTTATTAGCGAGCTGGATTAGAATAAAGCTACTAGAATCGCTGGTCTTTAATAAGCTATTTTAGATAAAATTAGAGCCTAGTTAGTAGGTAGGGAACTACTAAAAAACCTAACCGAACTTGCTATAATATATTAACGAATTAATAAGGATCTTTAATATAATAAATAGACTTATTCTCTAAAACTAACTATGCCTTATATTTAAAACTTTATAAAACCAATATATACCCTAAAGTATAATCCTTCTCCAAAACCTAAAAGCCTTATATATAACCCTATAGACCTTAATACTACTTAATTCTATATACTCTTAACAACTAATAAACAAAGAACTTAAGCCGCAAATAGAGAATGCTTTAGATAGGGTAAAAAAGAATATATTTACCAAACTTACCCTTTTAAAAAGATGTGCCATAGTTCTTCCTGATCCTTAAATTATACCTATTCTATAAATTATACTTAGTTGCTATGAAGTATCTCGCCTTTAATTAACTTAGAAAATAAATCGTCCTAAGACTAAGTCGCGCCTTAGGATAAAAGGTGGAAGAGTATAAGCGTTTAGGCTCTTTTAGTGCTAACATATAATATAACTCCCTTAATATACTTAGCAAAATTTAAACACTTAAAAATAGAAGAAAGTATAAATTCTAATAGATAGTGGAGCTACTAATATAGGCCTTATTAATATAAAGTATATAAAAACTTAATGCCTATATTTAAAGAAACTTAATAAGCCCTAAGGCCTATAAAACTTTAATAGTAAACCCTTAATATATAGCGAACTAACGTACTACGCTCTTATAAAAATGCGGATAGGCAAATACCTTAAATACATTTCCTTATTTATAACACCCTTAAAGTAATATAAGGTAATATTTAGATATAAATAACTAAAACAATATAATCCTTTAATTAGCTGGGTTAAAGAAATACTAAAGTTCCGCACAACCTACTGCTAAAGTCATTACTTAAAATACTATTTGCCCTATAAATACATACATAACTATTTAAATTTAATATAATATAATAAAGTTATAACTGCCGATCACTATAAAGAATATAAAGATATTATATTAAAACCTTTTAAATTCGTATAATACGAGCTATACACTTTATTTTATTAGCAAGAAAACGAGATTATAAAATCTTTGCTATAATAATAGAAGATATTAAGAAAGCGCTAGAACCAAAGCAATATATTAACCCTTAACCTCTTATTGTAAGGTAAGGATATAGATAGGGAGCTTAATACTGGAATAATATAGTATATTATATAGACAGACAAATCCTTAAGGGAAAAGGAGGAGTCTGTATGTAAGGTAAGAAAGGGGTTTCCCTAGGCATGTATAGCGCACATGCCTTATAGATAAGTTATCCCTAAGTCGCCCTAGGATTGCCTATACCTTACAGCTATATAACTATTTACTTAGGTTTTACCTAATAATGCCCCCCCCCCCCTTAAAAAGGATTGTCCCTAATCCTTTATATACTTAAGCCTTAATAAAACCCTATAAAAACTTTAATAAGGAAAAAAATTAGAGGGAAAAGAGCGCCTTAGTTTTGCGTATAGAGATAGGTAGTATATATGCGTGGCGCAAGGATATAAGGAACTTTAACAGCTAGTTAAAGTTATTTAATTAATTAGATTTGCCTTGCCAAGACTCCCCATATTTAACTAAGCTAACAGCAATTTTTTATACTTAGGATAGAAAACCCTAATTAGTCTATTTAGGGCTTACCCGAATTTAGTAAACTATTAAAAATGGTTTATAGGATCGCTTATGTAGGTAGGTCGCTAGTACCTCGCGGGTAAGTTATAGATTATTTATATATAGCCAGATTTATAGACGGTAAGGCTATATGCCTATTAAATCCGCTACTAACCTATGCTTTAGCCTTACGCGTTATCTATATAGTATATACATGGAGTAGTGTGTAAGTTATTAGTATAGATTACTACTAGCGGGTTACTAGTAGGGTTTAAACCCTGGTTAAGTGGATCTGTTCTCTAATATAATAATCTGCTAAGCTAGTATAGAGTAACGGACTAGATCTAGAAAGGGTGCTTTTTAAATTAAGCTTCGTTGCCAGCGTACGCCGTAGCCTCGCCTGCGAGTCGCCTATAAGCTGCTAGCATAGCTAGGTTGCGTTAAAGTATAGCTTATATAGGATATTAATAAATTACGCTTTACTCCATATATATACCGCAGTTCTTACTAAAAGTATTAACTTATTCTTTAATCCCTTGGGACGCCCTCTGCTCCGCTTTTATATAGGTTATATTTTATTAGCGGTGCTTGCTTTATGCCTGCGCTTTAACTATAAGGCTAGGGTATTCCGCTTATAGTACTTGTCTAGTAGTTATTAATAATTTTTAAGTTCTACCTTATATTTTTATTTATTATACTTATTTAGCCATCCTAGCTATCTAATAAGGTACTATAGTTGTTTAGCACAATTCTATTGGGCGATAATTGCTTTTACTTCCCAGCTGCCTTTCTTAAGCTCTTTTACTGCTAGGGGTTAAAACCTAGGGCATAACCTATAAGGCTTTAGTAAGGATACATAAAAGACTAAGTAGAGCCGTGCTATAGTAGGTAGGAGCTTTAGCTTATATACTTACTACCCTCCGCGCTCTAGGATCTAAAACGGTCCTATAAACTTGCTATTAAGCTTTTTATAGGGACGTTTTGTATAGATATTCGTAAAAGAGAGCAGGATTTGCTTATTAACGGCGAAATACTTGGCTAGATGGTGACGATTATAGTATTTTACCTAAAGCTATTAGGCGTATATTATCGACGCCGCTACTACCTTACGTATAAGGCGCAGGCGCCATAGATACGTCTCTATAAGTTTAACATTTGTTAACTTAGACCCCTCCCTACCTTATTAGGCGTCTTAAATGCCATTTAGGACTCTATTTAGGACGTTTAGCAGCTAGCTATAGGTAAGCTTAATAGGGGAACACTTTATTATGGTATAGACCTTAAAGTTATAGGTAAAGGCTACTTTATTAAGTAGGGAGGCCCAATTAAACTATGCCTAGTTCGTGAATATATATAGGTATACCTTAAGCTCCTAGTTCTAGCGTTCCATTTAACTATCTATCTATAAATAAAATATAGTGCTAAGCTTACGCTAAACGCGGAGATAGTAGCACATAGTGCTTTAGTACTGAATTATAAACACGCTAACCTTATTAAAGACGATATTATCTAGAGGCCCTATTTGCGTAAAGACTCTAAATAGGAGTTCTATAAGTTGCGTAGCATTAATTATTTTACGCACTAAATAGTAGCGCACTAGCTTTATAAAATGGACTGTAAAAATAAGGATGGAGTTATACTGTACGCTATTAGGAGTTTTAGACTTAAGGAGATCCGTAATAAAGTTAAGTAAATAATGTTGCTACGCTCGTGTAGGGACCTAAAGAGGCTGTAGCTTACTATAGGGTTTTATAGCGGCGCGATTTATAGCGTTAGCAGGCATTATAGTTATCTAGGTACTTGTAGAGATCTTTAGTAAGGCCATTCTAAGCGTACTTCTACGCGATCACCTCGCAGGTATAGTTAAATCTATAGTGGCCATCCGTAGGATTGTTATAATTCCGTTTAAGGATCTTCTGTTATAGTAGTATTTAATTTGGCACTCAGATCTTATTATTTTGCCTTAGGAGTCCTTAATTATTAAGGGTGTAGTAGCTTGCGAGACTACCTACGATCTTAATAAGCCGTAGCTCTTAAAGTAAGACGGAGCCTTACTAAGAGATTGTGTACGATCTTTAAGCCGTAGCTTAATAAGAGATAACTGCCTATAGTTAAGTCTTGGTAACTCTATAGCTGCTAACTAAAGAGTCTTTAGGTTAGGCCTAGCCCTTAAGCAAGCCATAGCTTAAGATTATATTTAATCTAGAAGTTAGGGTAATAGCTATTGCTTTGGAAGCTAGCCATTAAATAGAAATTGGATAGCTTTTAGGGTAGCTATATCTCTTTAAGGACGTTTAACCTTCTAAGCTCTATTAGTGGGACCTCTATAGCAAGTAAACCGCGGTTAATCTATAGAGTGTGTTATAAGTTTAATTGTGTATAATCCCCCTTAACTTCTACTAGATAGCCTTTAGATAGCAGTTAAATTACCTTTAGGTTACCGTTAGGGCAGAGCTGAACTATAGCACTTAATTATATACAGGTATACCAATTTCCTTAAGAGATAATCGCGTACAATCCAGATAGCCCCTAGCCCTTAGCTAGGTAGCTACTACCTCCCTTCCTTTTCCTAATCCTATTTATATATATATAAGGACGCGACCTGCCAGTATCTACTGGTATGCTTACTACATCGCAGTAAATACAATTGGCCTTGGTAAAAAGGTAGAGGATTATAAAAGTACTTAAGGGCAGAGCCCTTAGCTTACTGCCAGCTACTACCCATAAGGGTATAGAATTGGTTTAAATATAAGGCATATTGCTTAGGTGTATAGTAGGGAGTAGATAAGCCGAGTATAAGTTATAAGAGAGTTAATGGAAGAGGACGATATAGTAAAGAGTATAGCAATAGCCTTATATAGAGAGAGACAAACAAGTAAGGAGGGAAGAGTAATAGGCCTAAAGAGCTTCTAAGGAGGTGCCAAGGGCTAGCCGAAGGCTAGCCTAAGTAGCCCCTAAGAGTCCCTAGGCGTATAACCAAGTAAAGAATAAAAGATCCCTTATAGTAGTAGATATCCAAATTACTAAGATAGCTTAATCGCTAGAATTAATCAACTTTCTTAAATATTTAATTACTACGCAATTAATAATATAAGCGATTATCTATCTACTAAAAACTAGGTTTCTTGCCTTGCCTAAGCTATCTATAATAGCAAATATCCCTTAATTGCTGAGATAATACGTTAGATTCCTAACTTATATAGTTGTATTAAAAATCGCATTACTAAATAAACATCTTAATTAGATTAACCTATAACGAATAGGCTATTTAGTGATACTAAAGAAGAAGGCATTATACTATGGATTATACAGCTAAATAATATTAGGCAACGCCCCAGCATTTTTATACTTAAACAATTTAGTAATTATATTCTTGTCGACAGTTATATAGACCCTACTAAACTATTATATACCCATAGTACTAAATAGGCTATATAATTCTCTAAGCGCTAAAGAGTTATACTTAGCACTAAGGTACCTAAAGAGGCAAAAAGATAGGCTACTAAAGATCCTATTTTTATAAAAGAGTAGTTTAACGCGTTAGGGAGTGATATTAAGAAGTACGTAGTATAGTATAAAGATATATACAATATAGATAAATTCGGCGTATATATATAGCAAGGTCAGAAAAAGAAGGTACTTATTATTTATAATAGCGCAGCATAGTGTAAGGTAGGTAAGGTATTTACCACTATATAGAAATATATATATAGGGCAGAGATTTAGCTTTATGTATTTAAATCTCTTAAATAGCAGTTAAAAGAGACTAAGGCTAAAAATAAGTAACGCTAAAAGTAGAAGGCTAATGCTAGAAAGGTTATATAGAAGTTTGGGGTAATTACAGTTGCAGAAGGTCGTTTATTAGCTATAAAAAAAAAGGAAGATAACTAATAAAAGAAGCTCGCAAATAAGCGTAAAAGGTAGGCTAAAATATTAATACTAGAGCCTAAGACTCCTAATAACTCTAAGGGTATATATAGTAAATGGGGTAAAACGTATAAGCAGCAGGAAGACTTATAGTTATTACTATAGTAATGCTATATAATTAATTAATTTTAAACCTTAGCAATTAAGCCGTTCTAGTAATTTGGATATCTACTACCTACCCTTTAGGTAAGTGGTTAAGACGTAGCTATAAAGGCTATAGATATGCACTATACCTTATAGGAGGCAAGTAGTAATAACTTATATACTGCTAGTTCCCGTTTCGCGTTACCTATAAGGGTCTCCCTATAATACCCTAACTATATTTTATAAAACTAGGTCCTACTAGGTAATCTACTTTACCATATTATACTAACTAAGCTTATACCCCCCCTTTTATAAGCTAGCCTATATCTCTAACTATTAAGTCCTTATTTAACTAGTCTATATTTCCTCTAAAGCCTCCCCTATATATATACGCATTAGGTTACATGTACTACGCCTATTAAGACCCTCTTCTAAGTCTTCTGGATATACTAGATAGGCTCTTATAGAGGAGCCTTAACGAGTTCTTTAGGTAGGGCCTTAACAAGTTCTTATAAGAGGAGGTTCTTTGCACCCTCGCCGCGTTCCCATTGCGATCTTAAAGCTAGTAGAAGCCTAAGGATGTCCTGTTGTACGCCTAGGGCGCGTCTATATCCGTTGGCTTAATAAGGCCGGTTTTGGCTCTAGCTACGAGCTAGGTAGTCTTACGTTGGGTGGTTTTCGTATTCCAGTTTCCTTTGGTAGGCCTCCCTAGATAGTAGAACGAGAGCTTAAGCGGAGGCAGTGAGGCTCCGGTGTCGTTGAGGGCGATGCTTTATACGCGTCGCGGGCTTAACTCTACAGAGCCGCTAAAAAAAATAACTTATTAACTACCCCAACTCAATACTTATATAACGCTTTAATATATTTAGTATTATTAATTATTAATTATTATTCTCCATTTATATAACAATTTTTTTTTAAAAAAAAAAAGCTATATTAGGCTTTATAATATAGTAAGTTATAAGTATTAAAATTTTTATATTAATAGCCATTAAGGTAGTATAGAAAGGGAAAGCCTAATACTAAAAAGGAAATACTTAATTAAGTATTATAAAGAAAAAAGGAATAGGATAAGTTATATTAAAGAGGTTAATAAATAAGTAGAAAGTAAAATAAGGTTAAAGCCTAAACTTCTTCTATATATAATAAAAAATAAACTAAAATAACCAAGGCGTTTAATACTACTATAGTAGAAGAAAAAAGTATGCGAAAGGTAGGGCACTGTATAAAGTAGTAAAATTCATTAAGGCAGTTTAACGTCATAATAGCGACAGTTACCACCTCGCTACGTAGGTGGCTACGTTTGGTTCTATATCCTAGTTCCCACTCGAACCACCCTTCACACCAGAAGCCCCAGCTTGACTTATGTCTCGGTCTCTTTACATTAGCTTTAACGGCTAATCCTAGTAAGAGCCCGTGTACAAAGACGATTACGGCCAAGTGACGGCACGCCGATAAAATACGTCTCAAAGCTCGCCAGCAAGTTCTAGGGACCATCTACGGTCCGGAGTCGGATCGGATTGTGCCTCTGGACGGATCGCGAGCTAGCCCTGTACAGATATGCTGTCCCTCGTGCGAGATGATCGGTGTGTCCGCAATGGCGCTGATTCGCAGAGGCCCGAAGCCATTTTAACCTTTCCACGACTCATTACTACTAGTCCAAAGATGAAGCACACATGCTCAGATTACAACATACTCCTGAGGGCAATAAGAGTGACCGTGGGTGGGGGGTAGATATATCAAGTGTGCAGAATATGAAAGCAGCTAGACGGCACTTGAGTTTATGAGCAAGATACCCTAATTTTGGCGTTACGTTATGTCCAGTCCATACTGGTGTATTCTTCATTTCCAGAATACAGATTGTTCTAGCAGACATAAACTTAGGATAGAATTGTATAATTTGATTTATTCGTAGCTCTTGAGTAGAGGAGACGTCCATACAAACTTGCCGTATATTTTACGCGGCAAAAGAAATGCATCTCATCACCTTGAAGGCTTCCGCTTCGGAGTTGTGGTTACCATTGTAAAACGAGTGCCCCTTCGCGAAGGTACAGGCATCAAAAATAGAGTGCGTATATTTGAGTATATCTGCAGACACCGTTATTGCTATGACGTTCCAACATGAAAACTTCAAGCGGGAGGACACAGACGAAGTGCCTTGAAACCCGTCATACCCATAAGCAACGTTACCGACGATTGCAGGAGAACAATACTTGCATGATAGGTATTTTGGGTGTAGCAAAGGGGCAAAAAGCAAGGCTAGGTCGTGCCCGGGATCGAACCGGGGTCGCGGGAAGGCTTCCGAAATGAAATCAAAATCCCGAGTGCTAACCACTACACTACACAACCATAAAGAAGTTGGAACTGGAAATACTTCACGATTTCATAGATATTTCGACAGCCGAAAAAATTTAATATTATATAGCTATTATATATCTCCACTTTGTCGCCTGTTCAGCCATTCCAGAATGACCGCAACACCGCTTGGAGACACCACAGGTACATTCACGACAGATAGGGCTTCGACGATAGTGGAAAGTTCAAACGGAAATTGAAGAGGAATCGGTAGTTTCTTGATTAATATCGCGAGTTGCCTCGTGGGTCAATCAACAATACCCGTCGTCACACAGCAACTAAGAAAAAGGCACATAAAGAATTGCGTTCACTTGGTCATGACTATCAAAATAGTACTTTTTTTAAGATAAAATACTCCCGTTTTAGGTTTGGAGATGATCGACTTTTGTAAAGACGCCTCTCAACTATTTTGTTGCGTCCTATTGTGCCACTACTAGCCCTTTCAACAGTGTTTTCATCAGTATTCAGTACTGATTACACTTATTGAAATATTTAATATTAATATTCAATATTCCAACACGATTTATTCAATACTGAAAATTATTAAATATTAGATATTTTTTAAGTTAAAGGTAGTAGAAATATAGTCTAGAGGCTTAGTAAATAACTCTTAAATCTCTTGACAATATGTATATATTTTTAATTTATTAGGTAACTGTTGGGAATGAGGCAAGCGGTTATTACATAACGCCGCGGCACTAGTGTGGCGAGGAGTCTTAAGCTCCTTACCCTTCCTTATTCTAAATATATCAAGCTTTTAACCAACATCACTGTAACCTACTTGAGTAGCCGTTATTAGTAAGTCACCCTATATAACTAATACTGATCAGTGGTTGAATATATAGTCAACTATAAAGCAGCTAGGTTTTTGAATAGAAGAGATAGTCTTGTATAGGGGTGCTATATGCGCTCATATAGAATGGATCCCGGCGATACTATGCTACCTTAGACTTGCGGAAAACTAGTAATAGAAGTGTTATTAAGTACTAGGAGATACCAAGTTGCGTCTATTACGCAGAACAACCACGTTTATAAAGATTTGGTTAAGTACTTTAGGTTAGAAGTGTTACTAAACCTAGGGTCCTAAGTTAATGTCCAAAACGCGTTAAAACAACCATCTTAATACCTTTAGTGTACCTTCGCAGACTATAGGATCATGATCACTACCTAACTATATATTAAACAACCTTTATTTCCCTTAATTTTTATCAAAACGCGTTAAACAATCTTTAATAACAGTTATTATGGCGTTAACCTACCTAAAGAAGTACGAGGATGACATTAACCCAAAGATATAGAAAACCGCTATAATTAATCCTAAAGATGTTAATTAATAAGACTTAAACGGATTCTTATTATACCATATAGCATACTATAAAGACAGCGAATACAATGATACTATGCTATGGTACTATATAAAGGAGGACTTTATTAGATAGATAAAGGAAACATAGGCTCCTATAAATAAGGATATTATATAGGACTTCCGTAACTTCCTATAGGAGAATAGAGTGTTTGTACCTATAGATAGGGGTGCTATTAGAGATAACATTTAGGAGCAAGTTATTAACATAAAAGAAGAGCATAAATGGACTCTATAAGAGATTAAGTACTAACTATGCACTATAAGGAAGCTCAATTTATAATAGAACCTAAGTAATATACTATTAGAGACACTTCTACCTCCGTCTTTAACTCCCCTATATTAACCAATTTAACCTATAACTTTAACTACTGCCCTTTAGTAAGCATAAGATCCCCCTACTTTATAATTTAATAGCCTTTGGACCCCACTAACTAGACCTACGTCCCCACTGCAGCCTATAATATAACTCCTACCTCCTTTATCTTAATCTTAAATTGGAGGCAGTTTAAAATTGCTTATAGAGCTTGCAAAGCTCTATTCAAATTAGGAGAAGAAGTTTAGTAGGGAATTATATAATATTCTCAATTTAAAACTATGTATCTTTTATAACTATTGCTAGAAGGTAGGAATAGAGTCTAATAAATACCATAACGCCTATTTTGTTATGCTTAAGGGCCAAGCTAGTACCTTCTATTATGATTATTTGGTAGGAAAAGGATACGATTTTAACCGCATAATATATAAGTCAAGATGCTACTTTGAAATAGAAGAGAACAAGTAGCAGTATATATTAGAATGGAGAGAGACTACCTTCCTAAAAATTATTACTACAAACCTAGGTGTCCCTCGGCTTGATTATCTTTAAAAGCTCTTTAATTAACTTTAGATAATTTAGCGTGGTTTATCCAAATTATATTAAGAGGATTTCAGCCTATGTAATTAAGTTATTAGCGTATACTAAGGCGTTAAAGAATATAACCTTGCTCTCTTTAATCCTGCAAATACTTATAAAGGAGTATATGCTTAATTAAAATCTTCTATTAGTACTACTTTACGCTCTTAAGAAGTATAGTAATTTAACGCCTAACTCTAACCTACTTTAATTGACCTGCCCGACTAATATAATCACAACTGGACTGATCAAACATATAGTAGCCGTGGTAGGCAATACAGTAGAGGGTATAATTAACAACTATAAAGTAAAGGTAGAGGTCCTTATGGAGGTTTATTCCAAAGTAATTACTAGAAGAAGTGCTATGTTTATAAGAAACCGAATTGCTGGTTAACTAGGTATTCTCTTAATAAGTAAAAGGAGGCATATAATAAGTTTCGCCAGAGTGTAAGAAACGTTAAAAATTATAAGGTTACTACAGCCTACTTCTAAAGCTTCCTAGTTTAATATAAAGGCGTAGAGGATCTTAAGGGTGAGGCTAATAAGGCCAAACAGCTTCTTATAGATATAGAAATTAAGGACTACTTTTCTAACCAATACTTTACTAAGTATGGTAAGGTAGATGGTATATAAACTATCACTGTTCTTAATAACTAATCCACGCTCTATGCTATCACAAAGTTAGACATCTTTAATGAGCTAAAGGAGAGTTCTATATTCTCCTTTAACAATAGATACTCGGCGAACGTCTTCTATAGTATTATGCCAGATACTAAAGCTGTAGGAGTATCTATAGTAGGAAAACCTTAAGTTCGAGCTCTTTAGCAGCTTAATAGCTTTATTTAGATTAACTAATTAACGGCAGGCTAATATATAATTTATTTTGGTAAGGGTACTATAATCTCTCTTAGCATAATTAAGGTTAAAACCCCCTTAGGGTATATTACTTTTTATATTATTTCCGCGAACACCCCATTTCTATTTTGCATTAGAGATATAGATAAATTAGGTGTTAAACTTAATAACCTTAAGAATATACTCGTTTAGGGAGATAATTGGGTGCCTATTATACGCAAATAGGGTCACCCCTAGTTGCTCCTTTATTAACTAGAAAAGAGTGTTGCTTAGAGCCACTTAACTAAGTTAAAGCTACGTTAACTATACTGTTATTTTAGCCACCTATCTATTTACCAATTGCTTAGGGTTCTTTAGTGAGTAGGCTATAAAGTTAAGGTTAAGGTAATTAAGTATCTTATAAAGTACTGCTATTACTGCTAAATAAACTAGAAGTCCCCTAGCCGATTTAAGTTCACCCTTAAAGATAACTATAACTTTAACTTCTGTATTATTGTTAACGTTATATATCTTAGTGGCAAGCTAGTACTTTAAGTTGTTAACCTTTTAACCTCCTTTTAAGCCGCATGTTTCCTAAAGGATATATTAGCTAGGAACGCATAGGATACTCTTTAATTATACTAGATTAATGTCTACCTAGGACCCCCTAATTAAGTTATTTATAACGCAGGAAGGAACTTTTTATCTATAGAGTTTTGGTAATAGGTAAAGGCAATAGAAATTAAGGTTAAGGAAGTCCCTATTAAGGCACACAATAGTATTAAAAAAGTAGAATGATATTACACGCCATTATAATAAGTATATAAGATTATTTCTTTGGAACTAGAGGGTGCTAGTAAAGAGCTTATCTTATAGATAGCTATTAAGGCTGTTAATAATTCCGCTAGCCTAGATAGGCTTGTACCTATATTACTAGTCTTTAGCGCCTACCCTTAAATAACTAATAATTCTCTACTATCCCTATCCGTTATGTAACGAGTGGAGGCTATTCGCAAAGCAATAAAAGAGGTGTGATGTCTCTACGCTACGCGCTAGGTTAATAATGCACTAGGAATAAGAAATGGCCCAAATACCTTAACTATGCTTAATCTGCCACTCTAATCTAAGGTACACGTATGGCGTAAAAAGGGAGGATAGTTAGGCCTATATAAACTTATTGTAATTAATGGTTAAACTTATACTCTTTAGATACCCTATAGACCCACTTAATTCTACTTAACCGTTATTAAGCCCTACTACAGAAATAACAGTTCTAAGCCTTTATAGAATGCCCTAGAGAATACCCTAAAGAAGAACTATAATTAATATACTCTAAAAGGTAACTATAATCCTAATATAATTATAGCAGATATGCCGCAATTATAACGCGGTAGAGGTCGCCTAAAGGGATTATAAAATTGCCAACACCTTATTAATTTTAAAGAGCAATTTGTTACTACTATTAAGAGTAGAGACAAGTTATTAATGGCCTTTATAACAGCTAAAGAGAAGGCTGACTTTAAGCTCGCAAAATAGCTCTAAAAGGAAGGCTGTATTATAACTCTAGAAGCTCCTTTTCAAGCATTTAATAAGTAGGAGATCAACGGTCTTATTATAAGAGAAGTCTTTAAATTTAAGAAGTATAACCCTACTAAGTTTAATGAAGTTTGTATCTTTAAGTTAAGAATAGTTAATAAGATTAAGGGCAAAGCTACTAATGCCCTGTTTAAGAAATTAAGGCTTGTTATCTAAGGTTACAATAATAATAGTAAGGAGGTAATTCTTATGTAATCTCCTATAATTTAATAAGCTAGTTAGTAGGTTATTCTTACACTAGCTCCCTCCTTAATAAAGAATAGAATGGCGATCTATTTATAAGATATTACTTAGGCCTATACCTAATCAGAGACGTACCTTTAGCGCTTAATATTAGGATACCTTTTAGAGTAAATTTGCTACCAATATCCTAAAGATACAATTATAGTTATGCTTAAGCCATTATATAGAATTTCAGAGGCAGGAACTTATTAGTGGGCTACCTATAGTAAGCACCACAAAGAGAAGCTTTTAATAACTACTTCTATATTTAACCTATACTTCCTTATTATAATTATAGGAACTCCATTTGGAATCGTTGGCATATAAACTAATAATATAATTATCTTAGAAGACGACCAATTTTTAGCTCTTAAAGAAGATAAGCTAGTAAAGGCAAATCTTATAGCAAAGCCAAAGGAAAAGCTTAATTTAATAACACTATTACTTTTTAATGGATGCATCCTCTCCCTAAATAAGGATTCTATTGCTTTACGCCAGAAAGATTAAGG
>Ga0307507_10004838_pt1 | contig 23137 bp, 31 predicted proteins | sample 7_EM_MG_FD_207223 | JGI IMG/M metagenome (GOLD analysis project Ga0307507, IMG submission 207223) | Populus trichocarpa ectomycorrhiza microbial communities from riparian zone in the Pacific Northwest, United States - 7_EM | ecosystem: Host-associated > Plants > Roots > Unclassified | place...
CGGCCGCGCAGCGGCCCGGGGCGATCGTGCTCCCGCCGAGCCCTGCGCCCGCCGCGGGCGCCGCCGCCGGCGCCACCCTCGGGGCGGCGCCGCCCACGACTCCGCCCACGACTCCGCCCCCGGCCGCGCCGGCGCCCGCCGTGGCGGCGCCCGGGCCGGTGTCCGCGTTCGGCAACGGCACGTGGCTGGTCGGCGCCGAGCTCGTGCCCAACCGGTACCGCAGCCCGGGCAGTGACGGCAGCATCGGCTACTGCTACTACGACGTGACCGACGCGAACGGCAAGATCGTCGATCAGGGTGTCGTTCCCGACGGGCCTGCCCGGGTCGACCTGCGGCGCCGCGCCGGGGACACGTTCACCTCGACGGCCTGCCTCGGCTGGGTGAAGGGATGACCCGGCCCTGCGTGTGGCCGATCAACGCCGACCGCGGGCGGGCAGGCTGATGCCGTTCTGGAAGAGCAAGCCGCCCATGGACGACGAGGGCCGGGACAACGATCTCGTGAATGAGCCACCGGAGGGCGAACAGACAGGGACCGTGCACCGCATGCAGGTGTTCGACAACACCGGCCTGCCCTCGCACAAGCAGATCTGCCACTGCCAGCTGAACAGGGACCACTGATGTACATGTCCGCGACGGTGTACCTCGAGCAGGGTGTCGAGTTCCAGATCGTCGCGCCGGGTGATGGCACCGATCCGGCGATCGTGGTCTCGCAGGGCATGTCGAACCTGTTCCTCGGGCTCGTTGACCGGGACGCGGCGATCGGGCTGCGTGACGCCATCGACACCGCGCTTGCCGCAGTGGCGGAGGTCGACGACCCGGCGCCCGTGCTGGGCCCGGCGCCGGGCGGGTGATGCCCCGCCCGCCCGCACCGCCGCCGCCGCAGCCGGCGAAGTGCCCGCCGCACCGGTGGGTGGTGGTCAACGGGCCGGACGGGCAACCCGCCGGGACAGCATGCGCGAACGGCTGCGGGGGATGGATCCCCCGATGATCGAGAGGACCAGGCCATGACGATGCAGGTGACCCGGCAGGACTTCCCGGGCGGTGAGCGATCGGACTTCGTCGAGATCGTCGACGATGGCGGCGAGCGGATGTTCGTCGAGGTGGAGTCATTCGACGACTTCGTCCGGCGCGCGAAGGCCGGTGAGTTCGACCGGAAGTTCGACCCGACGACCGGAGCGTTCACCGGGGGTGGGACAGCCCCCCGATGAAACAGTGCAAGTCGTGCGGCAAGAGCATCGGCGAGTGCCAGGCCAGTCAAGCCCACAAGGGCGAGGCCTGTTGCGGCGGGTGCGACCACAGCGAGTAGTGACAGAACGGCCCCCCTCGGGATCCGAGGGGGGCCGTTCTGCGTGCGGGGGTCATTCCCGTGTGTAGGACCGGGACGCTACCACCGCCCGCTGTACTGCGAGATGAACGGCGGGTTGCTCGGCAGGCCAGCCGACAGCAGCACCGCCGCCGCCACCGCCGCGCCGGCCGGGGTCTGCCCGGCCGTCGGGTTCGACGTCCCCGACGAGTTCAACCGGTACGCGAACACGTTCGTGAACGCGGTGTCGTGGTTGTACAGGAACCCCGACGTCGCCCCGTCCAGGCCCTGCGCCTGCGGCAACGCGCACCCGGCGTACAACTCGCCGGTGCCCGACGCCACCAGCGACGGGTAGGTCATCGTCGTCGACGACGCGTTCGATGTGGTGCCCTGCGCGTCGACTGTCCACACGGTCGCCGCGCCCAGCCCGGCGGTGAACATCCACCCGTCGAACTCGCGCTGCGTCGACCCGATCGCCGCCGAGTACGTCGCGGTCAGCGTCGACGACCCGGTCGCGCCGGCCTTCGCCCAGAACAGCGCCCCCGAACCGGCGAACGCCCCGGACGCGATCGGCCCGGTCGTGGAGAACGCGCCCATCGAGTTCGTCCCCGACATCCCGGTCGGGGTGATCGTCGCGGACGCGGTCGCCGCGAACATGACGACGATGTCCCCGACGTTCGCGACCGTCACCGCGATGGTCGACACGGTGGTCGAGTTCGCGTTCAGGAACGAGCCCGTCGTCGTGATCGCCACGGGTCAGCCCAGGGCCTGTTGCGTGGTGGCCACCCGGAACCCGTCGTGGTGCACCACCCCGACACCGTTGATCGCGGCGTCACGGTAGTAGGTCAGCATCGGCCGGTTCCCCGGGTCGCCCGGGTAGATGTCGGAGATGTGGCAGGTCTGCGTGCCGGCGCAGGTGCCGTTGCTGTTCTCCGGTGGGGTCGCGGTGAACGTCTGGCGCACCCCGTCACGCCACAGCTCGACCAGCCCGATGTTCGCGTTGCTGCTCCAGCGCACGTGGACCTGGTAGGCGTGCCACACGCCCTTGTCCAGCGGCCCGGTCCACACGTTCGTGATCCCGGTGTACGGCTGGTTCGGCCGCGGCCGGGTCTCCAGGACGATGTTGTTGTTCTCGGCGAGGAAGTTCAGCGGCGGTGACCCGTCGACGGTCGAGTGCCACTGCATCAGGACCTGCCACGAGTTCGACGTCGGGAACTGGGTGTCGACCTTGACGTCCCACGAGTACCAGAGGTCGCGGCCCTCGGTCTCGTTCGACGGGCCGACCAGCTGCGCCCGCTCACCGCAGCAGAACGGCTGGTCCCCGTCGTGGACCTCGAGCCGGGCCGCGCTGTTGCCCTGGAAGCCGGGGTGCTCGATGGTCAGGGCGTAGTCGCCGCCGGGCATCCCGGTGCACGGGTTGTTGTAGACGTGGGTCTGGCACAGCGGCCACTGGTTGAAGTTCCCGGTCTCGAAGTCGCCGTTGAATAGCACCGTGCCCGGCGGCGGCCCGGCGGTGGTGGTGGGCGGCACCGTGGTGGGCGGCACCGTGGTGGGTGGCACGGTGGTGGGTGGCACCGTGGTGGTCGGCGGCGGCGGGGTCGCCTTCGGCAGGTAGGTGCACATCGTGGTCGCGATTCCGGACCCGGCGTCGAGGCCCTGCGCGCGCACGATCACGTCGGCGACCGTCGCGGCCGGCGGCGCGGTCTCGGTGGCCGCGATCCGCAGGTACGGGCGGGCCCCGTCGACGTCGAACCAGGCGCCGTCGTCGTGGCCGACCAGCGCGGCGCCGGCGAGCCAGTCGACCTCGACGCGGGCCTGCGCCGGGTCACCGCCGGTGCGGACGTCCGCGGAGAACTCCCACGTCTGCCCGGCGGCGACCGGGCGGGGCGGCAGCCCGATCCCGACCGGGCCGGTGTTGTCGCCGTTGCGGGCGTTGTAGTCCCAGCCGGCGACGACGTGGTCGCCGGGCAGTCCGCGGGCCGCGGTCATCCCGGGTGTCAGCGTCGACCAGCCGGCTGTGTCGGTCTCCAGGATCGGGTTCCCGCAGCCGTTGACCGGTGTGCCGTACGGGTTGAACCCTGGCAGCGGGCCCGTCTGGGTGGGGGCCGCGGCGGCGCTGAGGCCAGCGGCTGTGATCGCGAGGACGGCCACGGCGCACACGACGCCGGCGACCCCCCGCTTCCGGATCATCATGATGGGGCTTCCTGCTCAGGGGGTCGAGCTCGGGTAGGTCGGGGACTGGCCGGGGGGCAGCGCGTCCGGGTCGGCGCGCGGGGTGTGCCGGGCCAGCCACCCGGCGGCGAACGTCGACCCGGTCACGATGATCAGGTCGGCGAGGCCTGCGACCGGGGCGGGGACGGCGTCGGTGACGAACACGTAGGTGTCCAGCGCCCACAGCACCGCCGAGGACACCGCGGCCGCGATCGCCGCTGCGGTCACCTTCGCCTCGACCGGGCCGGTGGACACGCTCACTTCCCCTTCACCAGCAGCGCCACGGCGGGCTGCACACCCGGGTGCGCGCGCCTGCCCTCCACGGTGAACCCGCGCGTCCCGGCCGGGAGCTCCCAGTTGTCCACGCCGGGCGGGGCCTCACCGATCGGGGCGTTCGCGTTCCACGCGACGACCCGCCATCCGGCGACCTGCCCCCAGTACGCCACCCACCGCACGAACGCCCGGTCGATGACCAGGCTGTTCGTCGCTGTCTCGGCCGGGCACGACCCCCGGAAGTTCAGGCCGTCGGGGTCGGGCTCGAAGTGGTCGTCGTAGTAGCGCAGCTCGATCAGGTCCATGGTGTCCTCCGCAGTCGGGGTGGGCAGGGTCGACCCGGCGGCGATCTGCCGGGCCAGTTCGATGACGTGCGGGACCTGCGCGATGCGCCGGTCTCCGGGGCACACCTTCCCCGGTGCGGCCGACCACAGCTCCCCGCCGGGCACCCGGTAGGGGTCGCAGCCCAGCCGGTGGTAGCCGACGCCGCGACGCTCAGGGCGGGAGTCGGGGATCAGCTGCAGCGGGATGTCGTAGTACACGGCCAGGGCGGCGGTGATGACGGCGAGTTCCTCGACCTGCGCGGGTGTCCACGCCGGTACCTGCGCGCCGTCGCGGGCGTCCCACACCGGGAACTCGGGGCCCATGTCGGCGGTCTCGATCGACACGATGCGGCGGTTCCCGTTCAGGTTCGCGTCGGCCTGGTAGTCGGTGTGCTGCCACTGGTAGGTGGTGCCGTCGCCGCCGACACCGAAGTGGGATTCGTTGCCGCGGTAGCCCCCGGCCCGGAACATGGCGTCGGTCCCGGGGAGGGTCCCGACCATCGTGTGGTAGCAGATGATGTCGTGGGAGATCAGCCGTGGTTGCGTCTGCGGGCCCAGCGGCCGCCAGTCCCCGACGCGGACGTTCACCGGTCGGCCCTCCCGGTCAGTGCGTCGATCTCCGCCACGGTGACGAGGTAGGGCCCGACCTGCCTGCCCGGTCGGGTGGCATCTCCGCCGTCGTCGAACCGGTCGGCCAGCGCGGCTGGCGCCATCGGGTTCGTTCCGACCCGATCACACCACGCGGCGTACGCGGCGACCTCGAGCTGCCGACGGCGGGTCACCGGTGCCCGACCCAGCGGCCGAGGTCGCGGGCGTGGCGGGCGTCGTCGAGGGCGTGATGGATGTTCCCGACCTTCGGGCCCGGGTCACCGGCCGGCATCTTCTCGATCTCCTGCTGCAGGTCGTGGGTGAACATCGGCAGCCGCATCGGCAGGTCGGCCATGGTGCCCCACAGCTGGCAGAGCACGACGTGGTCGTACGCCGCGTAGTCCGCCCACAGCTCGGGTGTCTCGCCGTCGGCGAGCAGGAACGCCCGGACCTCGTGCGCGATCCGCTCGCGGCTGCGGACCGTGGGGTTCAGCAGGTCCAGGCGGGCGGCCGCCGCCGCGCCGCCGCCGGCGGCGCTGATCTTGGGTAGCTGCGGCCACACGTTGTCCCGTAGCCACGGGTGCGTCCGCACCCGGTCGACGGGCATGTCGGCGTTGACCGCGTAGTACTCGCGGTTGTACTGCGTGACCAGCCCGATCGAGATGAGGTCGATGGTGCGGCCGTCCTCGATGAACTCGGTGTCGTAGTAGATCCTCACGGGGCGGGGTCTCCTCCGGGTCGTATGTGCTGGCGGGTGCACTATCCCTCGCCGGGGCGGCGCTCGTATCGTCGAGGACAGCCGCCCGGCGTGTAGGGCCGGGCGGTGACGGGTGGTGGCCGGGTCGGGCGAGAGCCTGTTCACCGACCACCACCCCGCGTTCAGCGCCGCCGCCGGCGGGCGGCCTGCTCCTGCTGGATCGCCGGGGGGCGGGGCATCGGCGGCACCGCGAGCCCCGCACCGCGGATGATGTCCGCCAAGGTCTCGACGTGCGCGGTGAGCCGGTCGATCTTCTCCAGGGCCTCGTCGAGTTCCTCTTGCATCCGGTCAATCACTCTCTCGTACGGCTGCACCAGCGACACCTGCGTCGAGGCGCGGCGGTGGTAGGCCTCGGAGAACGCGGCGTCGGCCTCGGCGTCGGTCCGGCCGGACTCGGAGATCAGCTTTCGTTTCTGGGCGCGGACCGTGAACAGCGACACCACACCCGCCAGCCCGCCCAGACCAACCAGGATCTGCACGATCAGGTTGACGACCTGCTCAGACGCCACCGGGGCCGCCGTCGCGGTCACCGTCGCGTCCGGGTCTACCGGTGGCGCGCAGCTCGGCGGGCAGCGCGGCGAGGTCACGGCGGATCTGCACGACCCGGAACAGGTTCGACACCGCGAAGCACAGCGGCAGGCACGCGAGCGCCCACCCGGACATGCCGCGGTTCCCGACGATCGCGACCGCGTACGCGGCGAACCATGCGGCCTGCACGGACAACCCGATCCTTTCGATCAGCAGCCCTTCGAGTCGGTAGCGGGCGACTCCGTAGAGGGTGAGCGCCCCGGACGCGACGAGACCAGCGAAGTACAGGGCGTCGTAGGGCGGCGGGAACACCTCGTTGATCACCGGGCTGATCGACTGGTCGAGCAGCAGACCAGTCAGCCCGATGATGATCGCGGTGATGCACACGAGGACCTCGTGGCTGGATCGGCCGGTGCGGATCACCGCGGTCCGGGGCCGGTCCAGCCATGCGCGGACCCGGCCGGGCCGGGTCCACCGCCGCCACGACGTCATCCCGGCATGGTGTCGGGATGTCGGTACACGCGGTAGGCGTCGACCAGCATCACCCCGGGGCCCGTGGTCTTCGCGCTCTCGGGGAACCAGTCCAGCTGGATGGTGCCGTGCATCGCCCCGAACGCGCCGTAGTTGAAGTGCGCCTGGTTCGTGTCGGTGAAAAACAGCATCCCGTCGCACCAGCCGCGGACCCCGGTGCGGCACCACTCCATCTCGTACCAGTGCCACTGCGTCACGTCGACGTCCAGGGCGCCGGTGGTCTGCTCGGTGCTCAACCCGCCGCTGCTGGAGTAGTGCAGGAAGAACTGCATGCGGTTCGCGCCGCACTTGCCCTCGGCGTAGTCGATCTCCCCGCCGCCCTTGGACCAGTTCTCGGCGTGCGGCCAGGTCAGCAGCACCGGGTGCCAGCGGGGATCCCCGGACGGCACCTTCATCCGGGCGGCCCACCGCCCGAACCGCTGTGCTCGCTTGTTGGCCATGCCGCCGGTCGTGCCCTCCGCGGTGCCGTCAACGCGCAGCGCCCGCCCACCCAACGCGGTCGGATCGTCGACGAACGAGAACTGCCCGGGCCGGCGCAGCCCCTTGCCGCCGTGCCCCACCGAGTCGTACGGCGACCAGCGGTCCGGGTCGAGCGGCCCGGTGAAGTCGTCGCGGTGCACCTCCATCGGGACCCACCCGTCCGCGACCGCGCGCGGGCCGTGCTGCCCGCTTCCGGTGGGCAGCGGCGGCGGGCCCGGCGGCTCGGGGATGGTGCTCGCCACGATGGTGACGACGCTGCCGCCGTCGGGGACCAGCGCGATGGTGTACGCGGTCGCGGGGTGCAGCGACCCGAACGTGAGGTGATCCGCCGTCCCGGGCAGCGTCGTCGACCACGCCGCGGTGCCCTTCGTGTCGGTCTTGTCGCGCCCGATGGTCCACTTCGCGACGTCGGCCCGGTCGGTCTCCCACGCCACCGTGACCGAGCTCGACGTCGCCTCGGTGACCTTCATCGTGACGGTGCCGGGGATCGGCGGGTCGACCTGCCCGAGCAGGGTGACGAGGTCGGCAGCCTGCAGTGACAGTGCGCCGGCCTGGCGGGCGAGAGCACCGGCAGCGCCGGCGACGTCGAGAGCGGCCGCGCGGATCGCGTCGTTGTTGACCATGCGGGGGAGTCCTTCCGGGGCGGAGCGTGCGGGCGGGGTCTGGGCCCACGTCAGTAGTAGATCATCCAGTTCAGGGCCATGGACACCTGTCGGTTCTCGTGGGCGCCGCTACCACCGATGGTCGACTCGGTGATCGACACGGTGTGGGAGTGCGAGCCCTGGGTGTCGGTGCCGAACCCGTGGGAGTGGTCGCCGGGGAAGTTGTTGTACGACGCCGGCAGGGTGACCCCGGAGCCGGGGGGGACGACGTTCGTGGTGCCGGTGGTGTGCCCGCCGTGGTTCCCGGAGTTCCCGGTGGTGCCGCCGTGGGAGTGCGACCCGGCGGAGTTCGTGCCGGACCCGGTGACGTTGTGGTCGTGGCCGGGCATCTCCCCGGTCGTCAGGGTGTGCCGGGCCTCGCCGACCATCGCCCCGAGAGCGTAGGTGTCGGCGCCGAACGTCCCCACCCCGACGATGACCTTCCCACCGAGGGAGGGCAGCCCGAACGTGGTGGAGCCGTCCCCGACGGTGAACAGGTTCGTCACCGCGGTGAGGCCCTGGTCCTGCACCCACTGCCACAGCACCGGGTAGTCCGCGCGCAGCAGCGTCTGCCCCAGGCAGAACACGGTGCCGGTCTTCGCGGCGCCGCGGAACGTCGGCTCGAGGTCCCCGACCGGGCGCGTCGAGGTCCGCGCGAGCAACGTCTCCTTCAGGTCCTTCAGGTCGGCGGTGACCTTCGCGAGCTGGTCGACGACGTCGTCGACCGGGCGGTCGTCGGCCACCGGGTCAGCCCCGGTGCAGGCGCGGCCCGGCGGGGAACGCGACCGGGCGGATCCTGGTCACCGCATGCCACGGGATCAGCACCCGGTTCCCGCTCTCGTCGGTACCGGTGACCGCGAGGATGTGCACCTGCGGCGGGATCGCGGCCACGATGATCGCGAGCTCCTCGACCGGGGTGGACTCCCCACTCGAATCGTCGACGACACCGGCCCCGCCCGGGGGGATCCCCGCGGCGCCCATGAGGGTGTTCTGCACCCACGACGCGACGTCGGGCTGCGCCGCGTGGGACAGGTCGGGCACGTTCAGCGGCAGACCGTTGTTCATCATGCGGGGCGGACTCCTTTATACAATGGCTACACGAACTCGACGGTAACCGTTTCGACCTTATTCTTGTCGACGGACACGGAACGTTTCCTGATTCGGAATGCGCCGTCCAAACCGAGACGTTCGTGAACGCGATAGGCGACCGTATCACCGACGTTGTACGAGGACAGCGGAGCATCCGCGACGACCCGCATCTGCGGGCCCGGGACGATCAACTGATCGTTGCGGGCATGCAGCGTGCCCAGCAGATGATCGTTCAGCGTGGCGGTCTCGGACACCCCGTCGTAGGACTCGGTGACCGCGGCCCGCCCGAACTGGGCGCGCACGTTCGCGTCGAACACCGTCCCCCAGATCGGGTCACCGGTCCCGGTGCCCGACCCCATCACATCCGAGGCGACGTCCCCGGGCGCCACCGACGCGGCCGCATCGTTGGACGTGATCGACTGCCCGTCGAACACGATCGCGTTCTCGCCCGTGGAGCGGTCGACACCCTTCAGCGGGTACCACAGCATCAGGTCCCGCGTCGTCGGATCGACCTCGATGTCGAACCCGTTCTCGCGGCGCGACAACTCCTCGATCCGCTGCCCGACGTTGTGGTTCTCGGCCTGCAGATACGTGGCGTCGCGGGTCACCCCGGACGTGGCGACGTGGGATGTGCCGATCCCGTAGTTGCCGTAGCTGCTGTTCTGCCAGTTGCCGATCAGCGTCTTCACGATGGTGAACTGGTCGGTGTTCGCGAACACGGTGTCGGTGTCGACGTCCCAGTACCGCAGGTAGCCCAGCAGCCCGATCGCCTGCATCGTCACCGTCTCCGACTGGGTGTTCCACACGATCAGCGGACCGGCGAAGATCAGTTCACCGTCGCGGTAGAGCCACAGCTCCGACGGCATCTGCCGCAGCGCCCGCAGCCGCTGCACCACATCATCGGACAGCGACGAGATCCCCGCGCCGGCCTGCAGCGTCGGGACTTTCGACAGCTCGTCGACGTAACTCAGCCCGGTCCACAGGATCGAGTCGACCGCCACGAACGTCGGCGGCCCGGACGGCTGCATCAGCCGGGCGACCATCTGCAGCTCGTAGCCGGTGGTGCGCCCGGGCCGGCGGTGCAGCGTCGTCAGGTCGAACTTGATGACGATGACCGGGGTGCCCCACGACTCCCCGGAGGGGATCGACGTCGGCGACACCGTGACGGTGCCGGGGGTGATCGTCGGGGTGCCCCACGACTCCCCGGAGGGGATCGACACCGGCCGCACGACGCCGTCGTTGATCGTCGGGATGCCCCATGCCTCCCCCGACGGGATCGACACCGGCGAGATCAGCTGCGTCAGCGACGGGGGCGGATCGAACCTGCGGGCCCGCCGGCGTACCGGGATCCGCCAGCGGCGGGACACGTGGGTCTACTCCTCGGTTTCGATCGACACGACGTACGACGTCGACGCCGGCAGCGCGTTGTTGCGGTTGACCAGCACGATCGGGGTGGCCACGGCGGCCGGGACCCACAGCTCCTCGAGCAGCTCGAAAGGCAGATCGACTCCGGACTTCGCGTTGAACGGGACCCGGAACAGGTCCTGCGCGGCCAGCGTCGGCGCACCCGACCAGACGGTGTCGATGCCGGTGATCGCTGCCGCCGCGGTGCCGTCGTCCAGTTTGCCCGGCGTGAGGGTGGTGGTCGCAGTACCGCGGGCCGACGCCCGGTTGACGCCAACGACCAGCTGCTGATCGGCGACCGATGAGGTGCCGGCGACGGTGCCGATGATGATGCGGCGGATCCGGGCGCGCACGTTCGTTGACACCACCGCAGCGAACGCGGTGTCGACGGCCAGCGCGGCCGCGGACGTGACGGGTGTGATGAAGCGAGCCACGGGCCCCTCCTACAGGGTGAAGATTTTGTCGGTGCCGGTGGCCCACCCGACTGTGATGTCCCCGCCGTTCGGGGTGACCGGCAGGTTCAGGGCGTTGTCGATGTAGCCGATGAGCCGCTGCGCCGACGTCGCGAGGTCGGCGCCGCCGGCCGGCGCCGAGCTCTGGTAGATCAGCATGGAGGTGCAGGCCGCGCCGGCGCCGACGGCGGTGAAGGTCGGGTTGGCCGCGTTCGCGTGCCCGCTGGTCCCGGTCTTCGTTCCCAGCGTCACCGTCGCCACCAGCGACGCTCCGGCACCGGTGGCGTCGGTGAGGAACTTGTGCGACGCCGTGAGTGTGTACGACCGCACCAGCGAGCACTTGATCGTGCCGGTGCCCCACGCGATCTCCGCCAGGAGGAACCCCTCACGCCCGGGGTCGAACAGCGTGTTCGCCATGGGTCAGCCACTCCAGGTGTCGCGGTAGGTGATGGTGCAGGTCACCGGGGCCCCGGCCGGCACGGTGCGCAGGTAGAGCAGGTTCAACCCGCCGTCGGCCTCGGGTGCCGGCGCCAGGTAGAACGGCTCCCGCGGAGACTGCCAGGCCGCGTACTTCGTGACGCCGTTCAGGGTGACCACCGACGTCTTCCCGCCCACGATCCGGGTGCGCATGTCCCCGACGATCTCCGCGGACCGCTGCAACGTCGTCACCACGTCGAACGACACGTCCGCGGTGGCGTTGACCAGGGTGACCCGGGTGACGTCGGGGCCCGAGCTCGGGCCGGTGATGGAGATCCGCGGGTAGGCGCGCGCGTTGCCGGCGTTGATCCCCGACGCCACGATGACGACTTCGGTCTCCCCGACGGTCGGCGGCACGGTCAGGGTGTGCTCGACCGCCGAGTAGATCCGCGGGTCCGAGCAGCGGATCGTGAACGCCTGCTGCCCGGCCAGGGCCTGGACCAGGTTCATCTGCCGAACCAGGTCGATCGGGCGGTAGTACACCGACCGCAGCGGCCGCCCCGGATGCCGGAAGATCAGTTCGGAGTCGTCCTCCCGGGACGGGGACAGCGCCGCGTACAGCACCTGCAGCAGCTGCTCGACGCTCGATCGGCTCCCGTCGTCGGCGGGCGCGGACAGCTTGAACACCGGCTGTCGTGGCTGCTGCAGGTCGATGCCGCGGATCGCGCCGTCGCTGCGGGGCAGGTCGGTGTCGTTGACCGACATCGTCCAGCCCTCCAGGCCGTCGACGGACTCGACCGGGTAGTCGGTGCCGGCGCCGATGAGGGTGCCGCCCCACCCGCCGAACCGGTACTGGTAGTCGAACGGCCCGATGCGTGCGCGGGCGACCCCGACGTCGGGGATCGCCATGCTGTTCGCCTGGTTCGTGAGCTTCAACCGCCCGAACACCGACAGCCCGGCGTGACCCTGCACGCTGATCGCGTTCTGGTTCGTGGCGGTGAACTTCACCGGCCCGGTGACCCCGGACTTGAACGTCGCCAGGAACCCGATCCACCGCTGCGTCGACGAGAGCCGCGCGGACAGCCGCTGCGCCGCGGTCCCGGACGCGGTGCCCTGGTGGAACGACACACGCCCGCGTTCCCAGTCCTCGTTGCTGGTGTCGGGCACGGTGTTCTCGAACAGGCGGGTCAACCCGCCGGTGAACCCCGACTGCGCCGCGCTCGCGTACTGCGACCCGATGACCGCGAACACGTACTCCCCGGACTGGGCGAGCGTGCCGGTCTGCCCGGAGAACGGGTCCTGATTCTCCCCGCTGCTCCACACCAGCTTGTCCTTCGACGATGCCTGCGCGATCCCCGACACCTCGAACAGCCGCAGCACCACCCCGCGGTAGGAGTCCATCGAGATCGACACCGAGGTCATCGACGGCGCGTTCTCCATGTACCACGCGGCCATGCTGGTATCGCGCAGGAACACCGGGTCCAGCAGCGAGGAGAACCCGCCGCTGTTCATCCGCAGCCCCGTCTGCAGGCCACCCGTCGCGAACACCACCGCCACCACCAGCCGGCCCTTGACCGTCGGCTGCTGGAACGTCGCGGTCAGATACACCGACCCGCGGTCCCCGGGCCCCTGCTTGCGGACCTGGTTGAAGGTGGTCTGCTCGAGGTTCGCCACCTACGCGCCCCAGGTCATGATGAGCTGGCCGATGTCGAACTGGACCGGGGTGTTCCCGTTGTTCACGGTGATGGCGGCGTCGAGTTTGAACCAGTACTCCGGGGTGCCACCGGAGACGATGATGAAGAACCCGAAGTGGGTGATGAGCCCCCACGTGCCCGTCGGGTTCGCCAGCGTGAACGCTGTCCCGTTCGACTTCGTCGTCGTCCCCGCCGAGGTGGTCGCCGCCGGGAAGTTCGTGGCGTTGTTCGTGATCGACGGGCGGGCGTAGGACCCGCCGACCGGTTCGGTGAACCCCGACGCGTCGGTCGCCGGCGTGGTCGTCGACAGCCCGAGGAACCAGTTCGCGGGCGCCCACGTGGTCGCACCACCACCGAACTGGCTGTCCGCGATGGCGCGTTCCCTGCCGTCTACTGCTCCCACTGGGTTGCCTCCTGGGTCATGGGCGCATCATCGCGTCACCGCTTCGTGCGCAACAGCATGCGGGTCGACTGCACCGACTCGGCGAGGTCGGGCCCGGAGATGTTGAACGTGTCCCCGCCCGCGCCGGCCAACGCCGCGGACAACGACCGCACGTCGGCGCGCAGCCGCGACACCTCGTCGACGACCCGACCCGACCCGTCGCCGCCGCCCTGGTAGCTGCGCGTCTCCGACGGGGACAACACCCGCTCGGTCTGCCCGGACAGGTTGATCGCGGCGTGCCCCGACGACAGCATCGCGCCGGTGTCGGCCAGGTGCGCCGGCATGATCCCGCCGCGGCCGTACCAGCCGTGGGCCTGCCAGAACGCCTTCGCCCCGATCGGGTCCCGGTACCGGCTGGCGATGTAGCGCATGCCGGCCAGGGACTGCAGCGCCGGGTCGGACGTCTTCGCGATCCCGGTGCTGGCCCAGGTGCCGTTGAGGAACTGGAACAGCCCGTACGCCGTGCTGGTCGGGTTCTGCGCGTTCGGGCGGCCACCGGACTCGTGCTGGATGATCCACTGGAGGGCGGCGTACTCGGCGCCGCCGCCCCACCCGAACTGCGCGGCGGTCCGCTGGATGACATCCCAGACGGGGCCGCCGGCCACGGCCGACCCGCCGCCGCCGCCCAGCGCCGCGGCGGCGGCGGCGGCCGCGCGGGCTATCGCGGCTCGTGCCGCTGCCTCGTGCGCGATCAGCTTCGCCTGCACTTCCTTCACCAGCACACCGCGCATCTCCGCGGTCTCACGCTGGAACACCTCGGGTGCCAACGTCGAGAACCCCTTCCCGGCGTTGATCCACCCGCCGAGCGCGAGGTGCTGCCCGCCGGTCGGGTCGTAGATCCCGCCGCCGGAGAACTTGCGGGTGTGCCCGCGGGGCGCCTGCCCGCCGGCCGCGCCGGGCGCCGTGTTCGCCAGGAACGAGGTGACCCCGGAGATCCCGCCGCGGCGCGCGGCCGCGTTCGCGTCGGCGACGTACTTGCGCCCGTACATCCCGGACACGGCCTGCGTCCACTCCGGGCGCATCACGGCCTCACCACCGGACAGGTGCAGCCCGCCCGCGGTCGGTGAGAAGAAGTGGTGCACGTCGCGGCCCGGCGTGTTGCCGGGCATCACCCCGGAGTCGACGTAGGCGCGGTCGGTGCCGGGGCCGCCCCACACACCGCCGGCGGCGAGCCCGGTGTTCCCCGACCCGAGGACCTCCCCGGTGCTGGAGAACTTGTAGGCGGTCACCCCGGTCGCGGTGACGGTGAACGACCCGTTGGGTAGGTGGCTGACCTGATCGGCCATGGCCTGCAGCGACGCCTTCACCGGCCCGGACGCCATGTCGGCGAGCCTCTGCAGCTCGGCCTTCTGCGCGGCCGCGCGCTGCTCGGCGGTGGCGTGCGCCCCACCGAGGGTGTCGAAGTTCGACACCGCGGTGTGCATCGCCGCGGCCAGCGGCCCGGTCGCCTGGTCGGCGAGCCGGCCGAGCTCGTCTTTCTCGGCGCGGGCCGCGATCTCCGCGGTCGACGCCGCCCGCGCCGCGGTGTCGGTGCCGTTGGCCATCGCGAGCAGCGCATCCCGGGTCGGGCCGGTGGCCTGCCCGGCGAGCCGGATCAGCTCTTCCTTGTAGGCCTGCGCGCCGATCTGCGCGACGTTCGTCGCGCCGGTCGCGGTGGCGTCCGCTTCGGCCTTGCGCTGCGCCGCGGCGGCCGCGGACAGGTTGGCCTGCATCACCTGCAGGTTGGCCTGCGCGAGGTCGCGCTCCGACACGCCGCGGATGGCGGCGACCTTCGCGGCGTTGTCGTTCGCGGCCGCAACGTTGATGACGGCCTGCTGGTAGGCGACGTCGGCGTTCGCTGCGGAAGCCGCGGCCTTCGCGGTCTCGGTGATCTGGTCGCCCAGCGTCTTCGTCGCCGCCGCTGCCTCGCGCTGCGCTGCCTCGAGGACCGAGGTCGCGATCTGCAGGTTGCCCGCGGCCAGGGTCGCCTGGTCGGACTGCGGGCCGAACTGCTGGACGGCGTCGTTCCACAGGACCTGCGCGATCTTCACGCGGCCCTGGGCCTGCTCAACCCCGGACAGCTGGTCGACCTGCGCGCGCATCGAGTCGACCAGCTTGTTCACCGAGTCCTGGTGCGCCTGCTCGGCGGTCACGGCGTCCCTGGTCGCGGCGGCCGTTTCCTTCGTGGCGAACCCGGTGCGCTCGACGGTCATCGCCCGCGCGGCGTCGGCTTGGCTTGCTGCCTGTTCCGCAGCGGCCATGTCGTTGACGGCCTGCGTGAAGTCCTGCGACCCCTTCAGCACGGCCGCCGCGGTCTCGTCGGTCTTGTCGCGCAGGGCGTCGTAGAGGACCCCGAGCCCGATGATGGCCGCACCCAGTACCGGGATCGCCGCCCCAGCCTTGGAGAACGCGGTCGCGATCCGTCCCGTGGTCTCCTCGGTGGCGCCCAGCCGGCCAGCGAGCCCGGATAGCGACGCCCCGAGGGTGGTGACGATCCCGCTGACCGGCGACAGGACCCGCCACGACAACGCGAACGCCGACACCGCCGGCGCCAGCGGGCCCAGGGACGTGAGCACGTCACCGATGGCCCCGACGATCGGGCGCAGCACCGCGGCAACGCCCTGCGCCTCGATCGCCAGCCCATGCAGCACATCACCGGCGAGCTTCGCCAGCTGCGGGATCAGCGGCGCGACCGCCACGGCGATGTCCGACACCGCGGTCGCCATCTCGTGTAGCCCGCCGGTGCGGGCCGCCGAGGTGAGCGCCTGCGCGATCGCGGTGTCCAGGGCGCGGACCCCGGGCAGCAGGTTCGAGAACGAGTCGCCAAGCTCGCGGAACCCGGCGGCGATCCCCGACTGCGCGACTGGGGTCTCGAGGAACCGGCGCAGCTCCGCGGACACCTGCAGGGCGCTGTCGAGGAAGTCGTGCCCGCCGGCCGACGCGGCCTTGAAGAAGTCGACGACGGCATGCCCGACGTTGGACAGGACGTCGCCGAGCTCCTTGGTCTTGACGATCCCGGTCTGCATCCATTCCTGGAGCTGACCGGTCTGGCGGGCGTTCTCGATGAACGCCCGGAACTTGCCGGTCACCGCGGTGAGTTCGTCGGCCAACATCGGCATGAACTTCGTGCCGACGGTCCCGATGTCCAGGAACGTGGCGGCCACGTTCTGCCCGACCGGGATCATCTCGTGCATCGCCGAACGGGTGTTCGTGAATATCGTGCCGACGTCCTTCGTCGTCGACGCCGACTTCGCCCAGTCGAGGATGCCGGCCGCGGACTTGTTCAGCTCGACCGCGATCCCACCGAGCCCGGTCTTCAGGACCGGGAGCTCCGCCCGGGCCAGGCCCTGAACCTGCTCGCGCATCCCCGCGAACAGCTTGGTCTGGACGTCGAGGCGGATGTCGGCCCACGCGCCGCCCATGCCGCGGATCGCGGTGATGGTGTCGCGGGCGTTGGGCGGCAGCTGCGCCAACGCCTCGTTGACCTTCTTCAGCTGCGCGGGAGTGCCGGCCGGGCCCAGGGCGTCGCTGACATGGGAGAACCCGACGGCGAGGGTGCCGGCTGCGGCGCCGCCGGCGAGCAGCACGGCGGGGAGCAGCCCGGCGACCCCGGTCAGGTCGCTGATCGACGAGGCGATCCCGGCGACCTGAGGGATGATCGACAGCGCGGACGGGCCCAGGGCGATGCTGTTGAGGGACTTCCCCAGCATCGCGACCTTGATGAGGGTGTCGCTGAAGGTCTTGTCGACGTCGACCTTGACGGTGGCCTTGCGGCCGTCGACCCGGTCGACGGCCGCGTCGAGCACGCCGAGACGTTCCAGCGCCGCGGCGACGTCGGCGTCGATCTGGATGTCGCCGGAGTTGCGCAGCGCGGCCAGGCGCGCCTTGAGCTCGTCGAGCTTCGCGGTCGCGTCGGCCGCGGAGATGTCGACGCCGACGCGCTGGTTACCGAGCTCGACCAGCTGGCGGCGGAGCTCGGCCAGCTCGCGCTGTGCGTCGGTGGAGTTCGCGTCGAGCTGGATCTCCGGCAGGGACCGGACGGCGTCGCTGATCCGGCGGCGCATCCCGAGGGCGAAGGACCCGATGCGGGCCTCGGCGCGGGCGGTGTCGACGTCGACGTCGTAGTGCAGCGTCGCCACGGGGGGACCCCCTCGGGTTGGAGGTCCCCCCTGCGGCGGCCCTCGGTAAGGCAAGCACGTGGCTGTCAACCGTGTCGATCTCTGGAGATCGACATCGCCGATTCGAGATCTTCGTACCCGCTGGTCAGGCTACCTGCGGGGCGATCTTTCTCTCAGGATCGACGTTCACAACTTTGACAGGTGGTTGTACCGGGGCGGAAAGGATCTAGCGTACGGGCCGCTCAGGGGCCAGGAACGGCCCATCGCGTGTCACGCCCGTTGACGAACCGGGGGCATGGCGGCCCCCGCCTTCCCGCCCGCGCGGCGCCGGTCCGTACGGTTCGGCACCACCGCATCGGGCAGCGGCTCACCGTCCGTGCTGCGGATCCCGGTCAGCAGGTCGGTCACCTTCAACCCGTCCATGAACTCGTCGTACGGGGTGAGCGTCCCCGCGCGGCGCAACCCGATCCACGCGAGCGCCGACCAGGCCAGCACGGAGATGTTCTCGGGATCGCCGAGCTTCAGCCCGAACTCGTACATCGTCAGGCCGGCGTAGCGCTCGACCGCGTTCATCTCGGCCGCGGTGAACGTCGACACGTCGTCGTCGAGCACGATGGTGTGCTCGCCGATCTTCAGGGTCACCTGCGTCATCTGGTTTGCTCCTCTAGAACTCGCGGGCGACTTGCTCCATCCCCCGCTCGGCACCCGCGCGGAAACGCGGTTCGCGCGCGCTGATTGTCCCGAAGAACACCGGGCGCCCCGACTGCACCTGCCAGCGCGCCCGGCCACCGAACACCGGGTGCCGCCACGGCCACGCCGACGTCGCGTTCAGATACAGCGGCAGCGACCCCCCGTAGCGCGGGTCGACCTCGCTGGGCCGCACAGAGATCCGCACACCGGTCGGGGTGGCATCCGACGTCGTCGCGGCGGCCACCCGCGCCCGCAGGTGCGTCGAGCGCTGCGGGCGGGCGGTCCCACCGCGGCTGGACTGCACGTCGATCGACATCCACGCGGCCCGGACCGCGGCCACCGCCGGGCGCGCCTCCCGCCGGATCTCCACGCGCAGCGGCCCGACCAGATCGCGGCGGCCCTGCGTGACCCGCACGTTCACGATCTCCCAGCCCATCACGTCTCCTCACGTTCCGCGGTGAGCCGCATCCCGACGTGCGTGCCGCGGCGCACGTCCTTGCGGTGTCGCTCCAACCAGTCGTCGCCCTGCGCCTTGATCTCACACCCGCGGCAGTGCGACACGTGCCACTCCCAGGCGTGCGGGTCCCCGCCCTGCTCGGGGTCGAACTCGCGGGCCGCGAGCCGGCAGCTCGGACACTTCTCCGACTCGTGGATCAGCCACCACAGCGCCTTGTCCCGGTCGGCCGGCAGCCACACCGGGTCCCCGGGCCCGACGACCCGCCCGAGGAACACCGAGTGCGGGATCCCCCGCGGCGCGCAGTAGTCGAGCTCGTGACGGACGACGGGGTCCGTCAGCGTCCTTTTCCCACGGCCGCCGACAACCCGCGCATGTTCAGCATCACCGCCGCGTCGAACAGCCCGGCGAGCTCGCCGGCGGTGACCTCACCGGACTTCGCGAGCTGCTCCCAGTCCGGTCGGGCCTGCCCCGCCGGGACCACCACGGCCGCAGCGAGCAGATGCGGGCGCAGCGCCCGGGGATCCCACTGGTATCCCCGCGCCTGGTCGGCCTCGGTCGGCGGGTGCGCGTCGACGAGGTCCTCCCACTCGTCGGGGGGCAGCGCAGTCAGGGTGACCTGCAGAACCGGCTGCGCGTCGAGTTCGACCTGCAGCGCGTCGACACCGGCCCGTAGCGCGGCGGTGTCGACCGCGCCCCGGCCGCGGGCTTCCTCGAGCGCCCACCGGGCCCCGGCCAGGTCCCGCGCGACGCGGTCGTACTGGTCGGGGTCGCGGGGCAGCGGAACGACCTGGGTGGGAAGCCGCCGGCCGCGGAACTGGTCGGCCAGCGACTGCGGCTCGGCGGCGTCGCTCACGGGACGGTGACGTTCTCGGCGGGCACGTTCGTCGGGGAGAACGTGAACACCATGGTGTCCGGGTCTGACCCGGACGCGCTGTACACGTACTTGACGGACGCGACCCGGACCGGCCACACGTGCATCTTGCGGCCGGTGGTGTTCCCACCGGGGAAGATCACGACGTAGCCGGCGGTGTCCTGCGGCATGAGCTGGCGGGCGTCGGTGCCCAGCACCGACGGGTACATCGTCAGCGTCGAGTCGTCGGCGTTGATCGGGCCGGGGATCTTCTTCGTGAACCGGTTCGACACGTCCGGGGTGTCGATCTGGTCGGATTCCAGCCCGAACCCGGACAGGTCCATGACCTCCGGGGACAGGTCGGTGCCGGCGTTGAGCTCGCCCGAGCTCGGGGCCAGGTAGTTCGCGATGGTGACCACCCAGTAGTACCGGGCGGTGCCCCGGGACGTGTACCGGGTGCTCGCGGTGATGTTCGGTGCGGGCATGGGTCAGCTCTCCTTCGTCTTCGCGGCCCGGCCCTTGCCGGCAGCGTCGTTCGGGTCGGCGTCGTCGCTGGGCTCGGCGGCGTCGGCCGGGTCGACGACCGGGCCGTCGACCGGGGCCGGGACGGCCGGGTCCGCGTCGAGCACGGCCTGCGACTCGCCGGACATGGCCTGCTCGGCGGCGACCCGCTCGGCGTCGGCGGCCGCGAGCATCTCCGCGACGTCGCCCTCGGACATCTGCTCCCACCCGGACTGCCGGTAGATCGCCAACGCGTCGTGGGGGACCTCGGCGGTGGCTTCCGTGACCGGGTGCTGCACCCAGATCGTGTCCCCGCCGATCACGCCTGCCCCGATCCGAACACCGAGGCGACCGTGAACGTGGCGCCGGGGGTCTGGTAGACCAGCAGACACGACCCGGTCGCTGGATCGTTGTAGCGGCTCGGGACCGGGATGGCCCGGAACCCGACCGCGCAGGTCACGACGCGGTCCTGCACGGTGAGCACACCCTCGACCAGCTCGGGAGTGGTGAGGGTGACGGTGAGCGCGCCGCCGCTGGTGTTGTTGCACCACAGCATCACGTTCTGCCCGCCGACGATCACGTCGCCGGCCACGGACGTCGCGAACGTAACCTGCGCGCCGAGATAACCCGACGCGTCCTGACGTGGGATTGTCGCCACGGGGTGATCCTCCTAGGTCGTCTACTGCGGTCGGGTCGCGACGACCCGCACCGCGAACTGCACCAGCGCACCACTGTTGTCGTGCTCGTCGATCATCGGCACGTACGACTCGCGGATCAGCGCCAACCCCACCACCCCGCTCGCCCGGGTCGCCTCCAACACCGCGGCCAGCCGGGCCCGGACCACGTCGACCAGCTCGAACGCCCGCAGCATCCGGGCGACCCTGCCGGTGTCGTCGTCCAGGCCCTGCCACGCCTTCGCCGCGCACAGGATCTCGTAGGTCGCGGTGTCCGAACCCATCCACTGCGCCGACACCCCGGTGATCGCCTCGGTTTCCTCGGTGGCGATCGCGATCCCGATCGCGCCGGGCTCCGCGAAGTTCCCCGGGTCCCCGAGGTCGACCCGCACCACCGTGTCCGGGTCGTCGGTCACCGTGGCCGCGGCGGCCACCGTGGTCTGCGCGAACAGGGCCGCGGCGACCGCGGCGACCGGGTGGGTGCTCACGCGCCCACCAGCCACGGCGCGCCGATGAGGTCCTGGACCCGCGACACCGTCGTCGGCGCCAGCTGATCGGCGAGGTCGCCGCCCGAGCGGGTGTAGCTGGTCGCGTTCCCGCGCCCGTAGCGGCTGGACTGGGTGGCCCACAGGTCCGCGATGACCAGACGGGCCGCCATCCGGAACTCGGGCGGGATGACCGTGTACCCGGCCTGGTAGACGATCGTCAGGTTCCCGTACAGCGGCCGGCCACCGAGCTGCGTCACCGCCCCGATGTCGGTGTCGACCAACAACTGCGACGGCGACCACGATCCGGCCGTGTCGGTCCGGGTGATCGACGTGACCGAGATGACCGGCTGCTCGTACAGGAACAGCGCGCACCCCGACCAGACGCGCCGGGCCTCGGTGACGGTGCGGCGCACGATCGCGTGGTTCGCGAACATCGGGCCCTCCAGCATCGCCCCGGCGGCCACGATGATGTCGCGGATCTCCTCGTCGGCGACAGTGGACTTCGGGTTGATCTGCGCGCGGGCGTCGGCGAGCGACACGATCAGCGGGGAGAACGACGGCTCGACGTCGAACGACCCGGTCAGGGCCAGGGCGGGGGCGGTGGTCCGCAGCCACCACTGATAGTGCCCCTCCACGGCAGGGACGTAGTCGTACAGGTAGGTCCCGGTCGTCGCCGGCGGGTTCGTCACCGTCGGGGTGATCGTCGTCTGGTCGGGCAGCTGGATCGTCAGCAGCACCGTCGCGGCGTTCGCCGGCGCGCCGGCCGCGTCGCGCACCGACACGGTGATCGGGACGGTGTCACCGAGGTCGTAGCCCATCGCGTTCTCCCCTTCGTGCGGCCGCTGTGCGGTGGTAGTGCTCGCGGGCCGGTTGGCCCCCAAGGAATCAGCTCGGGGTGAGGTACACCCAGCCGCGGTTAGCGTCCGGGGTGAACGTCACCACCGTCGACGTCCAGGTCTTCTGCGAGCCCAGGTCGAGCAGGCAGATCACCGACTTGTTCGCCGCGGTCGCGTTCGTGTCGTCGTAGATCCACCCGTACTGGATGCTGGTCAGGCTCATGGACGGGGACACGATCGCCGCCGACGAGAACTTCGTGATCGACGCCCCGATCTCCGACCACACGACCGACCCGTCGATGGTGACGTTGTCGCGGCCGGCGACCGTCGTCCAGGTCGGCTCCCCCGCGGCCGTGGTCCCCGCTCCTGCACACATGTACAGGTGCCCGTTCGTGGTGACCGGCCGGACGACGTCACCGAGCACATAGGGCGTGAGCGTTGTCCACACCGCGCCGTAGCTGTTGGCCTGCACCGTGGTGATCGCCGGGGTGGGGACGGCGATCCCGCCGGCGACGTACCCGGTCCCGGACGCCTCGGACGCCGAGATGTCGGCGTAGCTGAACGTCGTGGTGAAAGCCGTCACCGGGTTGTACGCCGTCGCCATCAACGCGAGCTTCAGGGAGTCGGTGTCGAAATCGTGCGCCACGGGCGTCGCGGTCATGATCCGCTGAACCGTCTGGGTGCCCCATCGGTTGGCCATTACGAAGCTCCGCTCATCTTGGGTGCAGGTCGGTCGACGGGTGCGGCACTCGGCGCGGATCTCGCGGAGGATGACGCGGCGGGCTGGACACGTTCGGTGGAGACGACGGCGAACACGGGCCCGCGCGCCGTCGACACCATCGACGGGACAGGACGCACGACCATCGACATGTCCCCTCTCACGATCACCACGAACACGACGTCGGTGACGGCCTGCGACCCGGGCCCGGCGTAGGCGCGCCCCGGGGACGCGGCCACGATGACCGTGACGAACGCGGCCGCCAGGGAACCGTAGCCGCGGGCGCCGCCGGGCAGCGCCGTCGAGGACGCGACACCCGACGGCGCCACGCTCGCCCCGGCACCCCACACCCGGCCCGGGACTGTGCCGGCCGTCGACGTGCCGGTCACGGTGACCGCGGCGGGCCCCGAACCCGCCGCGCCGCCGGGCAGCGCGCCCTGCAGCGTCGTGGCCGCAGCTGCGGCGCCACCAGCGCCGCCGTACGCCCGGCCCGCGGGGCCACCGGCCACGGCCGCTGTGCCCGTGGTGGCTGTGCTGGGCGCCCGCGCGGTGGCACCAGAGGGCAGCCCGGCAACCGCGGCCGCGCCGGAGACGGTGGCCGTGGCGCCGGCGGCCAGCGAGGCGCCGGGCAGCGGTGCCACCGACGCGGCCGCGGCCAGCGAGGTCGTGCCCGCGTCGCCGCGCGCCCCGCCC
>Ga0307507_10004839_pt1 | contig 23134 bp, 6 predicted proteins | sample 7_EM_MG_FD_207223 | JGI IMG/M metagenome (GOLD analysis project Ga0307507, IMG submission 207223) | Populus trichocarpa ectomycorrhiza microbial communities from riparian zone in the Pacific Northwest, United States - 7_EM | ecosystem: Host-associated > Plants > Roots > Unclassified | place...
ACCTAAGTAAAGGATTTATTAGAGTAAGCTTTTTGCCTATAGCTATACCTATAATCTTTATTAAGAAATCTGGCGGCGGTCTACGCTTCTATATAAACTACCAAGCTTTTAACGCTATTACTATTAAAGAAAAGTTAAGGATATAGATAAGGATAAGGAAAAACCCAACAGCTTAGTAGATTATTATATTAGATAACGCGATAAATTTAATAAAATTAACCTTACTAAGTAAAAGTATAGTAAATCTATAGAATACCTATAAAAACTAATTTAAGAGTAATAGGAAAAGTAACAATCCTTTTCTAGTTAACTTTTTATATACTTATAACTTTAATAGATACTTCTATCTTATTAAACTTAATCTAACGTGGTTTATTACCGAGTCGCGCATATTACCGAGTCGTGTTCTTTTCCGACGTAACACCACTTCTAAGACTAATTGTATAACCATAATAGGCTAAATTAATTAAAACTACTTAGAACTATATATATTAGATATTTCCGCTTTAACTTAGTACGTTTGTGTATTATAACTAGGCTTACCGTAGTTACTATAGCGCTATACAGTCGCCGACCTCACCTTATCGCCACCTCGATTTTAACGCATATCCTATACTACCTCCTCTTTACCTCCCTTTTAGACTAAAATATTACATATATCCTCTCTAGTTAGTATACCTCCCTAATAGATACGTGTTTTTTTTAGCCCTATGGCGCTTACTAAGGACCTTATTAGCCTTCTAAATGGTATAGTTTTCCTCTATAATAAGGGTATTCTAGTAGGCTATTACCTCTATACCCTTTATTATTTACTTAATAGTTAAAAAAAATATTATTAGAGAGCTTCCTTAATAACTTCTAATTTAATTTTTTATAAAAGTTAACTATAAAAGGGCCTTAGTGGAGTTATATAGTATATAGAAGACCTAAGGAACCCTTAAGTCTCCTAAACGCTATATAACTCCACTAAGGCCCTTTTATAGTCAACCTTTATAAAAAATTAGATTAATAATTATTAAGGAAGCTCCTTAATATTAATATTTTCAGCTATTAAGTAAATAGTAAAGGGTATAGAGGTAATAGTCTACTAGAATACCCTTATTATAGAGGAAAACTATACCTTTAGTAAGCGCCGGAGGGCTAGAAAAGCACATGTCCGTTAGAGAGGTATACTAACTAGAGAGGATATATGCAGATATTTTAGCCTAGGAGGAGGTTAAGGAGGAGGTAGTATAGGATATATATTAAAATCGAGGTGGTGCCAGGGAGAGGTCGGCGACTATGTAGCGCTATTGCAACTATAGTAAGCCTAGTTATAATATAAAAACGTGCTAGGTTAAAGCGGAAATATCTAATATATATAATTCCGAGTAGTTTTAATTAATTTGGCCCGTTGTGGTTGTGTAATTAGTCTTAGAAATAGTGTCGCGTCGGAAAAGTGCGCGACTTAGTAGTATACGCGAATTAGTAATAAACCACGTTATATAAAGCTCTTAAAGATTTTACTATTAAGGATATATATAGCTTCTTTTATTAGCTACTCTAGTAAAGTTAAGGTAGTATAGGCTCCTCTAAGAGTATATAGATATATTAGAATATACTCTACCTTATATATAAAGAGCAGACTAGCTATATTAAGATTAATCCCGCCATTAAATTTAGGATAATAAGAGTAAGTTAAATTAGATACTTTTAATAATATTAATATACTAAAACTCTTATAGGTAAAATAACAGCTAATTAAGGAATTTAGCTTAAGAACTAAACTAAAGAAAAAGCTAATTATATAGGTAGAGGATAAATTTAAGTACCTTAAGATATTATAAGAGTTATTAGAGAGAATCTTTAATATAAAAGTATATTAACTAGGGCTAGTGTTATAGTATATGCCAACTGTTAAGGTACGAGGACGAGGTACGAGGTAAAAGTATATAATTGATATTGTGTAAATATCTATATATAGGAGATGGGGTAGGCATATATATACGCGTCGCTTAAGGGTTAGGTCTATGCTTCTTAGCTAAGACATAATAACGCAAACCAAGTCATAATAACGTGTTTAGTCCCATAACAGCTAGTATTATTTATCTAGCTCGCTAGTATTACTAAAAATAGGCTATAAGCTCTTCTTAACCTTTAGTTTAGGTATATAAGCGTCTCCTTACTTCTAAACCCTATAGGGGGGGAGTAGCCGCGCGTTCTTATTAAGTAGAAGTTTAATAAGATAAAAACGTATCTAGGCGTAAAAGATGTATAAGTTTTTTAGAATTTCCTTTATAAAGTAATAATAGGACTAATAACCTTAATTAGCAATAAGATTCCTATTTTAAATATTCTATATAAACCGTACTTACTTCTCTACCCCTATATAATATTCCTTTTATTAGCCTTTCTATATAGTATATTTTTAGTACTAGATTTAACCCCTAAACAACTTTATAAGCTAAAGGTTCCTCTTAGTTAGTAATAGCTACCTTTACTATAGAAGGATAAGATAGATAATATCTATTTATTTTAGAAATTAATATATTATTATTTATTGCTTAACGTCTGATTTGGATCCCTATTAGGCCCACGCGGACTACTCGTTATATACATATAGGGAGAAAGCTCTGTTTAAGAAAACCCTATAATCCATCTCCCCGCCTTTAGGGACTCGCCTATAAGTCGCCTACAAGTCGCCTATAGTGCTCTTCTACCTTACTTTTTGACCTCCTTAGGAACCACTACTACCGTAACAAGCCTACGGATGCGCTAGTATTATATACTTTGCTCTACCACTATAGAGCTATTAGGGGGCGCCTATTACTCGCCCCTTTGCCTTCTATTTCTATTTCCTTTGCAATCTGGAACTAGTCTAGTATACTTTAGCTAATAAGCCAGCGGGTAGCCGCCTTTAGGCCCTTTTATATTAAGAGTAGTATGTTATAGTTCTCTGTGCTAGCTGCTGAAAGTATTACTTCTTAGCTGGTGCATAAGGGGCATAATAGTATTACGTATTTTGGTGTCTGTCTTAGCCAGCTATATTTACACCTTAGGCTACCTACTAGGACACCTACCCAGTAGAGCCAATCTTTTAGTCCTATTATTCCTATCCTTAATAGTGTTGCCATTATATTTTCTGCCTTTATTAGGCCTTTTTAGAGCCCTTAGGTATTTGTCCCCTATAGCATTAACCATACTATAGCTTAGGTTCCTTTTGCCTAAGTCAGCTTCTGGACCTTTAACTCCTATATATCTCTTTAGCGCTAGTCCAGCCAGTATTATATTGCGGTAGATAGTTTCTTAGTATTCTTTTATACTCTACTTTAGCTCCTTTCTCTTCTTTACTATTATCTTTACTAGCCTCTTACGCGTCTCCCTTCCTCTATCTAGGCCTAGGCCTTAGTACCGTACTATTCTTCTTCTATTTTCTCTACCTATTTTTCTAATATATCTTCCCTACTTTAGGGTTATTAGTTTATTCTCCTACAGGGCACCCTAGGGTGCCCCTATAGTTTACTTAAGCGTGTCTTAATATACTTTATAATATTAGAGTTGCATTCTTTTTACGCCCTTTATATTACAGTGGCTTTAATATATAGATATAGGAGAGGAATGCCAGCTTCCTTTTTAAGTAGTGCTGTAGCCGTTTGCTTATACCCGCCTGTTATACTCTAGAGACAGGCTGTTTGGACCTTTTAAAATAGTTTAAGGGGTAATTTAGGGGGGCCTTTCTTAGTTTCTCCTATGGCCTAGATACTAAATCTATACGTTATAGTTAGCCGGACAACTGCTATATATAGTAGGCGTAACTTCTAGAAGCATGGACCCTATATAGAGTTAACAATCCTAGACATAGTAGTGTACTATACTTGGCCCTTACAGGCCGCTTATACCGCATATATACTCTACCAGAGCTTACTATCTACCCATACTCCTAATACCCTTAAGCCTTAAACTGGTTAACCCCTAAAGCCTTAGATATAGATTATATGCTAGAGGTCTACAGATTAGTTGCGTTTTCTTATAAAGTGGATTAACTGGTATTTCTCTAGTAAGAATTGGACTCTATATTGTCTTGCCTATTTTATATAGGTATTATAAGCTTTCTCTAGTATCCTACAATTCTCTACAGCTATTGGCCCATATATAATTAGGTTTATATCGTTAACAAAGCCTATCCCCTAGGTCGCCCCTTTCTTAAAGGTCTTAAGTAGGTTATTTATAAAGAAAAGGAAGAGTATAGGCGAAAGGGGTAATCCTTATAGTATTCCTATTATAACTGCAATAGGGGGGCTCTAGTATCTACTAAAAACCAATAATATTTCTTTCTAGCCTATAAACCCTTAAATAAATTATATAATCTATTCTGGGAAGCCCTTTACTCTAAGGATATACAGGAGACGCTTATAGGGTACATTATTGTAGGCGCCGCTAATATCTAGGCTAAGCATTAATACTATAAAGTCCCTTCGCATAGCCCATGCGGTTTTAATAGTAGCAGCAAGTAGTATAAGTGCTAATAGCGTTAAGCGGTTCTTTCTTGCCCCTATCTAGCTTTATAGCAGTAGAGCGTGTTCCTCTACTATATCTGCTATGTGGTCCGCTATAACCCTCTCTAGGATCTTATTAAGGGTATTTTCTAGGGTAATAGGGCAGTAGCTTCCTAGGATTAAGTAGTCTACTTTACCTTCTTTTTATAAGACTACCGTTATTATAGATCTTCTAAGTTATAGGTAGTAGCCTATTGCAAAGCATACTCTAGCTATATCTACAAGCTAGGGTGCTATAAGTAGTCCATAGGTCTTTAAGGCTTTATTTAAAATCCTATTAAGTCCTAGTGCTATATTATTTAAAAGGCGACTAATAGTTCTAGCCCTTTCTTCTGTTGTTATGTCGCTATTAACCTATAGGCGAGTTACTGGTGTTTTACCTATAATATTACTAAGGTCTACTAGGGCTAGTTAGGGGAAGAACCTTTTTATAAGGATCTTTACCTTCTTATCGTTATTATTAGTGGCCTATAATTCCCCTGCCCTTTACAGGGACAGTAGGTGTAGGTCTTCTACTAAACGTCCTACCTTATTTTTTTACATATTTTACTGTAGCCCAAAGACCCTTATTATAGGGGAGGCTCAGGTTAAAAGTGTGTTTATTTATAAACTGTCTCCAGTTATTCCTTGCTTTTTTCTTTAAGGTATTCTTTAACTAGTTTCTTATATCTTTATATTGTCTCTTGTCTTTAAGGTTATAGCTACTTATATATTTCCTTCTTACTTATTGCTAGTTGGCTATAAGGGCCGCGTATTATATGGACTATGCGTATTGCGCGTAGGGGCCCGGTTATAAGGCTAGGCAGTGCTCTTCTAACCTATTTTTAATTACTACTTAGATCCTTTCTAGTCTTCGGTTAATTTCCTTAGGGGTAGCTAGTAAGCCTCGCTTATTTAGTACTAGGTAAATTTCTTCTAAGTCTTAGAGTTATTACTTAACTATATTAAGAAAGCTGTTAATCTTAAGCTTCCTTATTACGTATCTTTTACCATTTAGATGCGCCTTAATATCTAGATCTAGCTATATCTGGATAGGGATATAGTCTAAGGTAAGTACCTATTTTTCTTTAGGGGTATACCTTTTGAGTCTCTAGTATAGGCTATCGTCCATAAATATAAGGTTAATTATACTTTTAGCGGTGCCTTATTGCCATATAGTTGCTCCTAGAGGGGTGGCCAGTTTAAGGCCCCAGATGTTTATAGCCTTTAGTAGGCACTCTACCTGGCGTTAGGCAGTAATATAGATGCCCTCCTACTGCGGGTGGTAGAGGTTTATGTCTTCTAATAGAATAGACTCTATACCTTTAGTTTCTAGCAGGCTTATTACCGATATAATATTCTCTGTTTACGGTATCCCTTTAACCCTTAGGTTATAAATATTAATAATTTATACCGGTCCCCTATATATCTAGATTATTATAACTATAATATCTAGGTTAACTGCCTGCTATAACCATAAGGCTAGGCTAATAGTCTTGCTAATTATAAAGCATATGCGTATGGCTGCTTTTGGTTTATATAGGAGCTAAAATCCTTAGGGGCAGTATGTCGATTTTATATAAGAATTATAGTGTAGCTCTTATATGGCAAGAATATAGTATTTCTCTAGGTCTAGACTGTCTAGCAAGGGTCTTATAAGACAGTAGTTTATATTGCCGCAGTTATACTATATAATAGTTAGGTGGCGGACCCCCAATAGGGGTCCTTTAACTCTTCTTTATTCCTTACTTCTTCTATTTCCACTTTCTTTGGAATATTTAGAACTTCTATCTCCTATATTTACTCCCTGGCCGCTACTTATTTTATATAGAGCTTTCTATTCCCATGTCTTATATTCCTACTAGTCCTTTTATATCTAAATCTATTATTATCTTAGGTTCTTCCCCTATGCTTGCTAGTTGACTATACGCCCCTTATAGGCCGGCTGAGAATATTATATTTGCCGCGTTAAGTCTAATTCTTAATTATCCTAGCTTTAAGCTTGCCGTAGCTGTCTATAGGGGTCTTCCTATAGGGCATCCTCTCCCTTATGTCCCCTGTGTCCCTTATATCCCTAATTAGTCTAGTAATATTGCGCGGCGTCGCTTCTAGCCCGTTAAGGCTTGGGGTGGCTAGCTTGGCCCTCTAATATTAAAAGTAGGGAACGCTGGGAAGGCACCTGCGTCCCCCTAGCTTATTGCCTATTATTTCTATTTATATAACCTAGCGTGCAGTTATTCCCGCAGCTGTTAAGCCCTTGCCTTCCATCTCCTATATTTAATACAATCTACTCTCTCCCACGCCTTATATATGCTTTAGTAGTAGTTTATATACTTTTTTTAGTCTTGGTTTATATAATGTCTTATATTATAGGGGCCTGTATAGTGGCCACAGCACACCTATACTGCGCAAGTGGATTAGGTGTGTCCCTATTATGCGCATTAATAGCATTATTCTAGCTATAATCTATAGTTATAGAGCCTTATATTATATATAAGACCATTTATAATTATCCCTTTTTAGATAAGGAGTTTTTATATTCCTGGTATAAGTATACTAATAATAAGGGAACCATGCGTGCGTCTAGCGTCTTCCTAGCGGGTCTCTAGTAACCCTTATATCCTCTTATTATTTTTATTAAATGCTTAATTTATATTTTCCTGTCGGAGCTATTAGATCTGGGTAATTACGAGTCCTAGTATAAGGCGTTCCGTTTATTTTACTATCTCCTATATAGTTACTGTGTTGTCCGCCTAACGGCCCTTTTCTACCCTAAGGCTTATAGGAACCGCCAGTACTTTAACTAAGTAATCTTTACAAAGCACTTTTATGCTAATATGTTCTTCTAGCCTATCGCCTGCTCTTACGGCCCGTTCCTTTGCCTATTAACTCTAATGTCTCCGCTCCTAAGGTAATAGACTATAATAGTATTGTAGACCTCTTTGCAAATCTCCATAAGCACTTCTGTTTCTAATTATCCCCTAAGCCCCTCTACTTTTTCTGTATTTAGTTGAATTGGAATTATATACCCAGTTATTATCTTAAGGGGGGTAGGTTCCCTATACTATAGGAGCGTAGCTATGTCGGCCTAGGTGCGGTTTGCTTATAGGGGGGGTTTATTTATTTTTAATTTTGCTTAGCCGTTAGAGGATTTAATCAAGGGATTGCTAAAGAGGCGCCTAAGGGTCGCTAGCCTGGCGGAGCTATTCTACTAGCTGTATTAGTTCGTTATAGCTAACAGTTACTCCCCCATAGTTCTGGATACTAAATGCGTCCAATAGGCTTTATATTTTATTAGATACCTTCTTAATAGAGGTCTTTCTGCTTTGTGGTATAGTGTTCGCCCAATCTTCTTATTATGGAGAGCTATTGTTAGGTATAGTTCTAGCAGTCGCGCGCAACTGCGTACCACCGTCGTTCGATATATGCTTCCCCTACAATTCATGCATCTCAGGGGGATCCTCTAGGTATTTTTCAGGGTTCTTCTAGATGGTTTAGTCTCTTGGACTAGGTGCAGTAAGCGCTCCTCTCTTCCTAGAAATTAATATAAATAGCCCTTAGCTTAGAACTTTTAAATAACTAATTATACTATAATACTCTTTATAAACGCCTATATAAAATTAGTAATATTATAAGTATTAAATTCCCTATAGCTATATACTACTTCTAATAAGGTAATAGAGAATCTCTTAATAGTAGTAATATATCTTAACCTATTTATAGTTATTTTACTCTTTAGTATATCCTAACTAATATAGGTCTACTATAGACTATATTAGCAATACTTAGTATAATCTTATCCTCTAGTATACTCCCAACTCTATAGTATTCTAGTATAACTATCTCTTCTAATATATTATAGCGGATATATAAGCTGTATACTAAGGACTCCTACTATAAACTAAAATAATATAGGCAGCTACTAGGATAAAACGTATAATTAATAAAAAAAATTTAAGACATCTTATACCTACCTAAGTAGTAGAGGCTTATTAATATCCTACTATATAAAAATTGCTATAGAAGAAGCTAGCTCTTAAGGCTTAAATTAAGGCTAAAGATAGAACTATTAATAGCTATATAAGTATAGATATTTATAAGGAATATCTAAAAAAGAAGCAAGTCTATAAGACTATATTTAAATTCCAGAAGGTAGCTCTTCTTAAGGAGATAAAGAGAAAGTTTAAGAAAGAATAGCCTATTATTAAGATCTAGAATTAGATCTATAGGCTTTTAATTAAGTAAGAGAACGATATAGCTATTAACAATCAGAAGCTTCTAATCTTAGAACAAGTCCGCGCGATAGACACGCTCTTTACCTTTACTACTTTATCACCTAAAGAGGAACAAAAACGCTACGCTAAAGCTATAAATACACTAGTGGCTCTTAGATATATATAAGATAGCTACTATTACCTAATAGAATAGTAAAAACAAATACCTTTAAGCCCTATACCTAAGCAGGTAAATCTATTATCTCTTAAATATAAGCCTACCTAATACTTCCTTTACCTTAGTAATAGAAAGGCTCTCCTAAATAAATATATAAGGGAGTTTTATAGTCGCGGAGATTTAAAGAAGTATATTCTCCACTATTATATAGAGAAGCATTAAGGCCCTAGGCTAATTATTTATAGTATTAATAGAGAGGAGCGCTATAGCGATTAGAAAGTATTATATTACGTATATATAGTATCTATCTCTTGCACGGCACGAACAGGTCATAGTCCATTTTAAATATATCGATTGTGGGGGATGTAGGCTTATAGGGCGGGATCTAGGCGATATCCTAGCGTTTATAAGGCTTTTTTAGGCCTAAACTTTGGAGATCTGGCCTAAATCCTACCTGGTGCCCCTAATAGGGTAGCCCGCCGCTAGACCTAAATAGGACTGCAAGTATCTAATCTAATGTACATTATAAGGGGGGTGGGTGGGTAAAAAGAACAACCTATTAAGTACAATTGCAAGCAATAATGTTGTTGACCGTATTAAACATCTGGTTAAATACCTAAGTTATAGGGTTTTTGGCCAGGCAATATATAGACACGTAACATCTATCTCTCGCACGGCACGAATAGGTTATAGTCCATTTCAAATATATCGATTGTGGGGGGTGTAGGCTTATAGGGCGGGATCCAGGCGATATCCTAGCGTTTATAAGGCCTTTTTAGGCCTAAACTTTGGAGATCTGGCCTAAATCCTACCCGGTACCTACTAGTAAATCGCCTACTACCTACAAAGAATTAAGTTAAAACGGGAGCGATTTCCGTAGTATAAACTATATAATGAAATTAAGACATTGTGTAAGGAAAGAAGGTAAGAAAACAGGAAGAATGGGTATATATTATTAACTTAGTTGCTTGGTTAACATATTACCACAGTCCTAGCAGAATTTAGCAGACTTGGCAGAATTTGGCAAAGTTTGGCAGAATTTGGCAGACTTAACAGAACTTAGCAGAAGTTACAAATATTGCTAATATTGCGGATATTGCGAATATAGGACAACCTTGCGGTGGTAGGCAGAATATGGCAGAATGCGGCAGGTTGCGGCAGAATGCGGTAGGTAGCGTATGTAAGGTGTTATAGGGTGGTCCTATAACAGAAAGTATAGAGTCCCTATATTAGGCTTCCCTAGCCAGTATAGGCACACTCCACTAGAAATTCGGGTTTAATTGAAGTCGTTCAGTTTCTAAGGTGTTATAGTAAAGTTTAACCATATCTAATGTCCATTAACCTAACTGCGCCGTTTGTGACTCTGTAAAGCCATAATTATGCGCATGCTGCGCTGCACCCCTATAGAAGAAGTGGTTAGAGTAGCTATTAGGCAGGATACCGCCAGCGGCTAGGCGGGTTAATAGAATCTTGTACACTACTAGCGCCAAAAATGCTCTATTATTAACGCTGAACAATGGATCTGATAAAGGCCGGGGGTTACAGTTAAATAAACGTATTATCGTAGCTATGGGGTATAGACAATCTCCTAGTATAGCAGCGATCTGGATATTAACGCCACTATAGGTTTTATCTATCTTGCTCTATTTTAAGTAGAAGACTATTAAATAACCACTAAGGGCAATCCTAATATTATTACAGAGGGCCCTTGTAGTGCTAAAGTCCTTAGCTTTCCTATTTGGGTACATAATCTCTCCTATACATAGGAAACCCGTAAACGCTATTATAAATGCCGTATCTACGTTTATATCTGCCTTGTAGGGTCTAGAGGTAACAATCTTATCTAAAATATCCTTTATAATTGGTAGTTTGGTCTTCTTGGTAGATAGGAATAGTAATATAGCCCCCACTAGGGCCCTCTTAATAGTATGGTCTTTAAAGGCGGCAATTAAATGGCCTAGGTCTATATAACAAGATCGGATTACGGAGATATAGTTAGAGAGGGTTTCTGGCTTAATCCTACCCATTAAAGGGGCGGCTGTACTGAATGCTCGTTGGGTAATTTACTCCCCTAAGTTTATCCTCTTAGCCGGATACGGTAATAAACCGTTTAGGGCTGAAAAGGCCTCCCAGCTCTTAATAGCGGAGGAGTAGCCCTTCCTTATATTAGCTGCCAAGCCATGCCATATAAGTAGTGAAAAGTAATAAGATCCACCAATCTTACTCCAAAAGGTTAGGGGGGGTTAATTAAATGACTCTAGGTTAACTATAAGAGTCAGCAGCCACTTAGAGGAGAGATATTATTTTTCTAGTAAGAAGCCTTTATTCATCTAGCAAGCGGCCGTTATTCGTCCGGCAAGAAGCCGTTATTTATCTGGTAAGAAGCTGTTATTTATCCGGCAAAAAGCCGTTATTTATTTGCCACTTAGGGTACAGCAATAATAATTTCTTATAGTTAAATCGTGAGAGAGTATTAGCAAGCCCATTATTGGCACTGGAGACCCATATAGTTATTATAGTAATATCATTTATTATTAAGGATATAAGTATCTCTTAGAGTGATTAGTTTCCAGAACCTTTTACAACATTATTCTAGATACCGCTGTAAGCAACCATATTATCTGTATAAATATAGAGAGACCTATACTGCTAGACCGATGACTACTTTTTAAATGCCTTTGCAATAGCATGTATCTCTTTTAGGTTAATATGGTCATCCGCCTAGTCTAGTGGGGGATAATAGCTAAAGGCCTAGGCCTGGGGTAGGGAGGCCGCGTAATTAGGCTAGTGGCCGTTCTCTCCGCTGAAGTAGAAGCCTCCATAGCCTTTGAGTAATGAGGCGTCGGTAAATAAGTGAAACTGCGGCCTCTCCTTGTTATTAAAGAATAGTATACCGTTACTTAATATAAGAACCTCGAGCCAGAGGTTAAGGTCTTCTTTAAGCTCTAAGGGGAGGTGCTAAGGTATATGTTTTAATAACCTAGTAGGCCATTTTGTTATAAAGTCCTATAAGGAGCGAGAGTATGAGCGCCTAAGGCGGATAACTCTTGCACACTATGCTAGGCGGCCCGCCAGTTGTTAGGCTTGCTGTAATAATAGCCAGCCCTTCTAGAGGGCTTTGGTTACCTAATTAATAGCTTTCTATTACTTAGCTGGTGAGAGTTTTATCTCCATTACTATAGTGTTAATAGTATAACCTAATACTTCAGCCTCCATACCTTTAATATTCTTAGTATTATTTTAGGGTACCCCTAGCTGGTTAGTAACCGAGAGGTATACCTCCCTTAGTAACGGCAGTATAGTTAGATACTTGACCACGAATATAAAATTATTAAGGTAGTGCTTAATAGCGGAGTTAATCTATTATACTAGGATCCAGTGGAGACCTTTAGTAAATAAGTTAAAAAGGAATGGGGCTATTTATAAGCCAAATAGCAGATAGCATTTAACGTATGTAACTCCCTTCTAGATAAAGCTAAGTAGGTAATGTAACTGTACTAAAACGGGTACCATCTGGAAGGCATCTTTAATATCTTGTTTAACCAGGTAGCAGCCTCTACTAGCTGTAATTACGTGTGCTAGTATAGTCTCTATCTGGGTATAGTATAGTGCTGCCCAGGCTGGGTCAATAAAGTTATTAACTGAGAAGCCCTCGGGTAAGGAGAGGTTATAAATACGGCGGAAGCCACTATCTGCCTTAGGCACTAGGCCTAGGGGTAAGGTAACTATAGAGTTGGTGGCCTGTATACGGCCTAGGGCCAGGTTAGTAACGATCTTTTTAGAGATAAGGTCTTCGTTATTATATAAGGAGAGGTGGTTTTTGCAGATATTAGGTAGCATAGGTAATAAGGGACCTATCTCCGCCCTATAGGTAAGGATACCTTGCAAAATTGCTAAAAGATTTCTAGGGTACTTATAAAGGAGCGTGCTCCAAGCAAGAGGCCTTAGAGGTGATGGTAAGTCAGCCAAAAAAGTCGTTTGTAAGTAAGTTTTAAAAAGAGGTACTAAATTAGGCCTGCCTTGGAGCCTTAGCGTTTGTAGCAGGTCTATCTAGATAGTTAAACCTAGGAAGATGTCTTTATCTACCATTAAATCCTGGGTCTAACTACTTAAGGCGGTAAGCTACCTAGGGCACGACTTTGATGGGTGGTCTTTGTTACATTTAGAGCATGCATAGTGGTAACAATATGGATTTTCTCTATAAGCCTGCTAGTTGTTCTAGCTGTAACAGGGCTTGCTAGAGGGGAGGGAAGGGGAGGTATTCTTTCGCAATCTCTTTAATGCTATACCACGGACTTTAAGTCCCTGGCTCTATGCCTTTATATTAGCTACCTGGTAGTATGGGGCCTTAAACTGGGTAGGCATATTCTAGTTACTAGGCTTAAGCTAATTGCGATCCATAACATACCCATAGTAGTTAAGCGCGAGGTCTAGGATGGAGGTCCAGTTATAGGTTATAGAGTAGTTACGGATCTTATTTATCCAGAGCAACATTCTTATATAGAGGGTACTTACAATTACTATATAGTTCGTAAATCTAGTAAACCAGACCTCCTTGTTCTCGTAGACCTTGCAGCTAGTAGTAGGTCTCTTTAAAATAAGCTTTCTGTTTTTAATAGTAGCCATATCTAAAAGGTCTGGGCGGCCAGAGTGTACCTATAGACGTGCTAGGTTCTCTAGGCGGAAGGATCCTTTTTATATATTATAAAGGTCTCTTCTGGCTAGGCCAGGGAGGTTAAGCTTAAGCGTGCCTAAGCCTTCTGATAGGTTATAGGACTTACCTAGTTTATCTGCCTTAGTAGTAGAGGTGTGCTCTAGTGGAGTAGGCTGCTTTAGAGCGGCTAGCCTTGCCTAGTGAAACTCCTCTTCCTGTTCCGTCTTTCGGATCCGTGCCTGTTCCTCCTACTCTCTCTTTTGGATTTCTAGGTTATGGAGTTATTGGGCCCTCTTGTCTTATTTCCTAGCTCTTTCTTCTTCTAAAGATAAAACCATAGTATATTCGGTAGATGGGATGGTAGTAGATAAGGAGGTAGATAATAGGGCGGTTAAGCAAGGAGTTTTTAAACGGGTGCTATTGGCTGGAAAGTCGGTTATGGGCCTTAATAATTTATTGCCACTAAGAACACTAATCGCAAGTAATTTATGATGAAAAGAACAACCTATTGAGTGCAGTTGCAAGCGATGATGTTATTGACCGTGTTAAACATCTGGTTGAATACCTAAGTTGCAGGGTTTTCGGCTAGGCAATGTATAGACACGTAACATATAAAACCCCAACCCTACTTTATAGATAGTTATAGGTACCTTTATAGGGTATTTATTATTTAGGGAAATTGTAACTTAGAGGAACCTCTAGGCCATTATTTACATAAGTTAGAGGCAATCTCCTTATATATTAGCTAACTAATCACTATATAACATGGCTTTACTATCCATAAATAACTCGCCTGGAATAACGGTTTTTAGTCTTATAGAAACTTCAAGAGTTTAAATTAATTTAAATCGCGCGATCGGCAAATTAGCTTAAGTGGGTAGCTAACTTATATAGGTAGCTAAGACGTTAAGCGCAAGCAGCACACTGTAAGAAAAGTCCTATTGTGCTTACTTTAACTTAAAATAGATACTACTTTAGGTCGCACGATCCTATATAACTTACAATCCCCTATAACCTATAATCCTTTAGGTTGTACAATCCCCTATAACCTATAATCTTTTAGGTTATACAATCCCCTATAATCCACAATCCTTTAGGTTGTACGATCCCCTATAACCCACAATCCCTAAGGTTATATAATCCCCTATAACATTACCAAAAGGCTTATTATTATCGGACCCTATATCTGCCGGCCAGCACGCGCAGTTATAAAGGTCTACCTCTAGTAATACACAATCGCCATTAAAGCCAACTGTATCGAAACTTAGTTAAGCCGGTAAGAAGTATAAGTGGGAAGATAGATAGAACGTTAAAATCAATAAGGGAAGGGGTATTTTAGATTCTAGTTTAAAGAGAGTAAGGCTAGATAAAGGAGAATTTAAACTAGGAGAACTTAATAGATAATAAGGGAATAGGTATATTAATTATATTTATACTAGTATAGATCTTAGGAGAGAAATGATCCTAAAAGAAGTACTCTATAAAATAAAAATAGATAACCTTATATAATAAAGGTCAGTATCTACACCTCTAGATATATTACTACCATTTACACCTATTAATCCAGTTTCGTCATTATTAAAGCCTAAATTTATAGGTTAGCACATGTAGGAACATACGCTTACTAATACACAATTATTATTGTCAGCGCCTACTCCAGACTAACTATAAGCTGCAATACCCCCAACTATAACACCTGCTAATCCTAATCTATCGTCGTTGTTATTAGGGCCTATATCTACTAGTCAGCTTACATAATTACAGGAATTCGCGCCTAATTTATTAGGGCCTATTTATCTAGACGTGTTTACAGCTACTAGTCTAGGCCTATTATTATCGGTGCCTATACCCATTAATTAATACGCGTAATTACAAGAGCCTATACCTAATAATACACTATTACCACTATTAGCACCCACACTCTCTACTTTAGGACTAAGGGAGAAACGCAAGCAGGAACGTTATAAGGAGGTAAAAATTAATAAGGAAGGGGTAATGTAGATTAGGCACTTAATATAAAGAGAGTAAAGCTAGGCGAAGGCGAATTAAACCTAGTAATGAGTGCAAGTTAAAGAGTAAGGAAGTTAATATTTATTAATAATGTAGATTAAGTATATAAGCAAGACTAAGTAAAAATAAATATATTAACTTAATAAATAAAGATCTAGTATAAGTAGTAGTAGTTAAATAGAGTTGAGATTTATAACTTAAGGTTAAAGATATTGGCTATAATTTTATAAAAGCCGTAGCGCAGTAACTAAAAGAGAAACGATTTTAGGAGAACTGCTCTATAGGAAAATAAATAGACTTATATAATAAAAATTATAAATTAAAGATATAAGTTAGTAATTTAGAATTAAGAGTTTAGGATTAGGGATATAGAGCTTTTAGAAGGGCTTTAATATCTAAAAGAGTTAATCTTAAAACGGCCTTTGATTTAGAAGAGCCAATCCTAAAAGGGGTGCGATCTTTAGGAGAAACAATTGTTCTGTCTTAGGGCGCTGTAAAACTCCTATATACATATTTAGAGCAGGACAATTACTTGTTAGAGAGAGGCTTTAAGGGGCTATGTTTTCCTAAGACGTATAAGGCGTTTAGGAGTAAACTCCTCTTAGGAGCTTAGAAATCCTAGGATAGTCGCTGCGTCGCCCTTCTTATATAACCGATTTTCCTAGAATTATATCTCTCCTAAAACTGGCTCTCCTTAAAAAGTGTATTTAGCTCCAAACCCTATATAAGATACTATAGTATAGGAGGATATATAGCTCTAGCTATAATAAGTATACTAATATTTATAAATAGGCCAGTAATAAGAAATTAAATAAAGAAAATAGTATTAGCTAGTAATAGAATTGGCTTACAACTCTAAATATTTAAAACCTTACTCTATATTAGTATTAATATAGAGTTTACTAAAAGATATAAGAAGCCTATTTAGATGTAGCCGGCTATAGAGTAAAAATATTCTAAAAATATTAGTAATGCGGTTATAATAATAGTCTGCTAAAATATCAGTACTAGCTAAACCTAGTGCTTAGTGGTGTGTATATAATATCTATAGCTATTAGGAATACAGCTATCTACAAGTATATTAACAATATATAATTGTCTAGATTGCGCATACTAAATATACTTACGCCTAGCAAGAACATAATTAATCCAATTTTAAGCCTGTTTCTCTTTAGTCTTTCTAGCGCTACTAAAGCTAGCAGTGCCCTATTATTTATAGCCTTTAGTTCTATATTTTGTATATTTAATAAGAATCTATTCTACGTACCTATATCCTTCTCTAAAAGTATTAGATCTAAAATTGTAGAAAAGCCCTTTTTCTCTGTTTTAGAATTAGTTCCTTAAAATATACCTAAAATTAAGCCTTCCCTAGGAGGGTTTTTGTTATTGGTCGCTATAGCTGTTTTTAAGAAGAAAAGATAAGCCAGTTTAACGATATATTTACAGTTTAAGAAAAGAGTGCGGTAAGATTATAGTTTATATAAAATATACAGTTGTTATACCCTAATAGCGATAAACAAATATATAAGGGACTAGGCGCTCTACTTGCAATAATTTGCTGCTAGACATTGGTAGTTTACTCTCTAGTTTAACTATCTCAGCCATTTTAGGGCTACTATAAAGGCCGAGAGCGTGGGGCTTTGGTAGTTAGTCTTATCCACCTGCTTGCCTATGGCTTAGTTTAGAAATTCTATACTGAAATTTAATATCTGGCAATAAGGTTAACAGCTGTGCTATTTATTACGTTTTATATAAGACTAGTAGTGGTTTAAACAAAGATGTCTTACTATCGCATTGCCCGTCGTTATTACATAGTATTAAGTGAGTCTGTGCTGCCTTCATCTTAAACTAGTCTTATTCTCTCTATTATTTACTCTATATTTATTACGGACAGCTTAAGTACGATGTTACGACTACTTGGAGAAGAGTCGGAGGAAGCTAGTTGGTTAATATAGGCACAGTCTAGAATGGATCCGGTGGAACCATATAACGAGGAATAGTAGCTAAGGTTACGTGATGTGATCTATATAATCTGTATAATCTATATAATCTATAATAGAGTAGATAGAGCACACATACCTTACAGAGCAAAGGGATTTCTTAGGAGTATGGTTGTGTATTTAAAGGACCATAGTCCCTACACAGATAGTTCTCTCTTTATAGTAAATCTTAGAATACAATTAGAGTTAATCTATTAGGCAACTACTCTACTAGTTATTGTTATATTATTAACCTATTCTTACCTATATACCTAGCCTAATAATAGTACCTACCATAGTTCCTGCTATAAGGTTCCGTTACACATTCACTACTAAGGTTATAGTATTAGAATAAAGTTAAATAACATACCACCTAAAGCACTAGTTATAATAATATCGACGGTAGCCACGACCTTAGGGTTAAGAGACACTAATATAGCAGACATAGATTCTTAAGTAGTTACGCAAGGTTAGTTACAGGAAATAGTTAATCGCTTATAGGATAATAGTAGAATACTTAAAGAACGCATTAGTAGAATTAGAGCAGCGAAGGTTAAGTTACCTTTAATTAAACAATTCTTAGGGGAGAAGTTAAAGCTTAAAGGGTTTCTTATATAGATGCACTTTAAGGTAATATAAGAAGGAGTAAAGCTAGCAACACCTACAGATCAGGTAGCGTACGCAGGACTATTCTTAATAGGAAGAGCTCTAGAGTAGTTTAAGCCTTACCTTACAGAGATATAAGTAAATGGTGTGACGACTACTAACCCAGACGTACGGTATATGTTTGCAAGTTGGAATGGATTTATAAAACGGTTAACACAAATGTTTAAAAACCCTAAAGCAACTATAACAGCGGAACAAAGGCTTTAAAACCTAGTACAGCGCACTTTAGCAATTAAGTATATAACGCAGTTTTAAATACTAGCTATATAGGTTAAGTGGAATAATAAGGTGCTTATGGCACAGTATAAATAGGGACTTAAGGCTAAAGTCTAGGACGCAATTATCCTAATAGAAGATGCGGATACTCTAAGGGAGTTAATAGACCAGTTAATAAAGATCAATAATAGGATCTATTAAAGGGAACAGGCTAAGAAAGGGTAAGATAGAGTTCCATAGTTATATAAGGCGCAGAGTACGCAACGACCGGCATAGAGTTAAAAACTATAGAATTGCGTAGAGCTAATAGACCTAAGTAGTACTAAAGAATCTAGAAGATGGATAAAGAAACTATAGAAACCTAAAGGTTAAGGATTTAGTAATTAAAGAACCTAGAAATAAAGGCCAAACCAGGGATCTCAGCAGCAGAAGACGTTTAGGCGGACTTCACAACAAGAAAGATAGTTTAAAAACAGAGCTTGCATAAATTATAGAAAACAGGGTTATTTCGCCAGAGACTATAGAGGTAGTTAGAGTAATTATATAGTAAAGGGAACAAGACTAGCAGACGGCGCGTATATATAAAGGGACGATAGTGCACTATAAGGAATAAAAGAGTGTTCAATTAACAGTTTCGCGTTTTATTATAACAACGCATGCCGAATTTATAAGGACGCTAAGTATGGCGTAAGCCATTGGCTATAGGAGCTATTGTTACCTAAGTTTAAAAGAACTAACAAACCAGCTCGTAAATTGGATATTAAAGACAATAAGTTTGACATAGGCAAAGTATTTACTAACAATAAGGCAATAAAGGCAGCTTACTAGGAGTATATAGACCTTAAAGAAGTTAAAACAGAAGCAGAGACTAAGACCATTATAGGACAGGATTTAGTAACGGGTATTATAACACTATTAGATACGATTTCCATCGCTTTATAAGATAAAAGGAGTAATATTTAGAAGAAACCAAGTAAGCAGACAACTACTAGTGCTAGCTTATTACTTAATAAAGGCAAAAGGCCACAGGTTTAAGACTCTTAAGATAAGATAAGGAAGGCTCTAGACTTATAAAACATAATAAGAATAGCTTAAGAACCTACAGCAGACAAAAACCGATAGGAAAGAGTAGCGACTTAGTTTAGTAACAAATAAATAAGTATAGGACGCAAGTTTAAGAACCAAGAGTTCGGAGAACAAGTAAAAACGTTATTAGAAAACTAAGATTTCGAGAAATAAATAAGGGCTATAACAGTTTTAGGTAAACACAGTATTTAGCCTAAAGATTAAAAAGTTAATACTAAAATTAGAAAGCAAGACGACTTTAAAGATCTAGCTACAAGACGCAAAAAACAAGAAACTATAAATAAATTTAGATAAAGAATCATTATATAGTAAGAGCAAAAGCTAGATAAGAGGTTAGCTATACTGGGTCATATAAGGAACTAAGCACCTATATAAAGAGTTACTAATAGGCCTAGTGCAGGGACACCTAGAGTAAAGTGGTTAGATAAACTAGAATAAGAAGAAGACCTAGACATTCTAGTTAGGTTTAAAGAAAGACATACTAAAGGATATCATAATGTAGTAATAACAAGGTACTTTCTAATAGACAAACTATACATACTAAACCAGTTATACAGAAAGTAGTATAGGCAACGACATAATAATAAATAGGAAGACTTTTATATATAGCTAGATAAAAAAGTTGTCTAAGACTAACCCATTATAGAGAAATGCATGAATTATATTAAAGAAGCGTTAATTATAATGTTAAGGAACCTAGAAAAGGGATCCAGGGACTAAAAAAGTAAATAACAAATCTTAGTACCCATAGAAGAAAGACTAATAGTTAGATCGGCCAGACAGAGGTTTAAACTTAAGAGCAAAGACGAGCCAAGAGTAGACCCAAGTTACTTAGCGTATTATATACTATTATAGATAGCTTATGTGGATAATACGTGCAACATATATAGAGCACCAAAAGATAAGAACTAGAAGTACCTATTAAGGATATATTAGGCACTAGAAGAAAAGCGGTTTAGGGACGCTAAGTATATACATAGATAGCACCTAGTAGAAGTATAGAGTTAAGGGGACTTAATACTTTAACTAGGAAGATTCCTTATAGAAGAATGCCTAGACGGATAACAGTAGTGGGAGTGCCCAGAAAACACTTGTCTATAGTATATAAAGGACAAAAAACGAACTAAGTATTGGCTAAAGTTAGACCAAGTATAAGCAGGATCTAGCAGCCAATAGTTGGGAAAAAGGGAGGTGTATAGGACCAGAGGGAACTAGTATTAAAGCCTTAGACCCTTAAAGGAATTTAAGAATAATACCTAAATTTAAGAGTTAAGTGGCAAGATCAGCAGTTCAAAGCGTTAATAGATAGTAGAGCAATAAGGAACTATATATCACCAGTAATAGTAAAAAGGATGGGGTTACCATATAAACAAAAAGAATACCTATATCCACTTATAATAATTTTAGGAGATTAGATAGCCTATAGAGGAGGTATTATTAATTTTAAAACAGGACCTATTTAGCTAACTATTAAAGGGAGACAGGTTAGAATGTCTTTTAATATCCTACTATTAGGATAGGACAAGGCGATACTAGGAATGCCTTAGTTACAGAAATATAATCTAAAGATTAATTGGGTTACAGATTAGGTTAATATTAGAGATACTTAATAATATAAAATATAACAGTAAACCAAGTTAGTATAGTACTAAGTAGGAGTAATGTATAAAGAGACTAAGTAAGGCTTAAGTTATATACTAAAAAGATACTATAAGTATAGCAAAAAGTTATAGTTACTAGAAAGTGAAAGGCTGTTAGAGCATATAGTGTAAAACTATAAGGTAGAATTAGAAGAGAAAATAAGTCTAAAGTTCTTTCTAATTTATAAGCTTACTAAAACCAAGTTAGTAGCACTTAAGGAGTTTATCTAGGAGAACTTATAAAAGGGATATATTAGACCGTTATAGTTATTAGTAGGATATCCAGTATTATTTATCCTAAAAAAAAGTGGAAAGCTTAGGATATATATAGACTATAGACAGTTAAACAGCATTACTAAAAAGGATAGGTATTCTTTACCTTTAATTAGCGAAATCTAAGACAGGATAGGCAACGCTAAAATCTTTACAAAGGTAAATCTAAGGTGGGCGTACCATTAGATTAGGATTAAAAAAGGTAATAAGTAGAAAGCAGCTTTTAGGTTAAAGGAGGGACTATATAAGCTATTAGTAATATAGTTTAGGCTTATAAATACACCCACAATATTCTAAAAGCAAATTAATAGTGTGTTAGGAGAATACCTAGATGAGTTTATTATAGCATATTTTAACAACATTATTATCTACTTAGAGAATAAGGAAGAATATAGAAAACACATTAAATAGGTCTTAAAGAGACTATAAGAAGAAAAAATGCCAGTAGCAATTAAAAAATGCGAGTTCTTTATAAAGAAAACCAATTTTATAGAATTTATTATTAAACTAGGAAAAATTAGTATGGACCTAAAAAAAGTTAAAGCTATAGTAAGTTAGCAAGAACTAGAGAATATTATATAGTTAAGGTTGTTTCTAGGGTTTTGCAACTACTATAGGAGATTTATAGCACAATAGTTAAAAAGTATTAAGCCATTCACAAGGTTAACAAAAAAGGAGAAACTATAAATTTAGGGTAGTAAGTAGAAGAAGCTGTTCTAAGAACTTAAAGAGATGTTTACTTAGGAACTAGTCCTTAAAATCTATTAACCAAAGTTAGACATAGTTGTTAAAACAGATACATTAGACTTTATATTAGGAGTATATTTACTACAAAAGCACCCAGACGCATGGCATCCAGTAGCGTACTATAGTCAGAAGATGACACCACCAGAGTTAAACTACAATATCTATAATAAGGAGTTATTAGGCATAGTTATAGCACTTAAAAAATAGAGAGCATTCTTATAAGGCATAGAGAAACTATTTATGGTTAAAACAGACTATAAGAACCTTACAGGATTCCTAACAATAAAGGAACTCAACCAAAGATAGGTTAGATAGGCGGAAATACTTATAGAATACCATTTTGAAATTTAGTATACTAAAGGTATAGATAATGCACGAGCAGACGCTTTAAGCAGAAAGGCTAAACTACAGAACAATAATAAGCCGTTAGGAGCATTGTTGCGAAAGGACACAGATGGATTAATTAGGTACAATTATCCTAAGGTCGCAATAACTATAGAAAGTTAGGTCCACAAGTTACTAAAGAGTAATTAGATATAGAAGATCTAAAAAGCGTAGGCAGAGGATCTGGACTTAGAGCAATATAAGAATAGGGAAGCTACTTATATTCTAAGGGCGATTGCAGAGGAGTTTATAAAGGAGTTTCACAAGGGAATAATATAAGGACACAACGGAGCTATAGGCTTAGTGTTAAGACTTTAAAAGGAGTACATTATTTAAGGAATCTAGGGATTAGCGAGATAAGTTATAAGAAAGTATTTAGATTGCTAAAGAAACAAACTAATAAGGTATAAGCCATATAGAGGGCTACAATCTATTAAAACACCAGGAAGACTATAGGAAGTTATATTATAGGACTTTATTATTAAGTTACCAAAGTTAAGAGATCCTATTATAGGATAAGATTATAACGCGATTTTAGTAATAGTAGATAAGCTAATAAAGTAGGGATACTTT
>Ga0307507_10004841_pt1 | contig 23134 bp, 22 predicted proteins | sample 7_EM_MG_FD_207223 | JGI IMG/M metagenome (GOLD analysis project Ga0307507, IMG submission 207223) | Populus trichocarpa ectomycorrhiza microbial communities from riparian zone in the Pacific Northwest, United States - 7_EM | ecosystem: Host-associated > Plants > Roots > Unclassified | place...
CCATCTGCCATTCCGCCCGATACGCGCGAACCAGCCACTCGTCAGCCCACTCCCGATCGGCCTCCTCAGGCAACACCGATCCGCCGCGCACCAAGCCATCGAGCCGGTCCTCCAGCTCGGCCGCGACCTCGATGGCCTCGGCCTGGGAGTGCTTGCCGCGCCGTAGGTCCCGCAGCCAGGTCAGCCACGGCTCGGCGATGGGCAGCGACAGCCGCCCGGTCTCCAGCAGTTCGACGCCCTGGACCCCGAGCCTCACCATGTGCATGGCGTACTTGGTGTCGAAGCCGTACTTCTCGATCAGCTCGGGCCGGTTGACCTTCATGCCGCCTTCGAGAAGCCGCGTGCGCTGCGTACGCAGATAGCCCGCGAACCTCAGCCCGGCCTGTCGCGACACGATCCGGTCCGCGTTGGCACGGAGTTCGTGGCCGGCTTCGGTGATCCGCACGATTTCCGCGTCCGGAACGTAAAGCGGCAGCAGGATCGTGGGATTCCCGGTCAGCGCGAGCCGCATCCACTTGCGCAGCGAATAGACGATCAGATCGAGATCGCCGGGGCCGGACCGGACGCCTTCGGGCTGCGTGCGGAAGACGTACTGCTCGAACCGGCGCAGCCCGGCGACGTATTCCGGCGGCTCCACGCACAGCCCCATCTCGTCGCGGTCGTCCTGACCGTCGACGGCGGTGCCGTGCAGGCCGGATCCGACCTGGCAGCGCAGGATCGTGCCCTGCTCGGCGATCGCGGCGAATTCGGGGTTGTCGTGTTTCACGCGATAAGTTGTACCCGCGCGCTTCAGGGTGGGCATCCGGTTTTCCCGGAGGCGGAGTTCAGGGTCGGTCTCCGGGCCGTTCCCCGATGTGCCCGGGGCGCCGCGCCACGACTATTGAGTCATGACGAACAGCACTTACACCCCGGTCAAGAAGATCTTCCGCAGCCGCACCGACAAGATGCTCACCGGCGTCTGCGGTGGCTGGGCCGCCTACCTCGGCGTCGACGCCGCGCTCATCCGCATCGGGCTCGTCGCCGCGGTCTTCCTGTCCGTCGGCATCGCGATCCCGATCTACATCGCCGCCGCGATCCTGACTCCCGAAGAGGGCACGGGCTCCTGATCCTGGCGGGCGCCGACCGCAGGGGGATCGGTGCCCGCCGGACCGCACACGGGGTGTGGAGGTGCAGAGGGGAACAAGGGGGCATAACGGCCCGGACACCGACGGGTGTCCGGGCCTTTTGCCGTCCGCGGGAACGGGCCATCCTGGGGCGGGGGTGACCCGGATGACCGTGTACGTCGAGGCCCCGACGCCGACGTCGGTGATCGTGGCAAGGGTTTGCGTCAGCGTGTTGTCGGTGTTCGTCGTCCTCTTCGGCGGCGTGCTCACGCTGACCTGGGCCGTCCTGCGGGACGTCGCGTGCGAGCTGACCGGCGAGGACGGGTGCGAGCCCGGGGTGTGGCCCACGAGCCTGCCGTTCGCCATCTCGGTCGCGTGCGCGCTGGTCGCGATCGCCGCGGCGTTCCTCGCGCGCCGGCCCGGGGCGGTCTGGCTGGCCGGAACGGCCGCGCTCGCCGTCGGCTCGGTTTGTCCGGTCCTTGTCCTGCTACTGGCCTGATCCGCGCGAAAAAAATGGTCCGCACCATGCCCGGAACCGCCTAGCATCGCCGGATGGACGAGGAGGGGCACGCGCCTGGACGAAGAGGGGCCGCGAAGGTCGTCGTCGGGGTGCTCGGGCTGCTCTACCTGTTCAGCGGGCTCGGTCTGGCCGCCTACGCCGCCGTCCGCGGCCTCGCCTTCGATGACGACCACAGCTCCGGCGAGACCCGCGTCCTGCTGTACGTCGCGGCCGCGGCGGCGATCTGGGTCCTGCTCACCGGGATCGGCGCCGTCGTCGTCGCACTCGAAGCCGAGGAGACTGCGACGGCCTGGCTGGGCGGGCTCGGGGTGCTCGCGCTCGGCGTGGTCGTCGCCGGGTGCTTCGCGGTTTGGTTCGTCAGCCGCCCGTAGCAATGAGTGAAGCGGAAGTCCGTGAAGGGCACCTTGAGGGGCTTAGGTTCCCTGAAGGTGGCCTTCACGGACTTGGCCCGGCTCTGCTCATGTCCCCAATGACGCGTTCGGGACGCCCAGCGTCCCGAACGCGTCATTGGGGACATCCGGCACGGGTGCCGCGAGGGCCCATCGATCGCGCCAGGTGCAACGAAGGCACTCTCGCCCCCTCCGAAACCTCCAAGGGCAAGGTCGTGAATGACGCGTTCAGGACGTTGAACGTCCTGAACGCGTCATTCACGACCTTCCAAGCACAGCAACGGAAAAGCCCGGCCCGCCGAAGCGGACCGGGCCTTCCCGGAAAAGCGACCGGACTCAGAAGTCCATGCCACCCATGCCACCGGACGGGTCGGCCGGACCGGCCGAAGCCTTCTCCGGCTTGTCCGCCACGACGGCTTCGGTGGTCAGGAACAGCGCCGCGATGGAGGCGGCGTTCTGGAGCGCGGAGCGGGTGACCTTGGTGGGGTCCGGCACGCCGGCGGCGAGCAGGTCCTCGTAGACACCCGTGGCGGCGTTGAGGCCGTGGCCCTGCGGGAGGCCCTTGACCTTCTCCACCACGACGCCGCCCTCAAGGCCGGCGTTGATCGCGATCTGCTTGAGCGGAGCCTCGACCGCGACGCGAACGATGTTCGCACCGGTGGCCTCGTCACCCTCGAGCTTCAGGCCCGCGAACGCGGCCTCGGCTGCCTGGAGCAGGGCCACGCCACCACCGGCGACGATGCCCTCTTCAACGGCGGCCTTGGCGTTGCGCACCGCGTCCTCGATGCGGTGCTTGCGCTCCTTGAGCTCCACCTCGGTGGCAGCGCCGGCCTTGATGACGGCCACGCCGCCGGCCAGCTTCGCGAGACGCTCCTGGAGCTTCTCGCGGTCGTAGTCCGAGTCGGAGTTCTCGATCTCGGCGCGGATCTGGTTGACGCGACCCTGGATCTGGTCGGCGTCGCCGGCACCCTCGACGATGGTCGTCTCGTCCTTGGTGATGAGCGCCTTGCGGGCGCGGCCCAGCAGGGACAGGTCCGCCTTCTCGAGGGAGAGGCCGACGTCCTCGCTGATGACCTGGCCACCGGTCAGGATCGCGATGTCCTGGAGGATGGCCTTGCGACGGTCACCGAAGCCCGGGGCCTTGACGGCGACGGACTTGAAGGTGCCGCGGATCTTGTTGACCACCAGGGTCGCAAGGGCCTCGCCCTCGACGTCCTCGGCGATGATCAGCAGCGGCTTGCCGGACTGGATGACCTTCTCCAGCAGCGGCAGCACGTCCTTGACGTTGGAGATCTTGGAGCCGTACAGCAGGACGTAGGGGTCCTCCAGCTCGGCTTCCTGACGCTCCGGGTCGGTCACGAAGTAGCCCGACACGTAGCCCTTGTCGAAGCGCATGCCCTCGGTGAGCTCGAGCTCGAGACCGAAGGTGTTGCTCTCCTCGACGGTGACGACGCCTTCCTTGCCGACCTTGTCCAGCGCCTCGGCGATCAGCTCGCCGATGGTGCGGTCAGCGGCAGAGATCGAGGCGGTAGCAGCGATCTGCTCCTTGGTCTCGATCTGGACGGCCATCTTGTGCAGCTGCTCGGTGACGGCCTCGACGGCCGCTTCGATGCCACGCTTCAGGCTGATCGGGTCCGCGCCGGCCGCGACGTTGCGCAGGCCTTCCCGGACCAGGGCCTGGGCAAGCACGGTGGCGGTGGTGGTGCCGTCACCCGCGACGTCGTCGGTCTTCTTGGCAACTTCCTTGACGAGCTCGGCCCCGATCTTCTCCCACGGGTCTTCGAGCTCGATCTCCTTGGCGATCGAGACGCCGTCGTTGGTGATGGTCGGCGCGCCCCACTTCTTTTCGAGCACGACGTTCCGGCCCCGCGGGCCGAGGGTCACCTTGACGGTGTCGGCGAGGATGTTCAAGCCGCGCTCAAGACCGCGGCGGGCGTCCTCGTCGAACGCGATCAGTTTGGCCATTGCGGTGTGGTCCTCCGGTATTGGGCGCCACCGCCGCGCTACATGGTGTTAGTGCATACAGCGGCGGCAGCAGGACTCTTCCTCGGCCAGGCTCGGTGCCCGCGACGGACGACTGGACCCGGGTGGGGGCCAGCCTCACCGTCCCGACCTTTGGCACTCGACGGCGTCGAGTGCCAAGTCCGTGTTTAGCACTCCCCGGGGGAGAGTGCAAGAAGACCAGCTCAGCGGGGCGAGTCTGCATCACTCCCAAAGAGGGAAGAGGCGCGACTTGCGTCGCACGACGCGGCGCCAGCCGCCAAGAGAAGAGTCTCAGTTGCTCGGTTTGATGGAGATCGACGTCGGCGGGGCGTTCAGCGACGTCGGCTGGCCCTGGGAGTTACCGGGGCCGACCGGGATCTCCGGGGCGGTGCTCTGCGTCCCGGGACCGCTCTTGCTGTCGTCGCCGCCGAAGAAGAAGATCGCGCCGACGATCAGCCCGGCGACCACGAGGACGCCGATGACGATCCAGATCCACTTCGCGCCGCCGCCGCTCTTGGGCTGCTGGAACGCGCCCGCGCCACCGGCGGGCGAGGGCGGACGCAGCCGCATCGGGTCGCCCGGCGGGCCGTAGCCCGGTGGCGGGCCCTGCGGGGGCATGCCCTGCTGCTGGGGGTAGCCGTAGCCGGGCGGCGGGCCCTGGGGCGGCATCCCCTGCGGGGGCCCCTGCTGCGGGTAGCCGCCATAACCCGGCGGAGGTCCGCCCGGGCCGGGTCCCTGCGGCCCCTGTGGTCCCTGGCCGTACCCCGGCTGCTGTCCTCCGTACGGGTGCACGGGGCCCCCCTCTCCCTGTGGTGCGGCGTTCTGGTGCGCGCCCTGTTGTACCTGACCGGGGCGCGGCACCAGGGGAGTTCCGCCCGAATTCACTCCCGGGGGACCGGGCGGTGTGTCCGACGTCGCGAACTGGCCCAGCGAGCGGCGCGCGGCGGCGACCATCTCGACACAGGTGGGGTAGCGGTCGGCGGGGTTCTTCGCCATCCCCTTGCGGATGATCTCGTCGATCGCCGGCGGCAGCCCGACCACCCGCGAGATCGCCGGCGGGTCGCCGTTGAGGTGGCCCTTGATGACCGTCGGGACGTCGCCCTTGAACGGCGGGCTGCCGGTGAGGCAGGCGTAGAGGACGCAGGTCAGCGCGTACTGGTCGGTGCGCCCGTCCAGCGGCTCCCCGCGCAGGTGCTCGGGGGCGGCGTAGGTGGGCGAGCCGAGGAAGTCACCGCCGCGCGTGCGGTGCCCGGTGGCTCCGCGGCGCGTCAGCCCGAAGTCGGCGACGTAGACGTGCTCGCGCGAGGTCTCCTTCTTCGTGACCAGCACGTTCGCCGGTTTGACGTCCAGGTGCACCAGGCCGCGGCTGTGCAGCGTGTCGAGCGCGTCGGCGACCTGGTCGAGCATGGTGAGGGTGCGCGAAGGCGCGATCGGGCCTGCCGAGATCAACCCGGCCAGGTCGCCCCCGTCGACCATGCGCATGGCGATGTAGAGCATGCCGTCGAGCTCGCCGAAGTCGTACAGCGGCACGACGTTGGCGTGGTCGATCGCGGAGGTGTTGCGCGCCTCGTCCACGAACCGCTCGCGGAACTCGGCGTCGGCCCCGAGGTGGTCACCGATGACCTTCAGGGCCACCTTGCGCCCGAGGCGCACGTCAGTGGCCTTGTAGGTCACACTCATGCCGCCCTTGCCGAGCACCCCGTCAATGCGGTAGTTGCCCAGCCGGCGACCGGTGAGGTCCCCCGACACATCGCCTGTCACGCAGCGCAGCCTAACGCCCCTGGTTCCGGGCCCGCCGAGGGTTCGCCCTACGGGGAGGGCAGGTCGCTAGGAAACCTTGCGCACGTCCGCGGCCTGGCTGCGCCCGTCCCGGCCCGACTGCACCTCGAACTCGACGCGGTCGCCTTCGTCCAAAGTGCGGAATCCTTCCGACTGAATGGCCGAATAGTGGACGAAGACGTCCGGCCCTTCGGTGGATTCGATGAATCCGTAGCCCTTTTCGGAGTTGAACCATTTGACGGTGCCGACAGCCACGGCGCCCTCCCTCAGCACAAAGGATCCGCTGGCCCGTAGTGGATGCCAGCGGTGCGAGTGCAGTTCACGCTACCTGAATTACCGCCCTCGGCAATGGGCAATTCGCCTCAAGGTCAGGTGTTCGAAAGGCGCCTGTTCCGCGCTTGGACGAACAGCGTGCCGGGTCCGGCGAAGTCGAGCACGAGCCCTTCCCCGGTGCGCAGCGACTGCGGCCCGCTCGGGTCGAGCGCGCGCAGCCGGCACCCGACGTTGTCCGGGTACGCCAGCAGATATCCCGGCTGCACCGTGACGAGCTCGCCCGCGCTCAGCTCGAAGGCGTCCACCGGGCCGGGCGCGGCGAGCACCAGCGAGCCGGTGCCGCTGTAATGCTCGAGGAAACCGGAATCGGCGCCGAAGAGCTGCTGCAACGGCGCCCAGCTGGTGTCCTGGCGGATCGAAGCCGGGCGCACGAGCAGCGCGTCGCGGTGCACGCTCCAGCCGGTGCGGCCGTCGAATTCGAGCGGGTAGACGTCGCCGGGGGTCAGCGGCGCGAAATCGATCCAGCCGCCGTCGGACGGCGCGGTGTAGGTCGACATCGACGTCTTTCCCGCGCGCGCCCCACCGCGGCTCGGCGCGGTTTCCGTCACGCCGAACCGGCTGGCGAGAACGGTGTCAGGGGCGGCTTGGACGGCTTCACCGGGGTTCAGCAGCACCCGGGCGACGCCGAAGCCGGGGGTGTGCCTGGTCTGTACTCGCATGGGCTCAGCGGGACGGGACGTGCGCGACGAGCCAGCTGACCAGCGCCGACGGGTTGCGTGTCTGGGTCATCACCTGGCCGGGACCCATGAAGTCGAAGACGAGGCCCTCGCCGCTGTCCATGCTGTTCAGGACTCCCTCCCCGACCTGCCGGAGCTGGTGCTGCACGGTGTCGGCGTAGGCGACCACGTGCCCGGTGTCGATCGTCACCGTTTCCCCTGCCTGCAACGTCATCGTCTCGATGGCCCCGTAGCAGGACACGAGCAGCTGGCCCTGCCCGGTGGCGTGGGTGATGAAGCCCCCCTCGTCCCCCACGAAGTTCCTCAAACCGCCCCATTTGGTGTCGGTCTGCACACCGTACGAGGAGGCGAGCCAGCACCCACGAGTGATGCACCAGCCGAACCGGCCGTCGAGAGTGAGCACCTGGATGTCGCCGGGGAGGTTCGCCGCGACGTCGACCCAGCCGCCGTTCTGCGGCGCGGTGAACGTCGAGATGAAGAAGGACTCGCCGCCGAAGACCGCCCGGCCGAGGCTCTTCATGATCCCGCCCTGCGCCCGTGCCTGTACCTGCACGCCATAGCTGGTCGCCATCATCGCGCCGGACTCCACCTGGCAGGGCTCGCCGGGCGCCAGCATCAGCCTGGCCACGGCGAACGACGGCTGCTGACGGACTTGAACCTGCATTCTTTCTCCCCGATGCGCGCTGGTGACGAGCCAGAGTCTTGCACGGGCGCTCCGAGCGTGAAGGATGGTCCGCGTGATCTCCGTCGACGACTACCGGGACCGGGTGACCGCGCTGCTCGGCCGGTCTCCCGCCGCTGCCCTGCCCCTCGCCGCCGCCGCCGGGCTCGTCCTGGCCGAGGACGTCCGTGCCGGGGTGTCGCTCCCCCCGTTCGACAACTCCGCCATGGACGGCTACGCGGTCCGCGCCGCCGACGTCGCCACGGTGCCGGTGACCCTCCCCGTGGCCGACGACATCCCGGCGGGCCGGGTCGACGTCCAGCCCCTGGAGGCGGGTACCGCGCACCGGATCATGACCGGCGCGCCGCTGCCGCCGGGCGCGGATGCCGTGGTGATGGTCGAGGACACCGACGGCGGCACGGCGACCGTCGCGATCTCGGCGTCCGCGCGGCTCGGCGCGCACATCCGGCGTTCCGGCGAGGACGTCCTCGCGGGAACGCTCGCGCTGGCCGCGGGCACGGTGCTGGGCCATTCGCAGCTCGGCCTGGCGGCCGCGGTCGGGCTCGCCGAGGTGCGGGTGCACCGGCCGCTGCGGGTGCTGGTCGCGTCCACCGGCACGGAGCTGATCGACGCGCCGGCGCCGCTGCGGCACGGCCAGATCTACGAGTCCAACAGCGTGATGCTCGCGGCGGCGATCCGCGGGCTCGGCTGCGAGGTCGAGGTGGTGCGCAGCGTCGCCGACGACGTCGAAGAGTTCCGGAAAGTCATCGAGCCCCGGCTCGCTTCCGTGGACCTGCTGGTGACTTCGGGGGGCGTCAGCGCCGGAGCGTACGAAGTCGTGAAGGACGCGTTGTCCGGTCAGGGCGTCGAGTTCGCGAAGGTCGCGATGCAGCCGGGTGGGCCGCAGGGCTGCGGGCGCTGGCAGGGCGTGCCGGTGGTGACGCTGCCGGGGAACCCGGTGAGCGTGCTCGTGTCGTTCGAGGCGTTCCTCCGTCCCGCACTGCTCGCCGCGATGGGCCACACCGATATCCGCCGCCGCCAGGTCCGGGCCCGCCTGACCGAGGCGATGACCTCCCCGGCCGGGCGCCGCCAGTACCGCCGGGGCGTCTTCACGCCCTTGGATCGGGAGGTCACCGGCATCGTCGGCCCGCGCGGCGGCCCGGGATCGCACCTGCTGGCGGCGTTCACCCAGGCCAACTGCCTGATCGTGCTCCCGGAGGACGTCAGCTCGGCTGCGGAAGGCGACGAGGTGGACGTCCTTCTTCTCTGACCGGAAAGTCGCGCAGCCGGCCGAACGGGCCGAACACCAGGATCCCCAGCGCGGCGGCGAGCACCCCACCCATCAGCCACATCGTCGGGCGGATGCCGATCGCTTCGCCCAGAATCCCGCCGAGCAACCCGCCCAGCGGGATCGTGCCGTAGTTGACCAGCGCGTAGCTCGCGGTGATCCGGCCGAACAGCTCGGGCGGCAGATACTGCTGCCGGAACGTGCCGGTGAGGACGTTCGAGCCGACCAGGCCTCCGAGGAGACCGAAACCGGAGACGACGAACAGCGCGAGCCCCCAGCCCGGGCTGCTGAACGGCCCGAGCAGCAGCATCGGCGCCGCAACGGCCTCGCACAGCACGAACGCCCTGGCCGAGCCGACCCGCTTCGCCAGCCGCCCGGCCAGCACCGCTCCGGCGACACCGCCGGCCGCGGCCAGCGCCAGCACGAGACCGACGAGCCCCGGCCCGGCACCGAGCTCACGCGCCAGGAAAACGATCTGGATCGATTCGTACCCGTCGAGCGCCAGGTTCGTCACCGCGCCGAAGACCATCAGGCTCCGCAGGTACCGATCGTGGATGAGGAACCGCATACCTTCGGCGATCTGGGTTCGCAACCGGATGCGCCCGGTCGCTCGCCGGACGGTTTCCCGCGCCCGGATCGCCCGCACGAACCCTACCGACACGCCGAAGCTCACCGCGTCCACCAGAATCCCGCTGACCGGCCCGAACGCCTGTGCGAGCAGCCCGGCCAGCCCGGGCCCGGCGACCTCCACGGCGGATTGGCTGCCTTGCAGCTTCGCATTGCCTTCGAGGAGGTCATCGGCGCCGACCAGCAGGGGCAGGTAGGCCCGGTACGCGAGGTTGAAGAAGACCTTGGCCGTCCCGCCGAGCAGCGCCGCGGCCAGCAGGTACGGCATGGTCAGCACGCCGAACGCCGCGGCGATCGGGACGCTCGCGAACACCACCATCGACACCGTGTTGCAGACGAGCATCACCGGCCGCTTCGGCCACCGGTCCACCCAGGCGCCCGCGGGGAGGCCGACCAGCAGCCACGGCAGCCACGCCACCGCGGTCAGGAGCGCGACCATGAAGGTGCTCGCCTGCAGCGTCACGATCGCGACCAGCGGCAGCGCCGTGCCCGCGACCATGCTGCCGAGCATGCTGGTGGTCTCGCCGGTCCAGAGCAGCCGGAAGTCGCGGTTCCCCCAGAGCCCCATCAGGGCTGGCCCAGCGAAGCCCTCGCGGCGACGAACACCGGACGCCGTTCGACACCGTCGTCCGCCGCCCTCGCCCGTTCGTCGAAATCCCGGATGATCTGCAGGATCTGGTTGTTCAGCTCATCGATCTCGGCCGCCGACAGACGCACCCACGTGTCCATGGAGAACATCGCCGAGCGCCAGCCCTCGGGGTAGCTCTCGCGATCGGCCAGCCAGGTCCGTGCGATGGCGGTCTGGTAGTCCAGCGACATGATCTCGGCCGCATCGGCGATCGGGTCGCCGGGGAAGTCGTCCGCCGCCCACTTGATCCCCTTCGACCTCCGCCGCCACCAGCGTTCCCGCTGATCGCGGGCCAGTTCGGGAGCCTCCTCGATGAGCGTTCCCGCAGCCAGCACCTTGAGGTGATGGCTGATGTTCCCGACGGCCTGCCCGGTCTTCTCCGCGAGCATCGAGGCGGTCGCCGGACCGTCGAGGTTCAGCAGGTCCAGCAGGCGGCGGCGCAGCGGATGCGACATTGCGGCCAGCACTTTCGAGTCCCTGATCTGCAGCTCGTCCATGACCAGCAACGGTAGTTGTACAAGAATTCTTGTGCAATGACTCTTGTGCATAGCCTCCGAGATCACCCGCGTAAGCTCACGCCATGCAGGCCATGGGCTTCTTTTCGTGGATCATCTTCGGCGCGATCGTCGGCTGGGCCGCGAACCTCGTGATCGGCGGCCGCGCGCGAAGGCGGCAAGGTTGCCTGGTCAGCGTGCTGGTCGGGGTGGTCGGCGCCGCGCTCGGCGGGCTGATCTACCGTCTCGTGACCGGCCAGGAGAGGACGTTCGACTTCGACTTCCCCAGCTTCGGCGTCGCGATGCTCGGCGCGGTCGTGCTGCTGGCGATCCTGCGGCTGGTCAAGGGTATTGGCCGACGGCCAAGTGACCGTTTGTAACTTTTCCCGGACAAACCGTGATCAACAGGCTTCCGGCGACTAAAGTCAGTCGTTCCGCGCTTCCCGGCGCCCCAGATCCCGCCGCCGGGTGCATGCGCCGTCGGGGGGCGCATGCACCCGGCGCCGCCTCTTCGCTTCGATGACGACGTCGACCGCGTGCCGCGGGTCGACGAGCGACGGGATCGGCACCGTGGTGATGTCCTGACGCCATGCCCGTAAGAGCTCCACCAGGCGGGCTTCGGCTGGATCGGGCATCACGGTCACCGGTCCCCCCGGGTCAGGCGGGCCACAGTGGCCCGAACGGCGTCAACTACCCAGAGTTATCGGTGAAATCGACCGCCCGTTACCGGAATGTGGCCACTTCCACCCTCGCCGGGGAACCCTTCCGGGGGAGCCGCCCGCACCCGGATCGGGGGTCCGCGCGAGGGCAGCGGTAGCGTGGTAGCGCCCATATGGGGCACCCACTCACCTTTTCCGACACGAAACCAGGGGACCCGACCATGAGCGGCACCCGGCCGGAGCCCACCGGCAACCCCGTCGCCCACGCGTTCAAGCTCGTCCGCGAGACGCTGCCGCCGATGCACCCGGCGGGTCGCCCGTTCGTGTTCGGCGGGCTCGCCGCCACGCTGCTCGCCCGCCGGTTCTCCAAGCGCCTCGGCGTCGTCGGCGCGCTGACCACGGCCGGGATGGCCGCGTTCTTCCGCGAGCCCAAGCGCGTCGCGCCCGACCGCGAGAACGTCGCGCTGGCCTCGGCCGACGGCCTGGTGTCGCTGATCGAGGAGGCCGTCCCGCCGCCCGAGCTCGGCCTGCCCGCCGAGCCGCGGATGCGGGTTTCGGTGTTCCTCTCGGTGTTCGACGTGCACGTCCAGCGCGTGCCGGCCAACGGCGTGATCGAGCGCGTCGCCTACCGGCCGGGCAAGTTCCTCTCCGCCGACCTGGACAAGGCCAGCGACGACAACGAACGCAACTCCGTGTCCATGCGCACCGAGGACGGCCACGAGCTCGTTGTCGTGCAGATCGCCGGGCTGGTCGCGCGCCGCATCCTCTGCGAGATCCGCGAGGGTGACAAGGTCGCCGCCGGCGCGACGTACGGCATCATCCGCTTCGGCTCGCGGGTCGACCTCTACCTTCCGCCGGGTTCGCGCGTGCTGGTCCGCAAGGGCCAGCGCACGGTCGGCGGCGAGACGGTGATCGCCGAACTGGCCGCGCCTGTGTCTGATTCGGAAGGCTGACCACATGGTCCGCGTGACCACGACCACGCCCGGCGTGCGGCTGCTGCCCAACGCCATCACCGTGCTCGCGCTGTGCGCGGGCCTGTCCGCGGTGCAGTTCGCGCTCACCCGGAACTACAGCATGGCGATCGCCTCGATCGGCATCGCCGCCGTGCTGGACAGCCTGGACGGCCGGATCGCGCGCCTGCTCGACGCGACGTCGAAGATGGGCGCCGAGCTGGACTCGCTGTCCGACGGCATCTCCTTCGGCGTGGCGCCCGCGCTGGTCATCTACGTCTGGCAGACCGGCGCCGACCGGATCGGCTGGGTCGCGTCGCTGATCTTCGCGGTCTGCATGATCCTGCGGCTGGCGCGGTTCAACACCCTGCTCGACGACACCGAGCAGCCGCCGTACGCGAGCGAGTTCTTCGTCGGCGTCCCGGCGCCGGCGGGCGGCCTGCTCGGCATGCTGCCGCTGGTCGCCGCGCTGCAGTGGGGCGACGGCTGGTGGTCCTCGCAGTACGTCGTGTGGGCGTGGACGATTGCCATCGCGGCCCTGCTGATCAGCCGGATCCCGACGCTGTCGCTGAAGACGATCAGGGTGCCCGCGCGGGCGATCGCGCCGATGCTCCTCGCGGTCGCGCTGATCGCCGCGGGGATCATCCAGTTCCCCCTGATCATGCTGGTCATCGCGATGGTGCTGTACCTGGCGCACATCCCGTACGCGGTCTACCGGCACCGCTGGCTGGCCGCGCACCCCGAGGCCTGGACGGTCCCGCCGCGCGAACGCCGCGCGATCCGCCGCGCCCGCTCCCAGCGCCGTCTCGGCCTGCGCCCGCCGCTGCGGCGCCGTGTGGCCGGTGCGGCGATGCGCGCGGTCCGGCTGCCGCGCAACGGCGACTTCGTCCGGCCGTCCCGCGCCCGGGAGAACGGCGAGGCGTCCGAGAACGGGCGTCCGCGCCGCCGCTCCTGGCGGCAGATCGGCCTGCGCCGCAAGTAGCTCTGCCATGGGCCGTGAATGGCACATTGAGAGTCTTTAAGACCCTCAATGTGCCATTCACGGACTTCGGGTCGCGGCTAGGGTGGGCGGCGTGAGCCACCCGCAGATCACGCTGACCGTCCGGCACACCCCGTCCGCGCTGGACGCCCGGCGCGGGATCGTCCGGCTGCACCCCGAGGTCCTCGACGCGCTCGGCCTGCGGGCTTGGGACGCGGTTCACCTCACGGGCGCCCGGGTCAGCGCGGCGCTCGCCGCGCCCGCCGAGGAGGGCATCCCCGGCCTGGTGCTGATCGACGACGTCACGATGTCGAACCTCGGCGTCACCGAAGGATCCGAGGTCGTGGTGGCCCCGGCGACGGTGTCCGCGGCGAAGACGGTGACGGTCGCCGGGTCGCGCCTGGCCAGCGTCTCGCTCAGCCCGCACACGCTGCGGCTGGCGCTGATCGGCAAAGTGCTCACCGTCGGCGACGCGGTTTCGCTGCTGCCGCAGGACCTCGCGCCGCAACCGGGCGCAGACGCCGCCGGGCTGCGCGGGCAGCTGTCCCGCGCGATCGGCGCGACCTGGACCAACGAGCTGCTCACCGTCACCGCCACCGAGCCCGCCGGCACGGTCGCGGTCGGACCGTCCACAGTGGTCACCTGGCGCGACGGCGCCCGCCCGGCCACGCCCGAGCCGTCGGCGCCGCGCTCGGCGACAGCGCTGGTGCGCACCACGGCCGTGACCGCGGCCGAGGAGTGGATCGACGCGGAGGTCGTCGAGGAGGAGGTGGCCGAGGATGTCGCCGAACCGGCGCCTCCGCTGGCCGACCTGGTGGGCGGCGAGGCCGTCGCCCGCAAGCTGGCCGAGTGGTTCGACCTCGCGTTCCACCGGCCCGATCTGCTCGCCAAGCTTGGCGCCCCGTCGCATCTCGGCGTCCTGCTGTCCGGCCCGGAGGGCGTCGGCAAGTCGACGCTCGTGCGATCCGTGGCGCAGGCCGAGGACATCCGCGTGGTGCCGCTGTCCGCGCCGAACATCGCCGTGCTGGACCCGAATGTCGCGGTCGCGCGGCTGCGGGAGGTCGTCGCCCGGACCTCCGGCGACGGTCCGGCGGTCCTGCTCATCACCGACGTCGACGCGCTGCTGCCCGCCACCACACCGCCGCCGGTGGCCACGGTCGTGCTGGAGGAGCTGCGTGCGGCGCTGCGCCGGGACAACTTCGCCGTGGTCGCGACGACGGCGCGTGCCGAATCGGCCGACCCGCGGCTGCGCGCGGCGGACCTGCTGGACCGCGAGCTGAGCCTCGCGCTGCCGGACGCGAAGACGCGCCGGGAGTTGCTGCAGGTCCTGCTGCGTGACGTGCCGCTGGACACGGGCATCGACTGCGGCGAGCTCGCCGAGAAGACCCCGGGGTTCGTGGCCGCCGACCTGATCGCGCTGCGGCGTGACGCGGCATTGCGCGCTGCTTTGCGGCAGCGGGATTCCGATGAACCCCGGATCTCCCAACAGGATCTGGTCGACGCGCTGGCCACCGTCCGCCCGGTCTCGATGTCCACTTCGGACACCCTGGCCACCGGCGGGCTGACCCTGGACGACGTCGGCAACATGACCGAGGTCAAGCAGTCGCTCACCGAGACGGTGCTCTGGCCGCTGCGTTATCCGGACTCCTTCGCGCGCCTCGGCGTCGCGCCGCCGCGCGGGGTGCTGCTCTACGGCCCGCCCGGTGGCGGCAAGACGTTCCTGGTGCGGGCGCTGGCCGGGACGGGCGCGCTCAACGTGTTCGCGGTCAAGGGCGCCGAGCTGATGGACAAGTGGGTCGGCGAGTCGGAGCGCGCGGTGCGGGAGCTGTTCCGCCGGGCCGCCGAGGCCGCGCCGTCGCTGATCTTCCTGGACGAGATCGACGCGCTCGCGCCGCGGCGCGGTCAGTCGTCCGACTCCGGCGTCTCCGACCGGGTCGTCGCGGCCCTGCTCACCGAGCTCGACGGGGTCGAGCCGATGCGGGAAGTCGTGGTCCTGGGCGCGACGAACCGCCCGGAGCTGGTGGACCCCGCCCTGCTGCGGCCCGGCCGCTTGGAGCGCCGGGTCTACGTCCCGCCGCCGGACGCGGAAGCCCGCTCGGCGATCTTGGCTGCCACCTCGAAGAACACCCCGCTGGCGCCGGACGTCGACCTGGCTGTGGTCGCGTCCACTTTGGACGGCTACTCGGCAGCGGACTGCGCGGCCCTGATCCGCGAAGCGGCCCTGACGGCGATGCGCGAGTCCCTCGAAGCCAGCGAAGTCACGGCGTCGCACCTGGAAACGGCCCGCAAGACGGTCCGGCCCAGCCTCGACCCGGCCCAGCTGGCGGCCCTGGAGGCCTACGCGACCGCCCAAGCCCGTGACTAGAAAGGCATCATGCGTGATTGGACGGGTCATACCCGTTCAATCACGCGTGATGCCCTTCTGATCACGCGTGATGCCCGTCAGCTGCCCTTGTGGCCGGACTGGTATTCCTTCGTCACGATCACGATGACGCCCGGGGTCGCGTCCTTGATGCCGTCGAAGCGGGGCAGGGCCCGGATGCGGAACTCCTGAGCCAGCTGCTTCGCGGCCGCTTCCTCGTCGGTGCCCGGGCGGAAGTAGGCGGTGGTCGTCTCGATGACACCCTGCGAATAGTTGCTGACCTCGGTGACGTTCCAGCCCGAGCCGCGGAAGTCGTCGGCCGCGCGGTCGGCCAGCCCCTTGATCAGGGAGTTGTTCAGCACCCGCACCGTGACCCACTTGGTGGAGGCCTGCTGGTCAGGCGGCGCACTCGGCGAGGTGGGCGCGCTCGTGGTCGGGGGCGGCGGTGTCGGCGCGGTGGTCCCCGGCGGCGTGCTCGGCGCCGGGGAAGAAGTCGAGGGCGGCGGGGAGCCGCCGGGGGTGCTCGGCCCCGGCGTCGTGCTCGTGCCGGCCTCGTTCGATCCGTTGCCGCTCAGCGCGCTGACCCCGCCGATCACGGCCGCGACGATCGCGATCCCGATCAGGGCGACGCCCGCGGCCTTCATCGGCCGGGACAGTCCCGAAAAGACGCTCATTTCAGCTCGATCCCCAGTCGACGGGCGCCACGCTTGCGCTGGCGGGTGGCGCGCGTCTTGCGCAGCCGCTTGACCAGCATCGGGTCGGCCTCGATCGCCTCCTGCTTCTCCAGCAGCTTGTTCAGCAGCTGGTAGTAGCGGGTGGGCGAGATCGAAAACCGCTCTCGGATGGCGTTCTCCTTGGCCCCGGCATGTCGCCACCACTGCCTCTCGAAGGCGAGGATCTCGACCTCGCGTTCGGTCAGGCCGGGTACGGGCTTCGGCGGCGACGGCTGCGGCTCAGCCATCGACTCCGCGGCGTCCATCCGAGTCCCTCTCAGTCGGGCTGGGTGATCACAGAACCATCGGTCCGCGGCCGTCATTCAACCACGGAACCAGGCCCCGACGTGGGCATCCACCTCGGCGCGTCATGGTCTGATGCAGGTCTACCAGAAGGGTCCGACTAAACTGCGCGTTCGTGACCGTCCACGCCATCCGCATCGCCGGCGACCCTGTGCTGCACAACCCGACTCGGGAGATCACCGAGTTCGACGATCAGCTGCGCACGCTCGTCGACGACATGTTCGAGACGATGTACGCCGCCGAAGGGGTCGGCCTCGCGGCCAACCAGATCGGCCTCGACCTGCGGCTGTTCGTCTACGACTGCCCGGACGACGAGGGTGTGCGGCACAAGGGCGTCGTGGTGAACCCGAAGCTGGAGACCTCCGAGATCCCGGAGACCATGCCGGACCCGGACGACGACTGGGAGGGCTGCCTCTCGGCGCCCGGCGAGTCGTACCCGACCGGCCGGGCGAAGTGGGCGAAGGTGACCGGCGTCGACGTCGACGGCTCCCCGATCGAGGTCGAGGGCACCGGCTACTTCGCGCGCTGTCTGCAGCACGAGACCGACCACCTGGACGGCTTCATCTACCTGGACCGCCTGGTCGGCCGCCACGCGCGCTCGGCGAAGAAGATGCTGAAGTCCAACAAGTGGGGCGTCCCCGGCCTCTCGTGGCTCCCGCCCCGCACCCCCGAGGACGACGGCGCCGTCATCTGACTCCCAGTTGTCATGAAGGGACCCTTCAGGACGGAAAATGTCCTGAAGGGTCCCTTCATGACATTCAGCAGCCGAGGAAGTGGCAGCGCACCACCGCGGGCTGCTCCAGGACCGTGCCCGACTGCACCGACCACGCGAGCCGGACGTACTGGGCGTGCGTCCAGGCCAGCGGGGTCGCCGACGTCGTGGGCGTCCCGGCCGGGAAGCCGGACTGGCTCGACGGCGCGTTCTCGTCCCACACCTGCTCCGGCATGGTGTCCGCCGAACTGCTCACCCGGCCGAGGTCACGCAGCCGCCGCGCCGCCGACGCCTGGTCACCGGCGGCCAGGTCGTACTCGCCGCGCTCTCCCGCCAGCAGCGGCCACAGCCGCCCATACGTCGTGCGGCTGCCCGCCGGGAACGTGTAGTCCCAGGCTGAGCCGTCGGCCTTCTCGCCGTAGCCGTCCTTCGTGTAGCGGTGCCAGAACTGGCCCTTCGGCGTGGTGAACGCGATGTCCGCGTCGGTCACCTTGATGCTGGTGCGGATCACCGGGTCGTCGGCGCGGTAGATGCCCAGCCGCACCAGCTCCAGGAACCCGGCGTCGGTGACCGCGCGCTGGTCCGAGTCGACGCTGGAGTTGCCGAGGTTGTAGACCGTGCCGGCGTTCGCGTTGCCGTCCTTGGTGAGCCGGACGAAGTACGGGTCCTTCGACAGCGGCCCGTTCGTGGTGATCGTCTGCTTCACCAGTGCGGCCTTGAACGCATCCGCCGCCGCGAGGTAGCGCTGGGCGTCCGCCGCCGCTCCGTTGTGCGACGCGATGTCCGCGGCACACACCAGACCGGCGATCACCGCGGCGATCGTCGACGGGGACCAGCCGTCCTGCTCCTCCCAGCGTTCCTGCTGCGTGTATCCCGCCCCCTGGCCATTGGGCCCCTTGTAGGACAACAGGAATTCCGTCGCCTTGCGCACGCCGGGCCAGGCGTCGTTGCGGCCCAGCTGCTGCGCGAGCACGATCGGGAAAGCGGTTTCGTCGAGCTGCACCCCTGTCCAGTACGGCTTGCCGTCGACGTTGCTGTTCTGCGGCAGATGCCCGTCCGGCTGCTGCTGCGTGCCGAACATGTAGTCCACCGCGCGGTTCGCCGCGCCCCGGTCTCCGGCTGAGAGCAGGCCGGTCGCGATCTGGTAGAGGTCACGCGGCCAGACCAGGTGGTAGGTGCCCGACGGCGACCAGTCCGGGTCGTTGTTGCCGAAGCGCCACGGCATGCTCGGCGACGCGATGAACGCGCCCGGGTGGTGCTTGTCCTCGCTCGCGGCCAGCGTCAGCACGGACGCCTGGTAGAGATCACGCTCGGCGGACGTCTTCAGCGACGCCGGCGCCTTGCTCACCCCGCGCAGGTAGTCGCGCCAGCCGCGCTCGTTGTCCCGCTCCACCGCGGAGAACGGCCGGCGCTGCACCGCGTTCTCCAGTGCAGCGGACTTCGAAGCGCCCATTCCCAGCGCGAGGGTCGCGTGCCGGGAGCGCAGTCCGTCGGCGGCCAACTGGCCGGTGAGCACGACATTGCCCTTGGCGGCGGTGTCGTACGACGCCAGCTTGAACGTCTTCGCGAGCTGCGTCGCACCGTCGGAAATCCCGGCGTAGCCGACGCTCGTGCGGGTGAACGCGGGAGAAGCGCTCAGCGCGGCGGCGTTCTTGCTGTCGGAAGCCGTGACCGCGGCGCCCGCCCGCGCGGCCGAGTCGTCCGAACCGTCGTTGGTCAGGTCGGGGTCGGCGACCGCGAAGACCTGGTACGGCCGTCCGGTCAGCGAGGCGAAGTCGACGTCCACCAGCACGGTCGCGCGCTGCGGGTCGGTGACGTAGGTCTTGCGGAGCCGCCACCGGTGCTGGTCGTCGGTGATCGTCTGCTCGTAGGTCAGGCCGTCGATCCGGCGGACCTGCTGTGCCTTCGCTGCCGAGTCGGCGACGGCGAAGCCGCGACCGTCCGTGACGACGAAGCTCATCGACCGGACGCTCGGCGTCGACAGGTCCGGGTAGTAGACCTCCGACAGCTGCCCACCCTGGAGCGTGAACCAGACGTTGCTCCCCCGGTCGCGGGCGGTGCCGAAACCGGTCTTGTTCGCCGGGAGCCAGCTGGGATGGGCACCGGGAGCACCGGGCGCCTCACCCCCGCCCTGAGCCGCCGCCGTCGCCGGGATCAGGCCGGTGACCAGCAGCCCGGCGAGGGCGCCGAACATGAGTTTGCGCATATCAACCCCACAGAATTCGCCTCTGCACCGTTACAGAAGCGCCTGGCAGTCTGCCCCGCGAATCCTGCCCGGCACATGCTCCAATCCGGTGAACCACTGTCCGCGCCCGGTTCACCATCAGCGAACGGGACCAGGCCGCATCGAGGCGCACACTTGTATCAGGTGCAACGGTGTAATCGAGGTGGCCCATGGACGACTCCGAGGCGATGGACGCCTACTCGCGCTCGGTCAGCACGGTCGCGAGGACCGTCACGCCGCACGTGGCCAGCGTCCAGCACGCGCGCGGCGGTGGCTCGGCCGTGGTGTTCGCCGACGACGGCTACCTCCTGACGAACGCGCACGTCGTCGACGGCCACCGCGGCGGCGTCGCAACCTTTGCCGACGGCAGCGAAGCGCGCTTCGAGGTTGTCGGTGCCGATCCGCTCTCCGACCTCGCCGTGCTGCGTACGCGCGGCGAAGCGCCTTCGGCCGCTGTACTCGGTGACGCGGACAAGCTCGTCGTCGGTCAGCTCGTGGTGGCCGTCGGCAGTCCGCTCGGGTTCTCCGGCTCGGTGACGGCCGGAGTGGTCAGCGCGCTCGGCCGCGCGCTGCCGGTGCGGCAGGGCCGGACCGCGCGGGTCATCGAGGACGTCATCCAGACCGACGCCGCGCTCAACCCCGGCAACTCCGGCGGCGCGCTCGCCGACTCGGCCGGCCGCGTGGTCGGGGTCAACACCGCGGTCGCCGGGATCGGGCTCGGGCTCGCGGTGCCGATCAACACCACGACCCGGCGGATCATCGACACGCTGATGGTCGAGGGCCGGGTGCGCCGCGCGTACCTCGGCGTCGTCGGCGTGCCCGCGCCGCTGCCGGACGACGTCGCCGAGCGAACCGGCCAGAACGCCGGGCTGCGCGTGCGGGAAGTCGTGTCCGGCGGCCCCGCCGACCGGGCCGGGCTGCGCGCGGGCGATCTCGTCCTCACCGTCGGCCGCACACGGGTTTCGGACGCGCAGGGCATCCAGCGGCAGCTCTTCGCGGAAGTCATCGGAACTGCGCTCCCCATCACAGTTTTGCGCAACGGCGCCATGGTCGACGTCTACGCGACGCCCGCCGAACTCGTCGGGTGAGGTGAGGAGGGCTTGAGTATGCGGCCACGGCGTGGCATGGTCGGGGCACAACCAAACACCGCGGGAGCTCGCGCCATTGGCGGGCTGAGAGGGCGACTTGGGCATCCCCAGGTGTCGCCGACCGCATGAACCTGACCGGGTAATGCCGGCGTAGGGAGTGAACGTCGTTGACGACGCTAGACAATCCTGCCATCAAGCCGTCTGTCACCACGGGGCCGATCACCGGATCACACAAGGTCCATCACCAGACCGAATCCGGCCTCCGCGTCCCCGCGCGCCGGATCGATCTCACCAACGGTGAGCACTTCGACGTCTACGACACCTCAGGCCCGTACACCGATCCCGAAGCCGAGATCGACGTCCACAGTGGACTCCACCGGCTGCGCACCGGCTGGGCCGACGGGCGCGAGCACAACACGCAGCTCGGCTGGGCCAAACAGGGCGTCATCACGCGGGAAATGGAGTACATCGCCGCCCGCGAACGCGTGACGCCGGAGTTCGTGCGCGCCGAGGTCGCGAGCGGGCGCGCGGTGATTCCCGCTAACCGCAAGCACCCGGAGACCGAGCCGATGATCATCGGCAAGAACTTCCTGGTGAAGATCAACGCCAACATGGGCAACTCGGCCGTCTGGTCCTCGGTGGAGGAAGAGGTCGACAAGATGGTCTGGGCCACCCGCTGGGGTGCCGACACGATCATGGACCTGTCCACCGGCAAACGGATCCACGAGACGCGCGAGTGGATCATCCGCAACTCGCCGGTCCCGGTCGGCACCGTGCCGATCTACCAGGCGCTGGAAAAGGTCGACGGCGAACCGGAAAAGCTGTCGTGGGAGATCTACCGCGACACCATCATCGAGCAGTGCGAGCAGGGCGTCGACTACGTCACCGTGCACGCCGGAGTGCTGCTGCGCTACATCCCGCTGACCGCGCGGCGCGTCACCGGGATCGTCAGCCGCGGCGGCTCGATCATGGCCGCGTGGTGCCTCGCACACCACCAGGAATCCTTCCTGTACACGAATTTCGAGGAACTCTGCGAGATCCTCCGCCAGTACGACGTGACGTTCTCCCTCGGCGACGGCCTGCGCCCGGGTTCGATCGCCGACGCCAACGACCGCGCCCAGTTCGCCGAGCTCGAAACCCTCGGCGAGCTCACGCACATCGCGCGCAGCCACGACGTCCAGGTGATGATCGAGGGCCCCGGCCACGTGCCGATGCACAAGATCAAGGAGAACGTCGAGCTCGAGGAAAAGCTCTGCGGCGAAGCGCCTTTCTACACCCTCGGTCCACTTGCGACGGACATCGCGCCCGGCTACGACCACATCACCTCGGCCATCGGCGCGGCGCAGATCGGCTGGTACGGCACGGCGATGCTGTGCTACGTCACGCCGAAGGAGCACCTCGGCCTGCCGAACCGCGACGACGTCAAGACCGGCGTGATCACCTACAAGATCGCCGCGCACGCCGCGGACCTGGCCAAGGGGCACCAGTACGCGCAGGAGTGGGACGACGAACTGTCCAAGGCGCGCTTCGAGTTCCGCTGGAACGACCAGTTCAACCTCTCGCTCGACCCGGACACCGCGCGCTCGTTCCACGACGAGACCCTGCCCGTGGAGGCCGCGAAGACCGCACACTTCTGCTCGATGTGCGGGCCGAAGTTCTGCTCGATGCGGATCACCCAGGACGTCCGCAAATACGCCGAGGAGCACGGTCTGTCCACTGTGGAGGCCATCGAGGCGGGCATGGCCGAGAAGTCGGCCGAGTTCGGCGAGCACGGCAACAAGGTCTACCTCCCCGTGGTCGGGCGGTGACCCGTACTCCAAGGACTGCCCTCACCATCGCCGGATCGGACTCCGGCGGTGGTGCGGGTATCCAGGCCGACCTGCGCACGTTCTTCGCCAACGGCGTGCACGGGCTGGTCGCGCTGACCGCCGTCACCGTCCAGAACTCCTTGGGCGTACAGGGTTTCAGCGAGATCCCGGTCGACGTCGTGACCGCGCAGATCAAGGCGGTCGCCACCGACATGGGCGTCGACGCGGCGAAGACCGGCATGCTCGCGACCGCCGAGATCATCCGCGAGGTCGCGAAGACGCTCGACGAGGTCGAAATCGGCCGCGACACCAAGACGCCGTTCGTCGTCGACCCGGTGGCGGCGTCGATGACCGGCCACGCGCTGCTGCGCGAGGACGCCCTCGAAGCGATCCGCACGGAACTGTTCCCGCGCGCCACGCTGATCACACCGAACCTCGACGAGGTCCGGCTGCTGACCGGCGTCAAAGTGACCGGCCCGGCGAGCCAGCGCGAGGCCGCCGAGGCGCTGCTCGGATTCGGTTCGCGCTGGGTGCTGGTGAAGGGAGGGCACCTCTACGGCAGCGAGGAGTGCGTGGACCTGCTGTCCAACGGGCGCGAGTTCATCGAACTGAGCGGACCGCGGTACATCACCGAAAACACCCACGGCGGCGGCGACACGATGGCGTCCGCGATCACCGCGACGCTGGCGAAAGGCGCGACGGTGCCGGAAGCGGTGGCGGCCGGGAAGCGGTTCATCGAGCGCTGCGTCGCGGAGTCGTACGCGCTCGGCGCCGGTGTGGGCCCGGTTTCCCCGTTCTGGCGGCTGGCCGGGTCGTGAGTGGATAACAGTGTTCTAACACTGTTATCCACTCAC
>Ga0307507_10004842_pt1 | contig 23132 bp, 6 predicted proteins | sample 7_EM_MG_FD_207223 | JGI IMG/M metagenome (GOLD analysis project Ga0307507, IMG submission 207223) | Populus trichocarpa ectomycorrhiza microbial communities from riparian zone in the Pacific Northwest, United States - 7_EM | ecosystem: Host-associated > Plants > Roots > Unclassified | place...
AATCTAATTAATTATAGAAGAGACTAAGATAACTTACTTTATTAACTTATTAGATTAAATTAATGTTGTTAAGTAGTGAAATATATGTAAGAAAGGGTCTCCTATACAAAATCGCGATAATTTAAGTCGAGCCTCACCAAAACTTGCACCATAGGCCCTCAGACGGCAGGGCAGACTTAAGGCTAGTAGACAGCTGATTGGTTAAAAAGGGGTGGCGTTTTTTAGATGGAGACTAGTGACACTTTGGTATTAGTGAGTCGGCCTTAAGCTCTGCCCTTGCCGTCTGAGTCGATTCTGCTGGTTTCGCACAAACGTAGTTAGTCAGCTTGCGGACCGATTGAAAATCCGCACCAACAGAATCACGTCTGAGCTTACTGAGGTAACTTTCTCCATTTCCATCGATTATGTGCTGTCGTCTTGATGACTACTCCCCAAGATGCACGAGTGCGAGACCTGCTCGGCCACTTTCAGCTACCAATATGACTGCGAGGACCATATGGACGAATATGACCACTGGCCCGAATGCGAGACCTGCAACCGCACCTTCCGTACCCAGGGTGCTTGCAATCAACACATGAACGACACAGATCACTGGGCACCGCTCTTCGAATGCGAGACTTGTACCAAGGAGTTTCGCTCGCAAAATGCGGCGAACCAGCACATGACGGCCGTTGGGCATTGGACACCTAAGATTCCCTGTGAGACATGCGGGAAGAAATTCCACACTCAGAACGCGGCGAATCAACATATGAACGCGTTAGGACATTGGGCGCCGAAGATATCATGCGAAACGTGCAGGCTGAAGTTCCACACGCAAAACACGGCGGATCAGCACATGAAAGAGCAGGCTCACTACAAGAACTATTGCAAAGGCTGTGGCCTGCGATTCCAGAACGAGAACAACCTGCGGATGGTAAGACTTTCCCACTCCCACTCTCCCCTTTAAAGTGCATCAATTGCTAACAAGCGTGCCTGCAGCACCTCAATTCAAAGGCACACCGCGGCACCAACGTTCCTTGCCCCTTCTGCAAGGTCAAATACACATCTGCCAGCGGTCTCATCAACCACCTCGAGACGGGTTCCTGCCCTCATGCCCCGATGCTTAACCGTGAAACCATCCTCCGTATGGTTCGCGAGCGTGACCGGGACGGCGTCATCACCAACAAGCAGATTGAATGGCACAAGGAAGAGAACGTCAAATACTCGGCTACCAACCGTGCATTCAACGGCTCCTACTGGGAGTGCTATATGTGCCACAACGAGTTCACCACCGTGAACGCCCTAAATGCGCATCTCAACTCGCCTGTGCACAAACAGAAGGTGTATCGTTGCCCGAATGCAAAGAGCAAGTGTGGGAAGCAATTTGTCACGTTGGCTGGGTTATTTAACCACTTAGAGAGTGAGGCGTGTGCCTTCATGAGGTTTGAGAAGGTCCAGCGGCAGGTGAGCAATGTGCTTCAGGGACGGAAGCTCATTGCGTTCGCGTAACGGTTCGTTTATCCTTTTAAGTGACCTCGTAATTCGCGCTCGGTGAGACAAATATGGCAGCTAGTATTACGAGAAAGCTGGGCTGTTCTGCCAAGGCTCACTTTAAAAAAAAAGGGCAGCGGTAGATGGACACCCCCTAATTGATACGCGGACACCCCAATTGATACACGGACACTCCCCACCGATTGATTTTAGCTCCTTCCTGATTAAGTTAGAATATCACGTGAATTTAAGTTGTTTGCATCCGCGTCAGTGCGCGACCGTCGCGCGCCTACGGAGGCAGACCGATTTGAAATCAGACCATTTCTCTTTAGTAAAACTCGTGTGCGATTATTAATTTTCACACTATAGTATTTAAAATATTTAAAATATTCTACTAACTTAATTATTTTAAAACTTAAACCAAAAGATAGAACCGTTTCTGCTCTATTAAATACCTCTTAATTATTATATTTGTCACGGAGCAAGCATAAGCGGTAATAATATATAGCAAAGTAGATATTATTAAGCTATGTACATAAACTGCGTAATAAAGTCAAGACGTTGCGTGAAGAGAGAAGGTAAGGAAATGGGGAGAAAGGGTATATATCGTGAATTTGGTTGCTTGGTCAACATATACACGGAGTAGAATAGGACTCAAGTAGCAGTCCTAGCAGAACTTAGCAGGATTTAGTAGACTTAGCAGAATATAGCAGAATACGGCAGATTGCCGTCAGATTGCCGTAAATTGCCAGTAAATTGCCGTCTTGTCATAGTCGGTCTCTTCTTACTACATTAGTGAAATAGGTAGAAACAGGTAGACGTGTATAAGGTGTCACAGAGGTGTCCCATAACAGTACCCCCCCTTTAAACTCAAGCTTCTGCGAGATAGGGCTATAGTAGTTCTAGGTAGAGTTATAAAAGTTTTCTATAGCTTATGTAAGTCCTATAGAGTTAACAGGTTCCTATAAGGGCTTAGTAAAGCCTCTCCATTTTATAAGGTATATATATTTGTGTTTCCATTTATTATACTTAATATCATCAACTCTTTTAATAAGGTACTTATCCTCACTATCCACTTTAACTAGTAGGGGAGGGTCTTAGATCTATTTAGGCAGGGCATCTAATATAGGGGCAGTAGGGTAGAGGACTAACGTATAGAGTATAGGGTAGATTTTAACTATATTAGGGAGCTTAAGTTAGTAGGTATAAGGAGAGACAACTTTTCTAACCTTATAAGGGCCAGCATTCTTCCAATTAAGTTTCTTAGTAGGTCGTTTTATGTTTAGATTTTCTTATATCTAGCCAGATAAAGTTACCAATTTAGTAAGCCAGTACTAGGGTTTAGTTCTTATTTGCTGCGGCTTTATAGACAGACTAGGCCTATACTATTTTATTAGTAAGGAACTCCTATAGTTCTTCCATCTTCTTTATAAATTTATTTGCTTCTGTAACTTATAAGGCCTAATAAGCTAGACAAGGAATATTACTAAAGGGTTTAAAACCCATTTACAAGTACTAGCTGTAATTAGCCAGAAATAGGGAGACCTTTATAGTTTCTAAGATGGAGTTATTTGTAGTAAACTTAGCAAATGCAAGCTAGTCCATTTAGTCGTTCTATAGATATAACATATATATCCAAATATACTATTCCATTATAGCATTTACACGTTCTATTTAACCATCCATTTCTAGGTAATATGCTATAGACAATAGTGCTTTAATATAGAGTTAGGTAGTTAGTTCTTTCTAGAACACTAAAATAAACTAGCGGCCTCTATTAGAGATAATCATTTTAGGGAGTCTATGGAGTTTCTATATATAATCCAGAAACAGTTAGGCAATGGTAGACGCTAATATATTAGGGCAGGCAATCAGGTGTTTTATCTTGGATAGTTAGTTTATAACTACTATAATATTTATACAGCCTTTGCTTTTAGGGAGATAAACAATAAAATTAATTAAGATGTCTTTCTATCTTTAGTCTAGAATAGGTAGGGGCTTTAGGAAGCCATTGTATATCTTATATAAAGCTTTAGCTTATTAGTAGGTATAGCAGCTAGAGACATACCTTTATATTATATTATATATATTCAGCTAGTAGTATTCTTATTAGAGCAGTTCTAGGGTTTTTCCTCAACCTAGGTGGCCGGCTACTAGTAGGTTATGTGCATATTCAAGGAGTTTAAGCTTAAGTTTGTTATAGTTAGGTATAACTAGACAGTTCTAGTAGTACAAGCAGTCTCTATAAGCTTTGCATTTACTTAAAAAAAAATCCTTTTTAAGCATCTAATGCCGTCTTAAATTAGCTTAAGCATTTCTTGGATAAACTCATTGTTTAGGTACTTATTAACTATTATTTATTTAATTAATTGATCAGTTATTTTAAGGATATATATTATAACGTTTTTAATAGGAGGGTTAAATAGCTTGGGGCAAAGCAGGGTTTAATTATAGTAGGCACGCGCTTCTTCTTATACTGGCATATCTTATAAACGTTGGGTTAAGGTATTAGGCTTCTAGCCTTAAACGCCTAAGCGGTATATAATAGAGAATTAGAAATGGGATAGATATTCTAACCAGCGGGCTTAACGATGGCTTAGCTGTTTTATAGTTATAAAGTATTACAGGTTCTTATAGTCACTAAGAACCTTAATTAGGAATCTGGAGCCTTCTAGTTTAGGTCGCCATTATTTAAACATCTAATAATAGCCAACAGTTCCTTATTATAGATCTTATAATTGCACTTAGCTAGGCTTAGTTATTTTAAAAAGTATACTATAGAGTGCAATACTCCTTCCTTATTATATTGAGACAGAATGCCTCTAGTAACATAGTTAGATAAGTTAGCTTCTATAATACTTATTTGGTTTAGATTAAAGTATTAAAGTATAGGTGCGGTAGTAAATATAACTTTTAGGTAAGTAAAAGCTTTTTTACATTCTTTATTAAAAATAAAGGCTTTATTTTTTTAGGTTAAGGCTATAAAGGGTAAAACTAAGGCGGAGAAGTTATTAATAAACCGTTAGTAGAAGTTGGCAAATCCTATAAAGGCTTATACGTCCTTAACATTCTTAGGTTCTTACCAGTTTATAATTACTTTAACTTTCTTAGGGTCTATTTATATGCCGTCTATAGAAATAATAAGTCCAAGGTATAGGACTTCCATTTTATAGAACTCGCATTTATCTATATCTAATTATAGGCTGGCTCCGCGCAAGGCTTACAGGACCAGTTTAACATATTTTTAGTATTCAGCCAAATTATTGCTATATATCAAGATATTGTTAATATAAGTAGTATAAAAAATCTCTAGGTATAGGTGCAGGGTATTATTTACAAAGTATTAAAATAAACTTAGGGCGTTTGTGAGGCCAAATAGCATTACTAAGTACTTAAATAACCCGTATTAAGTACAAAATGTAGTAAGCCATTTATCTCCTTTCGCGATATAAAGGCGGTTAAATACATAGATAATATTAAGCTTTATATAGAAGCGAGCCTTACTTAATTAGTTTAGTGTCTCTTAGATTAACAGGATTAGGTATTAATTCTTAACAGTAACAGCGTTAAAAGCCTAGTAGTCTACATAAAAGCGCAAACTACCGCTAGGTTTCTTAACAAAGATTACTAGTATGGCTATAGGTAAAGAACTTACTCTAATAAATCCTTTGTCCAGATGTTTGTTTAAGTACTTCTATAGTACCTAGAGTTCATTCTAAGATATTCCATATAGCAGTCCAAATCCAGGGTGTTTTCCTTCTTTAATTACAATCTTATAATTATATAGACGGCATTCTGGTAGCTTATTAGCTTTCTTTTATAAGAATACATCTAGATACTCATAGTACTCTATAGGTACTTTTATAGCAGGGTTAGTATGCTTCTTTAGTGCTAAGGCCTTCTTAATATCGGCCATTATAACAGCAAAGATTATATATTCTGGTTTTCTGGCAAGTTATACTAACAGGGTAGCTTCAATCATATAGATGTCTAAGGTGTTAAGTAAATTTAGATCATCCTTAGTCTCTTATGTGATTTCTTATTTATATTTAGGTTTAGTGTCAAGTATATAGTTAGTATTAGATTTAGGTTTAGGTTCTTTAAGTATCCTTTTTATAGTAGAATACCAGTTCTTCTAGTACTTTTGTATATTAAGCTTAGGCTTAGGCTTCTACTTAGTTCAGGGCGGTATAGTAGTTAGAGTTAGTTTATGTGGCCTAGTGTAATTTCTAGGTTCTTAGTAGACATTAGTGGAAATCTTATATTAGTGGAATTTGGTGGAATTCTTAGGTTAATAGAATTAGGTGGACTTTTTAGGTGCGGGGTAGATATTAGTAGATTTTTTAGATTTTAGTTTAGGGCTTAAGCAGCAAGTTATAAAGCACTTCTACTTATAACAGGAGGCGGTAAATAAAAGCTTAAGGTTATTCTAATTAATGGTTACCTTATATAGCTTTATCCAGGGCTGTCTAAGGATCACTAGGTAACCTAGGGTAGTTATAAAGAGTTTAATTAATTCTTTATAGTTTAGGTATTAGAGTCTTAGGGCCGTTATATAAGTAATACGGCCTAAGACAGTGTATTTGCCATTAAATCTAAATACATTAATATGCCGGTTAAGGGGTATTAGGGTAAACTTATTGTCTTACGCAAAGATCTTATTAATAAATCCTATACTGCTAGCTCTTGTGTCAATTAGGACTTAAGCATTAGCCTATTAACCTTTCTACCAAAGACGGCAGTTAATAGTTATACTACAATCCCAAGAATTAGGTTTTGCAATATCTAATACATTTAATGAGATCCTATAACATAGCTATCCTAGAAAGTAACTTAACTCCAGGATATACCTTTTGGTAGCAAGCAGAAAGGGGTTCCTGCATGTTACGGAACCCGACCGCAGGGGCCTCCATAGGAGAACCCCGTGCTCTCGCGTACACCTCGCGTATAGCTTATATCAGCTACGCGAGGGTATATCACCCCCTTACGCCCTTAACCCTTACGATTGATCGCGTAATGTCTTGTAGACTCCCCAAATACATACGCTTTGTAGCCATTGCCCCCGTTCTATAATATTACGTTACGCCTTTTTCTTTACTAACGCTCAGCCTACAACAAATTCTACGTCTCTACAATACTGCAGACGCTGCCAGAAGTAGCGTGTCTACAAGTTACCTTACTTCGTACTTCTAAAGAATCAACAATAGTAAGACAAAATTCCTTACTAGCCACTATGTTAAACTTAAAGAACAACCCAATACCTATATTAAAACCACAACACCAATTAGTCCTAGGAGGATTTAATTTATTAGCCCTAGCCTTAACCCCTAAAGGGAAGCCTAGTGGCTTAAAAGACTATAACAACTATAAGGGGGACATTAATAATATCTTATCCTTTATTAACTATATAACCACAGATAAATAAGCTAAAGGGCTACTACCTATTAAGATTGAGATATGAGACGCTAAGATATTTGTAAAAATGGTAGCATAAGAACCTAATAAATACTACTACCTTCTATAAAACTACTATTTAAAGCTTATATAAGCCGAAATACATACTGCCTAAGATTATAATATTATCTAAGACCTATAAGCTCGTGAGGTGCTCGCTAATAACATATGCTAAGAGATTAAAGACAACCTCTATGTGTTTAAATATAACATCTAACAATTAAAGAAGGCTAAGATTATATTTATTGCTATAGTTACTAAAAGAGAGGGTATAATTAAATACCTATAATCTTAGCTTAATAAGCACATTTATAATAATACTAGATATCTCTTTACTATATATAACGCCACCTAAGTCTTTACGCCCCTGGCAACCTTACCTACTTAATACTTAATAGAAGGTTAGCACTAAGTAGCTTTACCTAACGGGAACCCCTATTACAGTAGCGGCGATAACAAAAGCCATAATAATTAAACCTAAACTACCACTATAGGGTCTAATATATGCTACCCTAATCCCCTAACCTTTAAGGGTGACCGTAAGGAATATAGCTACTAGAAGATATAAATCCGCAAGAAACTAACTTAGAGCGCCTGCCTTTTCCCTATAAAAGATACTAAGATTGGCTATATTATTAGACAAATAAAGGGCATCCTGTTTAATAGGCTTTTTGCTTAATAGGAGACTAGTAGTCCCTAGAAGTAGTAGTCCTACTAGGAAGTCCTTAACAACCTTAACTAAATATACCGCAACTATAACCTAGTGGCTACTAGTTAAGCTAAACTACACGCCCTAAAGATAAGTCCTACTAAATTATTTAATAAGTTCTATATTAAATTCTAGAAATACACCGGAGTCCTTACCTAAGATAATGCTAAAGACCAGGAAGATCTTCTTAAAAAAGTCACTTATTACCTTAGTTACGCAGCCGCTAGCCACAACTATAACAATGTTTATAATATGGTAGTAGCCCTATAGAAGATTGAATAATAGCTGAACTAGATTACTACTGCAAATCTTTACCTAAAGACCTCCCTATAGAAGCCCTCTGGACCTACTAAACTACTAACACCTACTACCTTAAGTAATACCACTGGTCCTAATATTAACCTCTCTATACCAGCCTTCCCAAAGAAGCTATTAGATAGAGAGCGCGAGCTACTCTAGAAGCTAAGGTGTTGCTATAGATGCCATTAAGAAGGCTGTTATAGCTATAGCCCAAACTGCCTAATAGCTAGGTTTAGCAGCTGCTGTTAAATACCTAACCCTATACCCTAGACACTAAATACATTGCTACGCGCCGCTACCGCACAAGATAAAGATGCAGTAATGGTAGTAGAATTAAACGCGGAAGTGGAAAATATAAAGTCCTAGCCCTAAGTTGTAGGTTAGGATACTCTAACAATGGAGGGATTTATATATTAGCCTGCTTAATAGATAGCTTAGTAAGAATAGAAGGATAAAAGTAAATAGTCTTACCTATAGAGGGAACTACTACTAAGAAACAATATAAAACCCATTCTATAATTAACTGCAGAGCTACTAATAAATTTATAGATACCTAATTCGTGCGCACTTATAACCTACCTACCTTACCCCTTGCTAAAGCCTATGCCCTATAACTCGCTAATGGTAGTTATACTACACAAAAGATTACCTATATGGCATAACTCTACCTAAACATGAATGGACATCAGGAGGAGCTTTAGGCCTATATTATACCACTTGTAAACTACCCTATTATCCTTAGAATGAATTAGCTTAAATAATATAACCCCGCCATTAACTGGCAAAAGAGAGAAGTAACCTTTAACTCTAAATACTATAGAGAGACTTACCTAGGGCATAGCCTAGCCGCCTCTATTTACTCCCTAGGATATTAACCTAAGGAAACCCTTATTACCCTACCTATAACTAACTACCACTATATAAGCGCTGCGGCCTTCTACCGCATAGCATATAGGAAAAGCTAGACTATTACCGCAGCCTCCTAATTATAACTATATAAGCTTAATAAAGATTAGGACTACGTCCTCTATAGTAATAGGATAGATATAGTTAACCTTCTAGAAAATAATGCCCCCGTAGAACTCTATAGACTTTTACCCTTAGACTTTAAGAAGTTTATAAAGCTTAAAAAAGGATTTACTAATAAGGAACTCTACAAGCTCCTCCCTAAGAGATACTATAACTTTATTAACATATGCTCATAAAAAAGCGTAGATATACTTCCCCTATATTAACCTAATAACTATACCATTAATATTAAATAAGGAAAAACGCCGCCCTATAAGAGACCCTACCTAATATTAAAAGACAAACTCCTAGTTGTTAAAAAGTATATTAATAAGCACCTTAACAAAGGGTTTATTTGTCCTAGTATATCCCTAGCAGCCGCCCCTATCCTCCTTACTAAAAAGCCAGGAGGAGGTATTTAATTCTACGTTAGCTATAGAGGACTTAACGCTATTACGATTAAGAACTAATACCCTATACCACTTATACGCAAGACCTTTAAACGGCTTAGCTAAGCCAAAATCTATACTAAGCTTAATATCATTGCCGCCTTTAACTGCCTCTAAATACGGGAAGGTAACAAATAGAAAACCGCATTCGCATTGCGCTTTAGCTAATTTAAATACACCATTATACCTTTTAGCGTATGTAACGGCCCAGGTAGCTTCTAAAGCTATATTAATAACGCCTTACGGGACTACCTTAACGACTTCTACTCCGCGTACCTAGACAATATACTTATTTACAGCAATAACCCTTCTAAGCATACTGAGCACGTTTAAAAGGTCCTATAGCGCCTTAGAGACGCAGGACTTTATATTAATTTAAAAAAGTGCGAATTCTTAGTCATAGAAGTAAAATACCTTGGACTAATTGTTACTATTAAGGGTGTCCATATAGACCCTAAAAAAGTATATATAATTACCAGATAGTAAACCCCTACCTATATTAAGGATGTATAAGCCTTCCTTAGTTTCGCCAACTTCTATCAGAAATTTATATACAACTTCTTAGGTGTTGTAGCACTACTTACAGCAATAATGCGAACAAAGGGCCTTTCTATAAAAGGAAGAAAAACATATCTACATTTTATCTGGACGCCTAAATGCAAAAAGGCGTTCTAAGACTTAAAAAATATGTTTACTAAAGCACCTATCCTAGCTTACTTTATACTAGGACAATAACTCTATCTTAAGACTAACTCCTTAGACTACGTTAACGCGGGCGTTCTCTCCCAGATGGGCAATAACGGTCTCCTCCACCTAGTTGCATTCTACTTATCTAAGCTTACACTATAAGAATGTAACTATAAGATCTATAATAAGGAACTCCTTGCAATTGTATAAGCGTTTAAGGAATTCTAACTAGAACTTTCCTTAGCAGAACCTAACTAGCTAACTAAAGTCCTTACGGATTATTGCAACCTTAAGTACTTTATAACTATAAAACAACTAAACTAATGCCAAGTATATTGGAATGAGTTCCTCTCTAGTTTTAACTTTAAAATTGCATATAGGCTAGGAGTATAAGGTACTAAGCCTAATAGCCTAATACGCCATTCGCAAGACCTTCCTTAGTTAGAAGATAACCCTTATAATTAATTCCAACGACAAATGATCCTAAAAGCACGAAACTTAGCCCTAGATATACTACCCAAGACAGAACTAACCGCCCCTTAGCTTTATACCATAGAACTAACGTTACCCCCCAAAATTAATAAACTTATTACCGCAGTATATAATACCTCTGTTAACCCATTACTGTATTAACTAATTGCCGTAAAGATTGCCGGCACCTATATACTACCTACTAACCTCTAAAGCTTAGGCTAGATTAATATAGCAGCCTTAAAAGTAAAAGAGAACAGGCTCTATTATAGAGGCCGTCTATTTATCCCTAACTTAGAAGACCTATAACGGCAACTAATCTAAATGGCCTACAACCTCCAATTAAGCGGCCACCTAGGTAAAGGAGGAACCTATAAGCTCCTTAGCCGATACTACTTCTAGCCTAAAATAATAGACTTAATTAAACGCTTTATAAGCGCTTACCATAACTATAAATGTGCTAAAGCATTTTACATAAAGTACTAAGGACTGCTACACCTTCTACTAGTACCTATACGCCGATAGGCAGATATTGCTATAGATTTCGTTGTTAACCTACTACCTTGTAAACAACATGGCCAAACCTATAAGAACATCCTTATAATAATATGCCGACTTATAAAAGAACGCCACTACGTCCCAACCAAAGGCGTAGCTATAAGTAACGTTGCTAATGCCTTTTTTTACAAAGTTTACTAACTATATAGGTTACCTAACTCTATTACGTCTAACCAAGGCATGTAATTTAACTCTAATATATAGAGGCGGATCTGCTAACGCCTTGGTATCTCCGTTAAAATATCTATATCCTTTTACTATAAAACTACGGGATAACTAGAAAACGCTAATGCTAGTATAAAGGCGTACTTATAATAGGTAGTTACCTATAGTTAGGATAACTGGGTAGACCACCTTCTGCTAGGTAAATTTACAGCAAATAACTATATCTTAGCCACTATACGACTTACCCCGTTCTTCGCGAATAAAGGATATTACCTATAATCTAGTATAGAGCCACCAGAGCCTATTAATAAGAAACTGCTATATAGAAAACGCCTTAAGACGCTACTTACCAATTAACATATAGACTATATAAAAGACCTACTTAACTACTGCAAAGGAGAGATGGCCTGGGCCTAAGCAAAATAAGCTTACTTTACTAACCGTTACAGAACACTACTACCTAAGATGCGTGTTGGCGACTGGGTACAGTTAAATGCACGTAATATCTCTATACAGAGACCTATAAAGTTACTTAATTATAAGAACCTTGGCCCCTATTAGATTAAATAAGTTATTAATAGAGGAGCTATATATAAACTAGAGCTCCTGCCTGCCTTAGCCACCTATAGGATATAGCCTATGTTTTACCTATAGCTACTACACCTTTACCAGCCTAACCCTCTATTAGGATAAACACAGCCTAAACCCCTACTGGTACTAATCTAAGATAAGAATAAAGACAAGAACTATAAGGAGTGGACTATTAAACAAATTATTAACTCTAAATACTTTGGCAAAGGCAGAGGATGGCGGCTTTACTATAAAGCTACCTATATAGGATTTGATATAGATTAGCCGGAATGGCAACTATGGGAAGATTTTAAAAACGTAAAAGATCTAATTAGCAATTTCTACTACGCAAACCTATAGAAACTAGGCCTAAGCAGAGATTTTATACCTAATCCCCTATAGGAGCTATTATAGCTAAATTATTATATATTACTGTTACGTAACTACTCTAATAAGATATTAAGGAACTTTAACTAGCGGTTAAAGTTGTTTAATTAGTTAGATTCTAGACGCTAAGGAGAAGCCAGCTAATTAGGATTTTTTATCCCCAAGATGGAAAATTGCTATTGGCTTACTTGCTACTAGCGCCTTAGCGACACCCTTACGCCTTACCAAGTCCCTAACAGCCTCCTTCCCCTCTATAGCCTAGTACCTTCGCATAGTAGCAACCTACAAGCTTTAAGTCAGAAGCACCTATATAAGCCTATCACACCTATAACAATATTTCTTCTTTTAGATACCTTAAGCATTCCCCCCTATATATATATAGCAACCACAGCGTCGCCGGAGCTCCACCTTAATAGGAGGGGGGGTAGTGTCACGGAACCTAACCGTAGGGGCCTCCATAGGAGAACCCCGTGCTCTTGTATACACCTTACGTATAGCTTATGTCAGCTACGCAAGGGTATATCACCCCCTTACGCCCTCGACCCTTACAATCGATCGCGCAATGTCTTGTAGACTCCCTGAATACATACGCTTTATAGCCATTGCCCCCGTTCCGTAACACTGTAGAACATTAGTTATAACTTCGTCCTTATAAATAGTGCTTACTAGATGCAGAGTTAAAGCCAGATAAAGATCAGGGGCAGTAACTAGAGGATTAATACAGTGAACAGTTATTAGTGTTAGCCATTTATAAGTTATATTAAGGCATAGGGACAGAGCAGTATCTTAAGATATAATCCTTACTTCCACATTTAAAGCAAAGGCCTAGCTTAATACGTCATTCTTATTTAAGGGACCCTAGTAGAGCATATCCTAGGGTCCCTATGTTAATGTCATAGAGTAAGCACAAGCGGTAATAATATATAGCGAAGTAGATATTATTAAGCTATGTATATAAACTGCGTAATAAAGTTAAGATGTTATATAAGGAAAAGAAGGTAGGAAACAGGGGAAAAAGGGTACATAACGTTCGCTTGGTTGCTAGGTTAATGGGTACTATGCTACACACAGGCAGGGTAGAGCTTAGGTGGCGGTTCTAGTAAAACTTGGTAGAATTTGGCAGTTAGAGGTCCTTAAAGTTGCTAGTTGGCAACTCCAATAGTAGAGACGGCAGATTGCGGTGGAATACGGCAGATTGCTATTAGATTGCCATCTTATAGTTAGTCTTTGGTTATTTAGTCAGTGGAAACAGGTAGATGTGTGTAAGGTATTATAGAGGTGTCCCGTAATAGTACCCCCCCTTTAAACTCAAGCATCTGCGAGATAGGGCTGTGGTAGTTCTAGGTAGAGTTTATAAAAGTTTTCTACGGCTTATATAAGTCCTATAGAGTTGGCAGGTTCCCATAAGGGTTTAGTAAAACCTCTCCATTTTATAAGGTATATATATTTGCGTTTCCATTTATTATACTTAATATTATTAACTCTTTTAATGAGGTACTTATCCTTACCATCCACTTTAACTAGTAGGGGAGGGTCTTAGATCTATTTAGGCAGGGCGTCTAATATAGGGGCGGTAGGGTAGAGGACTGATATATAGAATATAGGGTGGATTTTAACTATATTAGGGAGCTTTAGTTAGTAGGCATAAGGAAAGATAACTTTTTTAACCTTATAAGGGCCAGTGTTCTTCCAATTAAGTTTCTTAATAGGTTGTTTTATATTTAGATTTCTTATATCTAGCTAGATAAAGTCACTAATTTAATAGGCTAGTGCTAGGGTTTAGTTCTTATTTGCTACAGCTTTATAGACAGATTAGGCCTATGTTATTTTATTAGTAAGGAACTCTTATAGTTCTTCCATCTTCTTTATAAATTTATTTACTTCTATAACTTGTAAGGCCTAATAAACTAGGCAAGGAATATTACTAAAGGGTTTAAAACCTATTTATAGATGCTAGCCGTAGTTGGCTAGAAATAGGGAGACCTTTATTGTTTCTAAGATAGAGTTATTTGTAGTAAACTTAGTAAATATAAGCTAGTCCATTTAGTCGTCCTGTAGATATAATGTGTATATCCAAATATATTGTTCCATTATAGCATTTATACATTCCGTTTAACTATCCATTTCTAGGTAGTATACTATAGATAACAGTGCTTTAATGCGGAGTTAGGTAGTTAATTCTTTTTAGAACATAGAGATAAACTAGCTGCCTTTATTGGAGATAATTATTTTAGGGAGTCTATGGAGTTTTTATACATAATCTAGGAACAGTTAGGCAATGGTAGGTATTAATATATTAGGATAGGCAATTAAGTGTCTTATTTTAAATAGTTGGTCTATAACTACTATAATGTTTATACAGCCTTTACTTACAGGGAGTTTAATAATAAAGTTAATTAAAATATCCTTCTATCTTTAGTCTGGAATAGGTAGTAGCTTTAAAAAGCCGTTATATATCTTATGTAAAGCCTTAGCTTATTAGCAGGTATAGCAGCTAGAGATATACCTTTATATTATATTATACATATTCGGCCAGTAGTACTCCTATTAGAGTAGTTCCAGGGTTTTTCTATAGCCTAGGTAGCCAGCTACTAGTAGGTTATATACGTGTTTAAGAAGCTTAAGCTTAAGTTTATTATAGTTAGGTATAACTAGGCAGTTCTAGTAGTACAGGCAGTCTCTATAAGCTTTACATTTACTTAGAGAGATCTTTTTAGAGCGTCTAATGCCATCTTAAATTAGCTTAAGTGTCTCTTAGATAAACTCATTATTTAGGTATTTATTAATTATAATCTGTTTAACTACTTAATTAGTTATTTCAAGAATATATACCATAAGGTCTTTAGCTAGGGGATTAAATAATTTAGGGCGAAGTAGGGTTTAATTACGGTAGGTACATACTTCTTCCTATACTAGTATATCTTGTAAACATTGGGTTAAGGCATTAGGTTTTTAACCTTAAACGCCTAGGTAGTATGTAATTAAGAATTAGAAATAAGACAAATATTCTAACTAGTAGGCTTAACAATAACTTAGCTATTTTATAGTTGTAAAGTACTATAGATTCTTATAGTTGCTAAGGACCTTAATTAGAAATCCGGTACCTTCTAGTTTAGGTTACTATTATTTAAAACATTTAATAATAGCTAACAATTCCTTATTATAGATCTTATAGTTATATTTAGCTAAACTTAGTTATTTTAAGAAATATGCTATAGGGTGGAGTACTCCTTCCTTATTATACTAAGACAAAATGCCTCCAGTAACGTAGTTAGATAAGTTAGCTTCTATAACACTCTTTTGGTTTGGGTTAAAGTGTTAGAGTATAGGTACGGTAGTAAATATAACTTTTAGATAGGTAAAGGCCTTCTTACATTCCTTATTAAAGATAAAGGTTTTATCTTTTTAGGTTAGAGCTATAAGGGGTAAGACTAGGGCGGAGAAGTTATTAATAAACTATTAGTAGAAGTTAGCAAATTTTATAAAGGCTCTTATATTCTTAACATTCTTAGGTTCTTACCAGTTTACAATTGCTTTAATTTTCTTTAGGTCTATTTATATACTATCTATAGAAATAATAAGTCTAAGGTACAGGACTTCCGTTTTATGGAATTTGCACTTATCTATATCTAATTATAGGCTAGCTCTATACAAGGCTTCTAAGATAAGGTTAACGTGTTTCTTATATTTAGTTAGGTTATTGCTGTATACTAGGATGTCGTTAATATAAGTAGTATAAAAAATATCTAGGTAAGGTTATAGGGTATTATTTATAAAGTATTAGAACAAACTTAGGGCATTTGCAAGGCTAAATGGCGTTACTAAGTATTTAAATAGTTTATACCTAGTACGGAATGCAGTGAGCTATTTATCTCCTTTTATAATATAGAGACGGTTAAATGCGTAGATAAGGTTAAGTTTTATATAATAGCAAGCCTTACTTAATTAGTTTAGTGTTTCTTAAATTAACAGGAGCGGGTACTAATTCTTAATAGTAATAGCGTTAAGAGCTTAGTAGTCTATATAGAAGCGTAGACTGCCGCTAGGTTTCTTAATAAAGATTATAGGTATAGCTATAGGCAAAGAGCTTGCTTTAATAAATCCTTTACTTAGGTGTTTATCTAAGTACTTCCACAGCACTTAGAGTTCATTTTAGGACATTCTATATAGGGGTCTAAATCCTAGCTGTTTTCCTTCTTTAAGTATAATCTTATAGTTATATAGTTAGTGCTCTACTAACTTATTAGCTTTCTTTTATAAAAATACTTCTAAATACTTATAATGGTATACTGGTACTTTTATAGCAGGGTTAGTATACTTCTTTAGTGCTAGGGCCTTTTTAATATCGGCTATTGTAATAGTAAAGATTATATATTTAGGTTTTCTAGCAAGTTATACTAATAGGGTAGCTCTAATTATATAGATATCTGTAAAAAGGGGGGTAAGTTACTAGCTAGCAACTTCCTTTTAATTATCTACTATTTCTTATTTAACTTTAGGTTTAGTGTTAGGTATAAAGTTAGTATTAGATTTAGGTTCAGGTTCTTTAAATATCCTTTTTATAGTAGAATACCAGTTCTTCTAGTACTTTTATATATTAAGCTTAAGTTTAGGCTTTTGCTTGGTTTAGGGTAATATAGTAGTTAGGGTTAGTTTATGTGGTTTAGTATAATTTTTAGGTTCTTAGTAGAATTAGGTGGACTTTTTAGGTATAGGGTAGATATTAGTAGAAATTTTAGACTAATAAATCCTAGTGGATTTTTTAGATTTTAGTTTAGGGTCTAAGCAACAAGTTATAAGGCACTTTTACTTATAATAGGAGGCGGTAAATAGAAGCTTAAGGTTGTCCTAATTAATAATTACCTTATATAGCTTCATCTAAGGTTGTTTAAGTATTACTAAGTAACCTAGGGTGGTAATAAAAAGCCTAATTAGTTCTTTATAGTTCAAGTATTAGAGTCTTAGGAATACTACGTGGGTAATACGGCCTAAAATAGTGCGTTTGCCATTAAATCCAAATATATTAATATGCTAGTTAAAGGGGGTTAGGGTAAAACTATTATCTTATATAAAGATCTTATTAATAAATCCTATACTACTGGCTCCTGTATTAATTAGGACTTAAGTATTAGCTATTAATTATTTTACCAAAGACAACAGTTAATAGTTATGCTGTAATCCTAAGAGTTAGAATTCGTGACATCTAGAGCATTTAATGAGATCCTAAGGCAGCGCCGTTTTAGAGAGCGACTTAGCTCTAGGACCTTCCTTTTAGAGGTAACTAGGGTGGGGTTCCTATAGAACGTTAGCTATAACTTCGTCCTTATAAGTGGTGCTTACTAGATATAGGGCTGGAGCTATATAAAGATTGGGGACAGTAACTAGAGGATTAGTATAGTAAACGGTTGCTAGTATTAGCCGTTTATAAATCGTGTTGGGGTATAGGGATAGAGTAGTATCTTAAGATATAAGCCTTGCTTCCGCATTTAAAGTAAAGGCCTAGCTTAATGCGTTATTCTTATTTAGGGGACCCTAGTAGGGCATACTTTAGGGTTCTAGAGTTGATGTCTATAGCATTAGGGTGCTTAGGCTAAGATAATAACTTAATGGTTGTTTGCGGAGCTATTATATTATATTAAGGAGTGGACTTTGGTGTTAGGCGTAGTATATCATTATATTGTTTATTAATAACGTTTATATAGGCATTAAGGGCTCCTGGTAGGTCTATACCTATTAGAGAGGTTTTTAGTTTAGGACTTAGGGATTTAATAAGGCTATTAACTAGTGGGGAGTCGTTCCAGCCTATTTCCTTTATGTAACGGTTAAATTTAGAGAAGTATACTGGAAAGCTTTTCATTCCTTAAGTTATATAGTTTATCTTTCTCTAAGTAGTGGCTTGGTGGTTTAGGTTACTATATATAGCTTTAAGAAGTACAACTAGACTTTATACTAAATTTGGTTAAAGGGGTTTAATAAGGTTAGCTACATCTTCTCCTAGTTAACTTAGGGCGTAGTAGAGTTAGTTAGCTTTAGTTAAGTAGCGGTTAGTATTACCAGTTAGCTTATTTTTAAGCTAGCTTAGAAATAATTAGAGTTCTTATTATTTACTAGTAAATATTAAAGGGTTTAGTAGTTGTTTGGATTGTTATAGTGCAGTAGTTGGTTTAGGGTAAATAGCTACTGTAGGTTTAGGACTCTTATTTCACGTGTTTATCTCTAGAGAAGGCGTTTGGTTTTAGGGCCCTAGTATAGGCATTTTAAGGGTGCGGACTTCTTCTTAAAGGTCCTTAATTATTTACAGGTATTGTGCTTCTTATTCGGCTTATTATTAAGTTAAAGTGGCTTATTTCTGTGCGAGGGCGTCTATAAAGGACTTCTATATCTCTACCAATTGTTCTTAAAGTACAAATATAATACCAGCGGCTGTTATGGGGGCTTTAGGGTTATTCTGCATTTTAGAGAGTGGTATATAAGGTTAACGCAATATAGCGTTATAGAGCGAGTATAAGCGGTAATAATATATAGCGAAGTAGATATTATTAAGCTATATATATAAACTGCGTAATAAAGTTAAGACGTTGTGTAAGGAAAAGAAGGTAGGAAATAGGGGGAAAAGGGTATATAACGTTTGCTTAGTTGCTAGGTTAACAGGTACTATGCTACGTACAGGTAGAGTAGAGCTTAGGTGACAGTTCTGGTAAAACTTAGTAGAATTCGGCAGTTAGAGGTCCTTGAAGTTGCCAGTTGGCAACTCCGACAGTAGAGACGGCAGATTGCGGCGGAATACGGCAGATTGCTGTCAGATTGCCATCTCATGGTCGGTCTCCGGTTATTTAGTCGGTGGAAACAGGTGGACGTGTATAAGGTGTCACGGGGGTGTCCCGTGACAGTTAATATCCATAGCATTAGGGTGCTTAGGCTAAAACAATAACTTAGCGGACATTTACGGAGCTATTATATTATATTAAGGAGTGGACTTTAATATCAGGCATAGTATATTATTATACCATTTATTAATAACGTTTATATAGGCGTTAAGGACTCCTAGTAGGTCTATACCTATTAGGGAGGTTTTTAGTTTAGGGCTTAGGGACTTAATAAGGCTATTAACTAGTGCGGAATCATTCTAGCCTATTTCCTTTATATAATAGTTAAATTTAAAGAAGTATACTGGGAAGCTTTTCGTTCCTTAAGTTATGTAGTTTATCTTCCTCTAAGCAGTAACTTGGCGGTTTAGGTCACCATATATAGCTTTAAGTAGTATAACTAGGCTTTATACTAAGTTCGGTTAAAGGGGTTTAATAAAGTTAGCTGCGTCTTCTCCTAGTCAACTTAGGGCGTAGCAGAGTTAGTTAGCTTAGTTAGGTAGCAGTTAGCGTTACTAGTTAGCTTATTTTTAAGCTGGCTTAGGAATAATTAGAGTTCTTATTATTTATTAGTAAATATTAGAGGGTCTAGTAGTTGTTCAGATTATTACGGTACAGTAGTTAGTTTAGGGTAAATAGTTACTATAGGTTTGGGACTCTTATCCCACATATTTATCTCTAAAGAAGGCGTTCAGTCTTAGAGCCCTAGTGTAGGCATCTTAAGGGTGCGGACTTCTTCTTAGAGGTCCTTAATTATTTACAGGTGTCATACCTCTTAATTAGCTTGTTATTAAGTTAAAGTAGCTTAGTTCTGTATAAGGGCATCTATAGAGGACTTCTATATCTCTACTAATTATTCTTAGAGTACGGATATAATGCTAGCGGCTGTCATAGGGGCTTTAGGGTTATTCTATATTTTAGAGGGTGGTATATAAGGTTAATATAACGTAGTGTTACGGAGCAAGTATAAGCGGTAATAATATATAGCAAAGTAGATATTATTAAGCTATATACATAAACTGCGTAATAAAGTTAAGACGTTGCATAAAGAGAGAAGGTAAGAAAACGGGAAGAAAGGGTATATATCATAAATTTGGTTGCTTAGTTAATATATGCATGGAGCAGAATAGGACTTAAGTAGCGGTCCTAGCAGAACTTGGCAGGATTTAGTAGACTTGGCAGAATATGGCAGAATGCAGCAGATTGCCGTTAGATTGCCATAGATTGCTGGCAAATTGCCGTCTTATCGTAGTCAGTCTCTTCTTGCTACGTCGGTGGAATAGGTAGAAATAGGTGGACGTGTATAAGGTGTCACGGAGGTGTCCTGTGACAATATTTAAGTTGTTATACACCACCCCAGCGCATCTCGTTGTAAATGCGTGCCGATTATACCAATCAAACAGCGCGGATTTATACCCTTTCTATATAGAATTATGCCTAAAATAGGTAGTTTAGTCACCAAGATCAATAAGCACTTACAACGAGATGTAAAGAGGTAGTGTAGACTAAGATATATGTAATTCAAAACGTAGTCCCTAGAAGAAGTTTAGTGTTTATGGTCTAAGCTTAAAAATAGTCCGATTTCAAATCGGTCCGCCTTTGTATACCCAAAACATTACCTCGCATTTGCCTTACCTATCCTGGCCCTACTAGTGGTCCCGGGCTTAATGCAACAGCCAGGCTCAATACAACTTTTGTATTTATATAGCGTCTTATATAAAATCAACCATTTTCCATATTGAATAACTCAACAACGCTATAATAATTTATTAAATATATATACTTATTTTTTTATACTTAAATAAGTATAAGTAAACCTAATTTTAATTTTAATTTTCTATTTTATAGTAGTTTTAGCGTCTACTGGCCTTAAATAATAATTATTTATTGCTTAACGTCCGATTTAGATCCCTATTAGGCCTATACAGACTACTCCTTATTTATATATAGGGAGAAAACCCTATTTAAGAAAACCCTATAATCCATCTCCCCGCCTTTTAAAACTTGCCTACTTAGCGCCTATAAGTTACCTATAGTGCTCTACTACCTTACTTTTTGGCCTTTTTAGGAACTACTACTGCCATAACAAGCCTACAGACGCGCTAGTATTGGAAACTTTACTCTGCTACTATAGGGTTATCAGTAGGCGCCTATTACTTACCGCTTTGCCTTTTATTACTATTTCCTTTGCAACCCAGAACTGGTCTAGTATATTTTAGCCAATAAGCCACCAGGTAACCGCCTTAAGACCTTTTTATATTAAGAGTAGTATGTTATAGTTCTCTATACTAGCTACTAAGAGTATTGCTTTTTGGTTGGTATGTAAGGGGCATAATAGTATTATATATTTAGTGTCCGTTCTAGCCAGCCATATTTATATCTTAGGCTACCTACTAGGACATTTACCTAAATACTATATTATAAAGATATTAAGGTAAAGAGCAGAAGAAGGTAGTAAGGTTATATCTATATATATAAGCCAAGCCTTAAGCGAACCCCTAACTAGGTAATGCGCCCTAGCGCCATTATACTCCTAGTAGGATTTTAATTTTTTATTATTATTCTAATTGTCCTAATTGTTCTAATAGGCTCTTAATAAGACCCTATTATTTTAATATGTTTTTAATAGGCTTTTAATAGGAAACTAATATTTCCTAATTATCTTATTAGGTGTTAGCGACTTAGTTAATCAAGGCATAAGCATAGTAAGGGGGACGCGCAAGCCTATACAATTAGATTGTCTATAAACAAAGATCTAAAGCTAGAGAAAGGAAAGGGGAAGAACAGAAGCACCACTTAAAGCTATATATAATCCTCTAGTCATGTAATAGCAACTTGCCATTATATAACAGCAAGTTACGGCAATCTGACGGTAATTTGCTAGTACTATAATATTACCCCCCCTCCAAAAAAAGCCTGCCCTTAGGCTTTATATATCCATATTACACCTACAGGGCGTTTTTATCTTTATGCTCTATAGGTAACCTATTATCTTTACTATACTAGCATTCCATTTACTTATTTAGGTATTTTAGCGGTCTAGATTTATTAGGGTACTAGTTATAGAACTCCTAAAGCTTATAGGCAAGTCCTAAAAGGTAGGGAGACGGATTATAATGTTTTCTTAAATGGAGTTTTCTCCTTATATATATATAAGGAGTAGTCCGCGTAGGCCTAATAGGGATCTAAATTAGATATTAAGCAATAAATAATAATATTATTAAATTAAATTAAATTAAATTATAGTTTATATAAAAATATAACTATTAAACTTAATAAATATTAAAAAAACTATTTATATAATATTTGTATAAATATATATAATATAGCTATATAATAGGCCTATTGATAATTTTATTAATAATTTAAATTTACATTACAACCTTTTTTAGCTTTATTTTTAGTATTAATATTTTAGTATTTTAAATAATTTTTTTACACAAAATTTTAAACAGAGTATTTGATAAGCCATATTTAAATTTTTATAAAATTCTATTATAAGGTTATTAAGTTATAGGTAGTATAAAAAGGTATATTTAAGCAGATTTTAGTAAGGAAAACCGTGTATAAGTAGGACTATGTACGCAGGAGGGCGAACCTATAGGCTTGCGGAGGATAAATTATCCTATCCAGTTGGGCGGATAATAATGTAACGGGACTAGCCTAGTTACAGTAGGAATGTCTCGGTAAAACACTCGACAAAATAAACTTGACGCTTTAACTAAATTCTGCCGAATTCTGCTAGCTTGATCGACTTCTGCCAAGTTCTGCCAGATTAATCAAATTCTACCAAAGTCCGTCCGCGTGCGTATGTGCGCACGTATCAACCAAGACCCCTAACTATTTAATTACAAGATTCTCTGGTTATTCCCTTTTCTTCTTTACGCAACATCTTATTCTCTTTAAAAGCTATATACCCTTAGATTTAGATAGAATTTATATTATTCCTTTAAATCTTCCCTAAAGCCTCTTCGCGCCCTTACATTACGTTGCGTTAAAAAATAACTACTATTAAAATGGCAAACAAACCCAAATCCT
>Ga0307507_10004843_pt1 | contig 23128 bp, 22 predicted proteins | sample 7_EM_MG_FD_207223 | JGI IMG/M metagenome (GOLD analysis project Ga0307507, IMG submission 207223) | Populus trichocarpa ectomycorrhiza microbial communities from riparian zone in the Pacific Northwest, United States - 7_EM | ecosystem: Host-associated > Plants > Roots > Unclassified | place...
TGCGGGGGGGGTTGGGGGGGGGGGGGGGGGGGGGGGGGGGGGGGGGGGGGGCCGCCCCCCACGCTTGCGCAGCCCGCTTTGCTTCATCTTGGGCCTTTTTAGCAGTTTCCCGACCGGTATCGAGCGATACTGCTTCTGGCGCTTCGCCGTCGGAGTCGGAATCAGATTCGGAATCTGCCGTGGTGGAATTGGTTGGCTTGTTCTTTGGCGGCGGTGGTGGTGGTGATTGGTTTCTGGTGCTATCGATGTGCTTTTCTGTGCTTTCTGCGAGCTTTTGCTTCCTCGGCTTGGGGGGCGTAGCGGCAGGTGTTGTTGAGTCTTCCGGCTGGGGTGGTGGGAGTTCTGAGGCTGGATGGGAACTGCTGGGGTTATCGAGGACTGGGACGAGAGGGATTGAGTCTCTTCTTCGACGGGCTCTTGTTACTGGGGCCATTGGAGAGTTGTAGTTGAAGTTTGTTTGTTCTTGCTGGAGTGGTGGAGAGCAGCGGGGGAGGGGAGACGGCGATGAAAAATAAGGTGGAAAATTTCAAGATCGGGCCGAGAGTCTAGACCTATTTAGGGTAAGTTACCGTTTAATGGTTCGCCAAGGGATAAGACACTGGCGGGAATTTGCTTCCGTGGTGGAGGTTACCGGTGAATCTAGTTACGATAAGAATTGAAGCTTCCTTTATTATAACTTACTGGTCCACTGCTGCTGCCAGTGCTGCCAGTGCTGTACTGTATATGCCAGTGCTCGTACGTGGTCTATTGTATCGTTTTAAAGCGAGTGGGCAAGGAAAATGGGGGATTCTAGGAGCGGAAAGTCTCACATGACGACACGAATCTTCGCTACTCTACGTTTGGTATGATGCAGTACGGTGCATAGCTTTATGATCTCCTCCTGAAGAGCTGCTCTCTATCACGGACACTACCCATTCTTTTGAGGCGCCTACCCCCACCTCTCTCTCAGCTTAATCTTCACTTTCTCTCCCTTCCTTATCCCCCCTTCTCCCTTCTTACTGTCCCAACCACAGAAACACTCCATTAGAAAACAAAAAAGAGGAAGGAAGAAGGAAAAAACAGCTCAATGGCTCTCCCACATGCTCAGAGAAAATATGACCTCATCGTCTTCGGCGCTTCAGGCTATACCGGCAAACTCACCGCCGAGCAAGCCCTCCAGCATACCCCCTCGAGTCTGAAATGGGCTATCGCGGGCCGTTCCCCCCACAAACTCGAGCTGTTGGCCACTGACTTCAATAGGAGGTTTCCGGATCGTGTTCCCGTCGGCACGTTACAGCTCACTTAATTGTTTCGATTGGCCTACCCGCTAATGTGGTTTTGGTTGATACAGGAATTTTTATTGCCGACCTTGACGAAGATGCCCTCGACAAGATGGCCAAGGCCACCCGGTGCTTGATTTCTACTGTTGGGCCCTTTATTCGGTACGGGACCGCGGTTGTTGAAGCCTGTGCGGTTAATGGGACGCATTATGTCGACTCCACTGGAGAGATTACTTGGGTGAAGGAAATTGTGGACAAGTATCACAAGACGGCGAAGGCTAATGGTGCTATTGTGAGTGAAACCTGTTTGTGGTGTTTTTTTGCGAAACTTCCCGGGGAAGAGTAGGTTTGCTGACTGGAAAAATAGATGATTCCACAGTGCGGGATGGAGTCTGCCCCCGCTGATTTGGCTGCTCATACTCTTGTCAAGAGCATGCGGGACAATTACAATTGCCCGGTTGGGGATGTAACATTTTGTTTGCACGAATTCAAGTATGCCACCCTCCTCATTATTTTGAGATTTGAAGCTAACTTCTCATAGAGCAGGAATGAGCGGTGGAACTCTGGAGGTAAATTGTGGCTCCCTGTGTTAACTGCTCGGGCTCTAATTTTCGGGTTACAGTCCGGAATGTCCCTTCTGGAACACTCTACTCTACAAGAAGTTGTCCACGCGACTAGAACTTATGCCCTCTCGCCTGTTAGGGGCTATGATCTGCCGTTTGCGTGGCCAATGCGCAGACACCCTGAATTGGGGATTCTTACAAAATGGATCCAAGCCGTTCCAGATACCGTCTATGTATATCGGAGTTGGGGAACATTTGACAGGGGGCAGTACTACGGGGAGAATTTTAATTTCATGGAGTACCGCCGAGCGAACAACTGGATTTCCGCGGTATTCTGGTTCTTGATCACGTGTTCGATCACAGTACTCCCGATCTTTGCTCCCTTCAGGTATGGCTTGAGCACAGTTTGCGCAGAGCTGAGGAGCGGTTGCTAATGGTGTGATATAGGTGGCTTGCTCGAAAATATATTCAGCCCGGAGAGGGCCCTACAGCTGAGTATGTTTCTGTGTTACTCCGCGTGTTTGGACTCGCTTATATGGTGCGTTTTGCGTGCTAATTGGGGTTTCAGGCAAATGGCAGGGTACAGAATAGAGTACCGAGGAGTAGCGGAGGCGGACGACGATAGTGAAAATCCCAAAAAGGTTTCTGTGAGGGTTACTTATGAAAAGGACCCATACACATGTACCGGAGCCTTAATGGTACTAATCGCCATGAGTATCCTGTTTGACGAGGATATCGAGGCGAAGAAATTGGGCTGTGGTATGCTCACGGCCGCTACTGTTGCTACTCCAGAGCTTTACAGGAAGCTGGATAGGGCTGGATTCCACATAGAAACAAAATTGCTATGAGGGAGGAACAGGCCCGGGTCACTTAGGAATTGTATAGGGTTTTATTAGAACTGTTCGATCAGGTTTATGAGCGTTGGTAACTTGCTTGACTGCACTGGCCCGTTGTGATCACTGTTGCTTTTCCAACTCTCTTTGGATCAACGCCACCGCTTCCCTTGCCGAGCCTACCGAGTTTTGATACCTGAAGCCGAGTGTTGGTCTGTGATTATACCCATCATTTCGGGAGCACCTACCCAGCACCAGAATGCCCATAGTGATGACATATAAACTTCCTCCTCCCCCCCACTTCCTTCCACTCAACCTCGATCCTGGGTCCTCCCATCCTACTCGGCCTCCTTCCAACTTGTTCAGAAATGACCTCAAACTCTCCATCAGCCAATAGCTCTGGCGCTAAAATCTTGCACCTCTCCATGATCTTCTTCGATAACTCCTTATCAACCTCAGCGTTCCAGTCACCATCAACCTTACACCCCCCCAATATCGTCCCCTCCCCGGGCCGCCTGATGACGTACGCAATATACCCCTCCCCAATCCTCAATCTTGCCATTTCCGCCTCCCCCCGGACAAGTATCGTCTGACCCCTCGTTGGGAATAGCTTCTCCGCCTCAACCGGGTCAACGAGGTCTATTGCCCCCAGGCCAGTACAGTTAACAACACCAACTGCGTCAGGGGCATACTCGAAGACCTCAGTCAGGCTGTCGACTTCGTGCATGTGCGTTTTCACGCCGTGGTCGGCGTTGCGGGAGAGCAGATATACGAGGTACTTTTGGGGGTTTAGGCAGAAAGACTTATAACTTATGCCGAAGTGTGCGGTTGCCGGGAGGAGCGGGTGCGGGTGGGTTAGTGGGACAAAGTCAGGGACTAGAGTTGACCACCAGATTGATGCGCCAGAGTTGGCAATTTCCGGGGTCGGGTGGTCCCAGATGTATGTTTCGGGGATTAGCTGGGGCAGTTAGTGGGAGAAGTATAATAGGGTAATGGGGGGAAGGAGGGATTACCACAAGCCCTGCGTCTTCGTCTTTCTTCACGAGCTCGAGCCAGTGCTCGTAGGTCTCTTTGTCAAAGCGCCGGCCTTGGGGGTCGTCGGGCCCGGCGTGGGTTCTCCAGTGCTGTTCATGCATCACATTAATATCGATATCTCCGTTTATCCTTTTGTAGGCGGGGTCTTACGGCTCCAGCTCTTCACACACGTCACTAGTTAGCAAATGAAACTTTGTGCACAGCCGTAATTTCAATAAACAGGTATAACGTACTTGGGAGAAGTATATTCGATATGATCATCCCCGGGCCAATACTTTGCAATGATGGTCACCGAGTATCCAGACTCAAGCAAAGTCAAGGCAGTTTGTAAACCGATTACCCCAGCACTAACAATTCTTAGCCTTTGGCATTCTATCATATTCCTTGCTACCGTATAGTTTAATTGGGAGAGATATATACCCTAAAACAACGATTTCTTTTTTTTCGGTAGACATTTTGATCTTTGTGTGGTTTGCTTGTAGCGTGGGCCCCTGACGGTTAGTTGGTGGCTGGCTGGCTGGCTGGCTGGCTGGTTGGTCGGTTGGTCGTTTGGTGACTTCCTCGAGTAAGAATAGTAACTCCTTGATATGGTCGGGATACGCTAACATAATACCGGGCGTACTCTAAAGCATATATAGACTCCCAATCCTTTTTCTCTCTCTCGCACACACAGGCAATATCACCTTGCTGCCCATCCACCCTGCCCCACCCACCACTCTCTTTTCAAGGAAGGAGGGGGAGAGAAAAGTCTAGATTCTGTGTCCACTAATCTATCATACTATGATATAAAATAAAAAAAAGAAGAGAGGGTGAGTATACTTGATTCGAAATCGACTATCATACCACTCGTGTAATGTTACGAGTGAGTTCTAGAGGCGGTAGCTGACATATTTGCTAGGCAACAGTCAAGCTAGGTACATTTTCCACCAAGCCATATCGGAAACCCGGCTTCGCAAAATACCATGCTGCGATTCTTGAGGGTACTAGGGTGGAATGGGAAAGAAATAGAATTGAATTGATGCATTTACATGCGATATCTAGTATAGCGCACCGCCCCCGAACATGCGGGTCTTAGGTATATCTAACTTTACGTACTCTGGTGTTTTTTTTTTTTAACATGTCTCGCCAGTCCATCTGGCGTATGGGAGGTAGTCGACTTTGTCGTTGACGTACATACTTCGATGACAAGAAATGACAGACAAGGTAAAGGAAGGAAGTCCAAACAAGGTAAAACTCAGATGTTAACACGCAGCTAGTGCCGACGAGTATGAGGACGGGGAGGGGCACGTCCCTTGATAGCAAACCTGTTTGTCCTCCTCGGTATCCTGGAACGGGCTCTCGACACCGCTAACCTGGCCACGGCATTATCTGTACCCCCGCCTATCCTTTGCTCGAGCCCACGATAATTCGGAGCTTGTGCCCGGACACTGGTTTGAGCTTGAGCCTGAGCTCTTGCATCAATCCCGGATGCAATTCCCCTAACCCTCACCCCGCCAGAGGCCAAAGCCGGTGTGCTCCCCGCGGGGGAAGGTACCCTCTGATCAGGACGAGAAGGAGGTTGCATAGGCTGACGATTGTTCTGGTCCCGCTCCCATCGTTGCGGAGGTGGGCTAGGGGAGGTATAGCCGTAGCTCTCGCTAGGCGGGTGGTAGCTTGGTGTACTGTGATCGCTCCTGACGAAAGTCTCCGGGGGTTCGTAAGAGGGTGTCTCGGAGGGCATGCGGGGGTGACGATCGGACGTAGCAGGTTTAACAGAGGGTGTGGTAGACATCTCAAGTGGTGGACTGTATGGTGGTGAGCTAGAGATTGAACGCACGGCCTTGGGCGGAGGTTGAGCATGATGAGCAGCGGTAGGAGCGGATGGGATGATTGGGGAGCCCCGCTGGTCACGCCTAATTTGAGTGCCACTAGTTGAACCATGGGCACATGTGGATTGGCTATCGCCGCTGGTGGTGGGCCTAATGGGGGTAGCGTTGCTTGATGCCTCCTGCGTATCTCTCACGGGGTAAGGGTGACGCGGGTATACTACTCTTAGACTATTGGGTTCACTGCCCGGGTTCCAGGAGCGGGGAGTAGTAGGAAGAGTAACAGGACTGGCACTCCGTGCCCGGGGTGGAATAGCTCGCCGGTCCTGAACCTGTCCCTGGGTCCTGCTATCCCATTGTTGCTGTCTCGGCCCGGAAGGGGTCCTGGAAAGATCATGGGAAGCTGCCACTCGAAGTTCTTTGCAATACTGAGCACTGCGATCTCCCGGCGAGTGTGTCTCTAGAAGAGAGTTGAGCCTATGCTGTTGTGGGTGCGCGTCAGCAAACAGAATCGACCCCGAAGCACCATCCCTAGATCTTGATCTTGTAACTCTGTTATTATCACACGCTGACCTAGGAGAACCCCCGCTAGATTCCGGCCCCGAAGCCCTTCTATGACTACCACCCACCATTGGTGGTGGGTACTTGTGAGGAGAGTCTATAACCGCTGCTTGAGGATGGGGAAGACCCTTGGGAGGGTGCTCCGCTTCTATTGCCACACCCGCCCACTTAGGAGGATATTGGCCGGGGTGAATCAACTCTCGCTTGCGGTCCCCATCCTCCCCCTGCTTAGCCAATTGGTGGTCTGCTACTGCATTTGAGATTGGTGGGTTGGACTCTCGGCCGAACACTGGCTTAGAGAGGGAATTTGCATTGGAGACGTATGCGTGTTTGTTAGCCTGTCTAGGGGGGAGACTAGAGGAGAGGGTTAGGCTAGCCGCCTGACTATGAGTCGGGTTGGGTAGTACTTGGGGGGTTAAGCTAGTCAAGGGACTGTATGCAGGCTTACCAACATCCTCAGAAGGCCTACGGATAGGAGAGGTGGCTGCGGGGGCGACTGGTTGGAGTGGCCTTGTGTAGAGAGCGCCTGTCGTAGATCCGTCCTCTCGCTTCGCTGTTGGGGCTGGAGTTGAATCAACTAGTTTGTGCCCTTCAAGTAAAAGTTTAGCGAGAAGTCATATCTTCTAGTGTTCTCGGAGGAGAAGGATTACTCATAGGAGGCGGTATATGCATAGGTGAAGCAACTGCAGAAGCCCCTGGCGGACGACTAGGCAAGGGAGGCACACGCGCGGGCATACTAGGGACAGATACAGAACTAAAACCAGGAATTGGAGCCGGGGGCGGGGTATATCTATCTTTCCCCCGAACCTCAGGGACAGATCGACTTCCTGAAGCTGATGCTGAAAGCCTCCTAGTACCGCTGCTACTAGATCCCTCACCACCAGGATCTGGCACCAGCGCCAGCTTCATTGGTAACCCTCTGGGCCCTGGGGGCGCCACCGGCCTCAAACTTTCTCCTTTAAGCGCAAGGGGTGACGTGCCTTTTTTCCCCTGGGCTCTTCCAAGCTTCTCACGAGGCTTTCTGGCAAGGATCATATCTTGTTCCATTTTTGCGTCGGCCTCCATTTCTTCATCCGAAGGTATGATTGGGTCCCAAGGGTAGCGAGGGTCGAATTTGTGGCAAGGGATGTAGTCCGGATCAGTGGGGAAAGATGGTATACTTGTTGGGGGAAGAGCCCTCCCTTCGGGGGAATTATTATTCATCCAAACGAGATGCGAGAAAGCGATAGGATGAAAGAAATATAGGGGAATCGCGAGTTTGACGTGTTTGTGTTTGGGGTGAATGGAGTGGAAGATGTTGTGGGTGTGGAGGGGAGGGAGAAAGGGAAGATGAAAGACAGTATGATAGGTGAAAATAAGAGCTGGGTGCTGAGGGGAGCTACTGTGAAACCTAGGTTATAATGTTAAATCACTTCTGCCCAGGCCCTAGAGATGGGCATTCTGTAACTCTCAGGCACGAGGGCTGCACGTTAGAGTACAACTCGTCCTGACCTATACTATGATAGCTGCGGCTGTTGTAAGTGTTTCCTCCCCTTTTTGTTCAGATGCTTTTTCTTCTTCTTTTCTACGCCATGTTATTTCTCTATTTTGATGTTGTCCTCCCGTTCTGGGTATCGCACTTTCAATCTAGCAAGGGAAGTAGGAACATCGAGTGATAGAATATGTTCCATCGAGTGACTCACTATGAAAACTATTTACAGAGACCTAGACAGAATTTCTAATGCGAGGCTATAATAATAATAATATTATTATGTTTTTGCAACCAAGGCGAAAGCGGACGGGATTCGTAATTTTATCCGGAGTGCGGCATGCTGGGTTCTTGGGTCGCAAAATTGCGTCTGGCTTTTAGAGCTTTTAGGGTTACCTCACATGGGGATAGAAAGCACCGGAACCCTCAAGGATACACAGCCTCTTTTTCGTTATTAAGTTTCTCTCTTGCCCAAGCTGGCTTCCCTCACCACAACCGACTCACCCGTTGGGTGGATGAACAAACACCTTTAAAAACGACCCCCTCCAGCACAACTGCCAATGGACCCAATCCCGGAACTTAACCTCCCCGGGTTGTCCCCAACCGCTGCGAGAGCCTTCGCTTCAGCCCGCTTTGCCTCAGACGGCGGCCTAATCCCAGACGGGACTCCCCGCGAAATCTATATGTACCACCCTCGTGACTTCCAAGACGAAAACCGCGAGTTGATCTTCCGAAGACGCATCTTGCACTACTTCAAAGGTAAATCCTTCGTAGAATGCATCCCGTGCATGATCTGGCTTCTGAAAAACTGGAGCAAAGAGTTCGGGACTTTCTGTCTAGACTGGGCCACTACGTTTATCACAGGGCTAGGACCAGGGCACTTTGATAACTTGAGATTCCAGGCACCGCAGGATGTGACCAAGTTTGACACCCCTTCCCCCATTTATTTGATTTCTTTCACGAGCCAAAGTAAGTCGCTAACTAGATGTGGGGTGAGAAATAAAAGGTGTATACACTTCCTCTGGGACTTTGTTGTCCTACACTCCTGGACACCAATGTCATACAGCTGGGAAGAGGTCGCAAACCCAACCATCATCAAAGCATCCAAGCGCGAACCTAGCGCCGGCAATAACACCAACACCAGCACAAATACCGAAGGTCCCCTCCCTAACCATAAATTGCCCACACTCTGGTGTAAAATCAACGTGCGGCACCTCGTGCGCCGTCTCGATGTCTGCTACGCCCCACGCATCTACACCTTCTCCAAGTGGACCACCTCTGGCACGTCACGGAACCAGTACTACGACCCACCACTGGACCCGGTCCCGCCCCCCGAGCAGCGAATGTGCTTCTGGACCGAGCGCGAGGCGATGTACGCCATCAAAGACATGCGCGAGGCCGCGAAGAAGATATCCGCCAAGGAGTTTGTTCACTTGGACGTGCAGACTCTGTTGAGGAAGACGGACATCAACTCTTTGGTGGATAGGTACTTCTATCTGCTGGATAAGGGTGAGTTCAAGTTTATAGAGAGAGGAGTGGGGACTCGGGGGAACGTTTTAGGGGGGTTTATCTGAGAGGGAGCTTCGTGTCTAGAGTGGGATGGGGTCTTGGAAATGTAAAGTCTCAACTCACTCGTATTATATGAGGCGCTTTGATTAAACCTTTTTATCATACCTTTTTATTCTATTCTATTCTTTTTTTTCTTTCCTTTCTCTTCCTCTAGATCTCACAGTTTGGGTCGAGTGAGATATGATACAAATATAATTTACATAATCAGTTGAGCTCAAGAATGACTCTAGCTCTGGCGCGGGATGCGTCTGATGGCATATGCGTACCCAGATAGCCGACTAGACTACCATATCACAAGGTCCCGCCCGCCCTCGCACCTTATCTGGCTCTAGACCATAATAGATATATCACAAGTAATACCCGTGTGCGAACCACACGGTTCTGGAATTGGCAATTGAAGTACTTATTTTTGATATATTAATATCTTGCAAAGTTAGAGGTGACTAAAAAAGATCATCCAATATAGTTACCCAAGAGGATGTTAATTTCTATTTTTATTGTGTTGGAAGAAAAAATTTCAATGTCAATATATTCCCTCTCTTTCCCTCTCTTATAGCTTAATTAGTTCACAACCTTCAGCCTTTCCTTTTTCTTGCCTATTTAGCCTGCAACTATTCTATGCTCTAATATCCTCCTCGCTTTGCTATTATACATTAATATCCCAATGTCTTCAATGAGTTTTCTACTATATTCTCTCCTCTTTCAGCAAGTTATTCCCAATATCTAACATCTTTACTCTATAATAGCTGTATGTTACAATGTAGAATAATTTACATTTACCTATATACTTACTATCTGGTAGTAGGTTATTACTGTTATCTACTAATTATAAGATCACTCCATGTTCTTGATTATATTTAGTTCTTTTATTTAGTCAAAAAAATTTAATATAGAGTAGCTTTCCTATTTGTATCCTCATACACTTTGCAGGTCTTTCCATTCTTTTACAAGCATGGTTTTCTTTGATGCTTGCTTAGATATTGATTTTATTTTTATCTTAGGCCTTGTTTGGGATATTATTATGATAATTATTATAAAAAATGTTATTTTCCTAAAAACCTATGCTTAATTAAAATACTAACATATCTGCCATTATGACTATCAAAATAAAAATAAAACTAGTTAGAGGCATATAAGTGGAGATTTGTTTAAAAGGTGCAATGTAACAATATTTTATTTACAATAGAAATACCATAAAAGTCTAATAATTACATTTTTCTTGTATGCTAACAGGACCTTATTTTTTATTTTAAAGATTGGTATACTGACTAAGCAATAGTCATGTGATCTTATTTTTGTTATATTTGCAGGGGTACCCACCCTTCTTAGTATATACACTACTTCTTATCCCAAACCAGCTTCCAGTTGCCAACCTCAGATTTTCCCTTCCAAGTCTCACAATATAATTGATACCAGAATCTAACAGATATTATACACAATCAAGAAATTACTCTATTATACCCTATATTTTATTTTTTCTGAAGCAACACAATAGTTGTATATGAGAGAATTAGTATTAGTATGCTATTATAGCCACTCTATACTAGTATAAAAGTGTAGTATATATTTACTAGTATCTACTAACTCATATGTTACACTCCTAGATTGTATAGTCAACCTCCTATTTGCTAGTCGATCAGAACAATACTTCCTTTCTCTTTTTTCCTCTTACTTCTTTTTTTCATTTACTCTCTGTTTTTCTTGATCTCCTCACTGGCAATACATTCTTCCAACAATAATTTTTTATTGAATCTTGCTTTTTCCTTCCTATATTTTCTCTTAACACTCTTTTATCTTCCACATTTATTCTTTGAACAATAACTCTTCTTTATATCTCCTCCTAATTTTTGCTTCTTTTGTTCTCTCAGGGATTGTTTATCTATTATTTACATCCCTCTAATGATAACATCTTTTCATTTCATATTATGCTTGACCTCTGCTGGGGTGTAGGATATTTTTATGCTCCTACTCTAGTACTTGACCTTCAGGTAACCTATATATATACACTAAGGCATTTTTCTACTATTTCACATTTGACTTTGTTTATTTATTTATAATATACTTGGATATATATATACTCTCTACCACTTGGTTCTTAAAAAAACATTCAACTTTATGAAATTATCCTGCAAATTCTTAGTTTTGAATTCTATTTTGCAATACTAGTGAAACTATTGCAGGCTTCTAGTGTTGAGTGTTTTCACAATTGGTCTAATATAAGTCTCTCTTAACCTTGAATTAAGCTACAAATTTAATATTATATATTTGCTAACAAAATACAATTATGTTCAAGTAATTATTAAAGGGATTGTGGTTATATAAGTAAAGGAAACTTGTACTAAAAAGCTTTGAGAGCAACCTAGCTTTCAATAGAGGTGATTTTTTAGAGAATATTTTAGAGAACTTTTAATACATATGAAGTAGTAGCAACTTGAAGATACTATTGACAGAGCTTGTATATTACCAGGCTAGAGAGTGTGGTAATTCCAAGAATAACTATTCAATAGTTATTAAATGCTTAATCAAAACTATTCTAGTCAAATTAGTACTAGTTTAGTTTGACTTGTACTAGTACATCAGCAAAATGTAGAAACCACTCCTGGTCCACCACGGGGGGTTATGGTCCCCCTGATCCTCCTGGTCCACCCTGATCCACCCTGATCCACATTTTCGGTAAAATTTCCAAAAGTGTGGATCAGAGCGGATCGAAGTGGACCAGGTGGACCACAGGAACCACGACCCCCCTTGGTGGACCAGGAGCGTTCAGGACCACCTTGGACCATGCTCCGACATTTCCCTGATGGCCTATAACTAGCTTAAAATAGTTTATTTTAATAATACAAGTTATAATATTCAAAGTCAATTAAAGCAACTTGAAGAAAATATCAGCAAGCTGAAAAAAGTGATTATAGAGCTGACTATCTTTTAAGAATGTGCTATAAGAATATCTCCTCTCGAAAAATGTACATTGAGAATTTTGAAGTGATTTGTTGCAATAAAATCAAAGCTAGTGCTAGTGGGCAACAAGGATATTGGTATTCAGACATATATTTGACAGGAGAAAGAAATTCTACAAGGTAGCAATACAGTTACTGATATCTATCTTTTGAGGAATAGGTTAATACAATATCATCAAACATTCCTTTACTTGTACTAGAACTAAAGAGTGGTGATGAATCTAATTGGTAAGGTGATAAATTATATCTAAATTTCTGAGAATCTAATAATTCTAATAGTATTATAGAGATATAGCTCTTAAGATTTGTAAAATTTATAAGTACGGGTGTGCTAATAGATGAAACTAGAGTGGCATGTCTGGCTTGTGGAATTAATAAAATTTAGGCACTGTATTTCTATCTGATGGAGATAATTCTCAAATAATTTTTGCAAACAACTACTATACAAGTATTCTACCCAATATTTCTAGTAACATTAAACAAAAAGAGTTTAATTATATAATTATATAAACTCAGGAAAGTCTCCTTTAAGGAGATATCTACATTTATTGCCGATAGAGTTTGTCTAAGAATTACCAAACACAAGTTTCTCTACCTGATAGTAAAGGTCAGATCATAGTAAGTATTCCTGCTATTAAAATAACAGCCTGTAGGCTTCTGCATTAAAATAGGTAAAAGAAAAAGTCTACTTCAGCTTTTCAGTTATCTGGTAGGGTTATATTGTATTCTGGGTTTCAGAAAAGCTTTTTATTGTTGTTTCCAATTAGTGAGAATCATATTAGTTCTACTATATCCTCAGATCTGATAATTATACTGGAGATACTTTTCTTTTAATATATTATCAATAGACTATTCTACCATGTTATATATTTAGTATTCTGATCAACAAGTCAAAAACCTCAAGTGACTCTTTAAAGAATTGAATAATTGCAGAATTTTAGATATTTATACTCTGTGAAGAATTTATTTCAAATTGAATATGAGAGGATAATTACTTTCTTAATATATTGTAAATAAGTTCAGTAAAAATCGGACTAATTATGAGGTTAGTCTTAACCAGCAACTATCATACTAGTTTTACAAAATACTCAATATTAACCTATGCATTTGAGGCTTTTATCAGTTTCTACTGAAGGCTCTTTTATGTTAGGGGTACCTGGTACTGTGACTATTATCCAGAACTACAGTCACTAGTTAGAAGTGTTTGTGAAATATTTCTTGCCTTACTAAGCTGCCTCACCCAAATGTAAACCTAGCATCCTACTAGTATTTACACAAGAGTGAAGTAAAAACAGAAACAATTATCAATCTCGCTGGGATGTCAGAGTTGCCTCTCCTAGCAAGATCAGTTTGCTCAGCTGAGGGTTGAAAAATCTTTCTCGCAGTATTTTCTCCCCCTAATGTGAAGGGAATAATTCGCCATTTCAACAAGCAGCTGAGGATGGGTTGGGAAGAGGTGTGAGTGTACTTGCAATTTCATTGCATATTCGGAATTAGGTATTATTAAAGATTTATCTCCTATTACTATGACCTAACATGACTAGCAGTACTTACCATACTTGTATCATTTATTTTCGTACTACAGGTCTGTTTCTTATTCCTTTGTTTATACTAAATCTTACTCTTAGTGCAGTCATAGGAAAGATCATCACCTTGGTTGATTCGAATATTGCCTGTTAAAGGAATAAGCTCAAGAATGGAAGGCTAACCTAACCAATCAAAGGCCTTGGACCTGTTCTAGCTGAAGATAAACTACGTTGATACTTTCTAAAGTTAGGAAGAGCATCAGCAAAATGTAAAAACCAGTCCTGGTCCACCAAGGGGGGTTATGGTCCCCCTGGTCCTCCTGGTCCACCCTGATCCACCCTGGTCCACATTTTCAGTAAAATTTCAGAAAGTGTGGATCAGAATGGATCGGATTGGACCAGGTGGACCACAGGGACCACAACTCCCCTTGGTGGACCAGGAGCGTTCAGGACCACCGTGGACCATGCTCCGACATTTTCCTAATGAGGAAAAACACTATCTTTTCAAAACAGGTTAAGGGATAAATTCACAAGTCAGAGTTAATGCTATTTATACTGATTTACTTTCACCTAGCCTTTACCAGTGCTGTAAAAACTTGAATAGTTGGATCATATGCTATGTAGTTCAAAGTATCTTCATCTGACAACGTGGGAAAAAATATATCACATAACCTGTTCCCAGAGATAGAAAAAAATTTAAAAAAATGGAAAGCCTTTCTGAAGAGGCGAGTCTAATATCCTAGCACCTGATGAGAATTATTCATGTTTTTTTTAGCAGTGTAAATGGAATAATAGGTTGTGATCTATTTTGTTGTACTTGGATTTTGGTGAGGTAACTTAGTAAGCCGAGACATGTTTCACAAACACTTCTGACTAGTGACTGTAGATTTAGGTATTTATCATAAATGTATATTTTATCTAAAAAGATTTGTTGGTTGTAATCTGAGGCTATGTCAAAAGATAGATGAATTAAAAGGAGGAGTAAATGATAAAATTAATTTTCCAAGAATATAACTTTTTATATTGATAAGATCTCTACTTCAGTGCTTAGTCATGTTCATAAAGTGAAGGAGAAACTTGGATATTGATATTCTGTATCTGAGTATTAGTAGGCCCTAGCTGTGCTCTATACTAATGAAGAACTCTCTAACTAACTTTCTGCCAACATAGAAGTGTGAATGTCGTTTGACCCTGACAAATGCTTAATCCTTTATTTTCAAGTTTAAGAGTGAAAAGTTAAATCGTCATATCATTGTAAGAGTATAAGTCCTGTTAGTAATAGGCTATTAGAGTAAAATACAGCTTATTATTAGTACCTTTAAGATAATATTCTTCACTAAACCAGACAGTGAAGTAGCCAATTCCAATTGTCAGACTATTTATTGGTTATGAGTTATAAAAGGCAGATACAACTGTCTTAGGATGACTCTTTGTAACAGAATCTACAATTATTGCTACTATTCATGAGCCTGATATTGGATATTGCCTATTTAGGTTTCTCCTAGTAACACACATTCCTTCCTTTGTACCTTCTCTATTGTTATAAATTCCGCTTATCTCTAATGTTTATTCTGTGTACTCAATTGGGGAACCCTATGGTTTCTACTATGTATTACTGAATTAGTACATCAGTAGTGATCTCTTGCTTATTTGATTCTATTACTCATTTAGTTAGTTATATCCTGTCACTTCTAAACCTTTACTTTAGGACTTAGTTGTCTATGCTGCTACCTTATTGTAACTTAGCATTTTGGTTTGGACAGGATATAGGGTTATGATTTATTTGTATTTAAAGAGCTGGAGATCACTTAACTTGAAGAATTCAAACTCTCAAGACTAACAGAAATGCTCTATTTTAATATAATGAGTTAAATGGTTAGTCTATATCACAAACGATGACTAAGCGAGGAGAGATTTTATATGACTAATAGTTTTAGTCATAGGGATGTTATCTTTCGCACTATGGGATCAGTTGACTCATAGGCTATTACATGATGGCGTAAGAGTGGGTCATTGGTTTATTGTTATTGGGCAGTTATTTGACATGGCTCATGATAGTGGTCATGTGGTTTATGTATCTCGCACATGACTCATACTTATGAATGATGGGTTTCGCGCATGTGACCCCATTGGGAAAATGACTTGTTTATTGAGTTATGATTGGTTTCATGCTCTCACTCACTTGAGTCAGAAATCATGTGACTCATAAGTATGAGTCACTGGGGTTAGGGTTGTGTGGATAATCTCCTATATAAGGCCGCCCTCAGGCGCAGTATAGTTAGTCACGAACCATCTCCTCTACACACCCGGCGATTGAAATCTCAACACCATGGGAATTCATCGTCAACATCCACCACCCCCGCACTCTCAGTGAGCTGCACCCGCACTCTCCGTGAGCTGCACCCTCCCCCTCTCGCCTTACTTCCCTCATCATGTCCTTGGGCCCTGGCGTCCTTGTTTCTAGGGGTCGTTTGGCTCTACTTCCCCTCTCCCCGCTCGCGCTTCGCTTCCTCGCTTAGCGCTCGCATGGTCGGCAACACCCTCTCGCCCATGTTACAGACGGCTGGGACTACAGTTCGCAGGAGGAGAGAACTTTTCAACAGGATACGGTCGATTTCTCCGTTCTCTTCATCTCCGCTAGAGGCTGCCTAGTCAGACACGCACACGGTTACCAATAGTTTCCACGGTTATTGGGTCTACGCCTCCTCTCCCCCTTCAGGTCTCGTCCCGTTGCTCGGTTACAGCTACAATCCTCTCACTTGGCTGGCACCCTACTGCCCCTTCTCCTCACCTTGCGATTTCTCCACGGTTGCGCCCCTCGGTTACGCTCAGTCCTCGTATTGCACTGCCTCGGTGGCGGATGTCAACGCTTTGGGTTCATTAGTAATGCTTGCAATGCTGCAACGGTTTTAGTGGCTCCCGCCCCCCCATTGTTCTTCTTTCATTGTCGGTTACTTTGGGTTTCATAGTGGTTATAACAATTATTTATTTTGTTGATGGTGTCTACGGCAAGGGTTTTCCTGTTGATTCCTCCCTGTGTATTTATTTGATTTTCTTGTTCCGCCCCCTGAGTCGGGGTTTGATTTGTTATTTTGCGTGGCTGGTGTGCGGTGGGTCTCGTACCAGAGAGACTTGGGTTGATGGCTTTTTCCCTGGTGCCGGGTGGATAAGTGGAGATGGGGTTTTTTCTTTACCATAGCTAGCGCTGCACGTAGTCTTTGTTCCCAGTAGTTGTTTAATACAGAGCACATGATAAAAAAAAAAAAAGGCAAAAAGAGAAAAAAAAAAGAAAAAAAGAAAGCCCAGTATAGTTAGTCAAGCTCCTTGCCCTCTACCACCTCCCCCCTACATTCTACAAAAACACACACCCCGCCTTGCCTACGGGACAACACACCATGCGCCGCCCCCTCACTCCGTCCCATGATGGAGATCGAACCCATCCCCCCAGGCAATCAGGCCTTGGCTGCCGCCATCTCCCGTGCCAACACCCTCTGCCTGCAAGAACCCCCATCACCATCCCTCTCGGTTTGCCCGTCCTCCCCCCTCACCTTCCTGGCAGAAATTTTCTCTGAAACCAGGAACAGCCTACAACTCAACCCCGACCTAGTCCAAGACCTCTCCCCCCATGCCCTCCAGACAATTACGACCAGCGAAGGCTCTACCCTCTCCATCTTATGTGCCACCATCTCCGGCATTGTGGGCCTCACAACCCAGCTCGACACGGTTACCAGCCAGCTCGCTGAAATCTGCAAGGAGAACCAGGAGCTTCACACCTCCCTCCATGATCTATCATCCAGGATGGCCAACAAATCTGCCACACACGAGGATATCCGCCCCATCCAGTCCATCTTACGTGACCTGTCACTTCATGTGTCAGACCCTGTATCAGCAAAAATATTATCTTGTGTCCTGGTGTGTCCTGTTCGCCCTGTGCGCCGGACACTCCAGGCGCTTATAACGTGAACTCCAGTTCCTAATGCTAACGCGTGGGCTCCCTTTGTATGGATGCGGCCCCTTTGTGTCCAGAGGCACAGCCTGAGGACGCGGCCTGGCATAGTTCTCCCTAGCAACCCTGCCCCCAGCTCATAACTTCTTCTTCCCCTAGCCCTGAATGCCCCTGTCTGCAGGCTCCTCTTCGCAGGCGCCTTGTGGCCTGGACTTATCTACTCCCAACCCTCTCCCAGACACCCCTGCCTGCCACCCTTCTTCCCATGATATCCCGTTCTGCCCTGATTGCGTCTGCAGGATCTAGGAGAATACGCAAAGGGTTCAGGGGTACGGGGAGAAGTACAGAGCTTGTGGGAGGGTTCGGACGAAAAGGCAGAAGCGGGGAGAAGGTTCCCAGTCCCTCTGCTAGTCCTTTTTCGTCCAAACCCCCCCACAAGCTCTGTTCTTCTCTCCGCACCCCCCGAACCCTTTGCATATTCTCCTGGATCCGGTGGACGTTCTCCCCTCTCAACCTTTCACTCTCCTCCCTCCCCAATCCATCTCGTCTGCTGAATGCCCTACTATCCGCTTCGGGCTCTCACTGTCCGCCCGACACCTTCCGCTGCCTTCTCAACCTACAATTGCTGGCTGCACAGCTTATCCCCAGCCGCCTGATGCCCTCCCATGCCTTTCGTGTCTACAATTGCCCGCCTGACGTCCTCTGACTGGCCTACATACTTTAACGTTTTGTCACTTCCGGACTCTAATGGCATATCTCATTTATTTCCCTTATTACACACTCATAATATACATATACGATCATAGAATACTGATAGATGCATTCCCCTCCTCTAGGTCAGTTTCTTCAAACTGTGATGGCGCGTCCGCCGATTCTCGCAACAGAGCTACATCATCTAATACCCCCAGATTCGCCCCTTGATCCCATTGTGGTCCACGCCGATCATGTCCTCTCCCTGCTTCTCTGTGGCCGCTAGCGGCTTCTGATCCATCCACCGCTGGATCGATTCCAACCTCCCGCCTCAATGCGTCCTCATCATTGGAATATCCCTCCGCTCTCTCAACAGGCTTTCCCAGCTTCTTCTCGATTCTAGCCTTTAATGTTGTCCTGATCCGCTTGATTATTCGTCCGAATCAGACCTCTCCCGTACCGTTCCATGTCTCTATTTGCCGTTCTAGCAGGCCTATCATCTCGTTAGGTGGCTTATCACCCCTTTAAGTACTTGCCGTTTTCAAGAGTATCCCGACACATCTGAAAACCGCATGTCAGCGTTATTTGTCTTACCTTTGGAACTGGCACGCGTGAAAGCGACATTATTGATAAAGTTTCCAGTCCGCCAGCATCGCAGTGAATCGCACAATATGACTGCTGTCAGATACATAAATGGACCATCGATCTTGCCTAGGAACCCCTCATCCATCATGCCTTTCCTTCTAGGGCTAGAGTAATATTGTGCGTATATTGCGTCCGGGATCTGTGGCACTACCAATCTAAGAGAAATTGAGTGTCCGCCGAATTAGATGCATTTAGTCTTACTACGGTTCGAAATAATCCGTAGAAATGTTGGAAAGCTACCCCATAGTTCCTTGGTGGGCAAGTGAACCTATTCTCCTCCAGCAGGTATTCCGCCCTTTCTCTGCGAGCCGCAGGATCATCAATATCAAGCTTATAGAGTTCTGTTATACTCCTCTTCACCGTATGCAGATACTGAGATCTGCACGAACTGTGCTTTGACCGGATCTGCAAACCAGTGGCCGCCAGCCACTCTATTTAGTCTGGGGATAAGATGTAGGTTATTGATTAAGGGTAACTTCCCTGGTAATTTGAGTGTGGGGTAGCCTCGGCAAAGTTGGGAAAGCCCAATTCGCTCGGGGCATCGTTCTAGCACCTAAGGACTTCTTTGGTCAGGGTAATTGGGTTGGGAAACAGATTCACGAAGATCGTTCAGTCCCACATCAGGGAACAGGCTTTGGCCAGGATGCTACGCTCAAGCCCAAAGGCCATATTCCGTGTGCTGCTCGGCCACTCTCCACCTCCACTCTCCAATTCCGATGTTGTTAGCTCTGGGTGGCTTGGAGTTATGGCCTGTCTTGTAAGCGAATTCAAGATTGCAGGCGAAAGGGAGAGAACCACAGATGGAAAACGATTTTGGCTAATATGTACTGGGGCAGGTGTTCTCTGTCAGGGGTAACCAATCCTGCTAGAACTCTGGGTATTCCCAGGGGTGATTGTCAGTATCGAAGCTTGCGAGTTACGGACCACATGCCTGATCGGCCTTTGTGCCCCCCCCCAATCCGCGAATAGATCTTCATCATCCCTATGCTGTTCTAACTCGTTCTCCTCCTGGGTCTCCTGGGTCTCCTGGGTCTCCTGGCTCTGGCGCTCGTATTCTCCATCATTAGAGTCTATACTGTCATCCGCTGGCTCTAGGCTCTGCTCCTAGTTGTCTGGAATAGGCTCCTAGTTGTCCGGAACAGGCTCTGGTATCTCGAGTCAGGATGAAGCTGGCCCCAGCACGGCATTTCCCCTCCTACTTACAGTAGACCCAGCTGTAATCGACTCAAGAGTGGGTGGTATTCTACTTAACCTGTCCCTGGATTGAGATCTCTGGGCACGCTCGCGGCGGACCTCCCCTCATCTTTGCCTCTCCTCCCTTGACAGATGTGTTCTGTCCGCCGTAGGCCGCCACTGTTGTTGTAACATAGAGTGTAGGCGAATTGTGATAGAATAGAATCGTTGTGAATAGAGTTGCTAGATCGAGGGTGTTAGGAAATGTGTATTGGTAGGTAGCCAAGGGGGCAATATGGGATTTGAATCTAGGAGATAGGAATTGTCCGGGCATCTTTAAGTGCTCGTGATGTTCACGGCTTGTCATTCGCTCTCATACTCGACGGCATTGGCCCACAGCCGCGCGGTCAAATTGCGGCTAGACATCTGAGCTAGGAATTGCACCCGAGGCGTCCAGGTTCAAATCTGCTGCGCAACTGTTTTGCTGAATCATAATACGAGCTTCAAGCATTTAGAGTTAATGAAGCAGATGAAGAGGGTCATTGAAGGCGCGGACTAATCTAGTTCAAGTAGGTCTGCCAAGCGGACCATAATGAATCCGGGTAAGGCTAGGATTCGGAGCATGGAACGCTCATCTCCGAAAGTACAAGCTACAACTAAGGCTCAACAGATTGGGTATAAGGTGAAAGCTAGGATGAGAAAAGCAATGAAGAGCGCAATCCCGAACGAAAAACAGCTGGAAGAATGATCTGCACAAACCCAAAGAGCAAGGTCTAAAACTAGAAGAAACATATCCCAAACGAAAAAAGGCGGAAAAAAACAAGAATGAACTGCCAAAATTCCCAGAGCAAACCTCAAAAGCCAGAAAAGACACTCCCAGACGAAAAAACAGCCGGTCCCGCACACGACAAGAATGGTCACCAAAACACCCAAAGAAAATGTTCAAGCTCCTCTCTTGCCTCAGTAGGATTTGTAGATGATGGTAAATCTAAATTTACCACACTGGGTCAAAGCAAACCGGCCCAGCCGTGGCGGGCTAATCTAAAACAAAAATGGTCAGGAACGAGCGAGAACAACCCGCAGAACTCTAGGAGCGAAAATGAAAAACACCAAAAGGAAAGGTCCAGGATCTGCAGCGGCCTTGTATCTATAATCATGAACGGAACTACCCTCTTTGCGGCTTCACGTTAGCCACATTAGGTCGATGCAGGCTAGCTTTGTTGACAGAAGCTAGTGCGCAGAAACAAAGCGGAGCGGACTCCTAAGGTCCCTTTCTGCTGACAAAGCAGTTGGACCTGCTGCCCACATAGCAGATGAAAGACCTGCTAGTTGTAACTGCAACTTACCAGGCGTAAAGTATCCACTTGAGCTGGCTGGGGAGCTGGCGGCCAGGCCTAATTTTCGTCCAGCATCTGCGGCTGCTCTATCTACAAGCGCATTGTCGGCGCAGAGAATAGAGGGGGAATGGCTTCTGCTGGGCATACCAACTTGGGTCGCCGATGTGTCGGCAGGCTGCCGGGCGCTGGAGGCTAGTATTAAAAGATGCTCAGCTGATGTCCTCAGAGGCCGCAGAGGCTAGATCGTGAGTCGGATTGGGATCCAATGGAGGAGGACTGTCTGGCGGACTAGGCGTGGCGGTGGGTTGCCGACTTGGATTAACCTCCCCATGGAGTCTATCCGGTTCACCCTCAATACTACTGTCGATTATTGGCACGTCGCAGGTGACCTTCCTCGGAGGTTCTGCAGCATAAACCGGACCATTCGGTTCGTCAGCCTCAGCCATGGCTGCTAGGTCACGTTTGCCCCTCCTATTGACTGCCGTCCGGGTATATAGCTGGAATACTTCCTTTAGGTTAGTCTTCCTTCTTATTTGTCGGCCAGACCGCAAGGCACAAATGCCCAAGTCAGTAGGAGGGGCAGAAGATTGCTTACTAGGGGATGGTGTGAAACCTGAATCCAAGGCTGGCACGACCTTGGTGGCTGAACTGCGGTTTGAGTCTGGCTCCAGTTCATTGACTTCCTCCAGACCACTGCGCACCCTTTGTCCAGTCTTTCGCATACCACTCCCGGTGATTTTGGGACTCAACCTGGTGATTCTCTTTGCGGCTGCAGCGGACAACTCGGGCAGGTGGCCGTCTGAGTCCAACTCATTACCATGAACAGACAGATTGGGAGTTTGTCCCCTATTATCACGAGGGCCAAAATTGCCAGCGCTGGGGGGGGGAGTTCCATCTTCTCCACCAGTGCGATGGCTACAGAAGAGCAGATCCATTGGTTCTCTCGGCGAATTCATTGACCACCACATGCGGACATGCCTGGTGTTTCTGATTGAGATCATTTCAGCAACCGGCAGCGGCTCCTCAGAATCATCAAGCAGCATGCGTGTACTGTGTATGGTCGCACTAACGAGCAGACAATATCCGTATCCCCATCCAAGGACTGTGTCTATACAGACAAACAGGTTCTGCATGGTGGGTTTGGTCATCTCCATCCAGTGAACATGTCTATGGGTTTGCCATAGGATCTTGTCCAGCCCGGCAGGGAGGGAGCCGTCTGGGCGGACCACCCAACAGTTGATCTATCCAGAGACAGACAGAGTGCGGGCCGACAAGACCTGCAGAAGCCATATTAGCATATACTGTGCACATTCAATGCGGAGGGTTTGAGGTAACTTACGATTATTTCTGACGGCAACTGGGGCCACAACGGGGGCTGCAATGGGGGCAACAGCGGGAACTGGTTGTGCTGCCAACAATCGTGTTAAGCTGGGCTTATGTTTTTTTGCTATCCCCTTTACCAAAAAACCAAGGCCTTCAGTAAAACGTTCGCCCCAGGCTGTATATGTCTGCTAGAGTGCCGCCCTAACTGTAACGGGTGGGGTGGCAAGGGTGTTAGGCATGCCAAGAATGCCGACCCATAAGGCTCACGCACAGACCCCTGCGTACCAATCAGTTAAAAGAATACGAAGTACAAAAGATACATCTCGGTCTAGCTTAAGATGATAGTCACGTGCCTCCGACTATAAGGTCACGTGTTCGATTCACAGCCGCGTCATAGTTATTATTAGTTAAAATATAATTATGCGACAAGTCATATAA